>Ga0163215_100082_pt1 | contig 302915 bp, 307 predicted proteins | sample SynspAceP_FD_185934 | JGI IMG/M metagenome (GOLD analysis project Ga0163215, IMG submission 185934) | Saline lake microbial communities from Ace Lake in Antarctica - Synechococcus sp. Ace-P (Hybrid Assembly) | ecosystem: Environmental > Aquatic > Non-marine Saline and Alkaline > Saline | place... | reverse complement strand
ATCTCATCAGCCGCTCCGACTTCAAGCAGAACCGCTCCGCCGCGCTGGCCGAGTGGCGTCAGTTGGCGGCATGAAGACAGCACTGCCGGCGATTTTGGAGACTGGTTCGCATTAGCCTGACACCACCGGAAAACCTACTGGTCCCTGCAGTTCGAGACCGATCACGGCCCCGATCACGAGGTATGGCGCGACCGGCTGCGGGTGGCCCTGCGCAAGGCCGTTGAGCGCAGGCTCGTCGCGGATGTCCCGGTTGGGGTACTGTTGTCGGGCGGGCTCGATTCCAGCCTGATCGTGGGGCTCCTTGCGGAAGCGGGGCAATCGATCGATACCTTCTCCATCGGGTTCGAGACCGTCGGCAACGAAAAAGGCGACGAGTTCGAATACTCCGATATCGTGGCCGAGCATTTCGGGACGCGCCATCACAAGCTGTTCGTCGATTCCCGCCGTGCGCTCGACCATCTCGATGACTGTGTCGCGGCGATGTCCGAACCCATGGTCAGCCATGACAATATCGGCTTCTTCATGCTGTCGCGTGAGGTCGCCAAGCATGTGAAGGTCGTACAAAGCGGGCAGGGGGCCGACGAGGTCTTCGCTGGCTATCACTGGTATCCCCCGCTTGCCGATTCAAAAAATCCGGTCACTGATTATGCACGGGTCTTTTTTGATCGCGATGCCGAGGAATATGCGCGCACGGTGCATCCGCGTTTTGTGGGAGCCGATCACAGCCTTTCCTTCGTCCGGGACCAGTTCGCCAAGCCGGGGGCGGATGCCCCGGTCGACAAGGCGTTACGTCTGGATTCCACGATCATGCTCGTCGATGACCCGGTCAAACGGGTCGACAACATGACCATGGCCTCCTCGCTCGAGGCGCGGGTACCGTTTCTCGATCACGAGCTGGTCGAGCTAGCTGCGCGCATGCCAGCAGAACTGAAAATGGCACAGGAGGGCAAAGGTATCCTTAAAGATGTCGGGCGTGAGGTCATTCCCGACGCGGTGATTGACCGCCCGAAAGGCTACTTCCCCGTGCCGGCGCTGAAATATTTGGAAGGCTCAATCCTCGAACGTGTGCGCGACGCCGTGACCAACCGGGCCGCGCGCGATCGTGATATGCTCAACGCCGATTATGTAAACATGCTTCTCGACGCTCCGGCGGAACACATCACGCCGTTGCGCGGCTCGAAACTCTGGCAACTGGGGCTCCTCGAGCTATGGCTACAAAATCACGGCGTGTAGGCGCGCGCGAAACCGTACGGGTGGGCCGCGCGAGTGCCCCCTCGGTCGACAGCACCGGTTGGCACTGTCAGACCAAATTGGCTTGAGGCGAGTGGGTTCGTTCCGTAGCGTCGTTGGATGAGAAATCCATTTCGTTATTTCAACTCATCGCCCGAGGTTATCCGCCTGACGGTGATGATGTATGTCCGGTACCCGTTATCGTTACGCCAGGTCGAAGATCTGCTGCATGAACGCGGCATCGACATCTGCCACGAGACGGTCAGGTTCTGGTGGAGCCGGTTCGGCCCGATGTTTGCTGCCGAGATCCGAAAGCGCCGGGTTCAAAGTCATTTGTATTCGAACTGGCGCTGGCACCTGGACGAGGTTTTCGTGAAGATCAATGGCGAGACGCATTATCTGTGGCGCGCCGTGGATCATGAGGGCGAAGTGCTCGAAGTTTTCGCCACGAAACGTCGGGATCGCAAGGCTGCGCTCGTATTTTTGAAACGCGCGATGAAACGTTATGGCCAGCCAAAGGTGATCGTGACGGACCGGCTTAAATCCTATAGGGCGGCGATGAACGTGATCGGGAATGGTGCCGACCAGGAGGTCGGACGCTGGCTGAATAACCGGGCCGAAAATTCACACCAGCCGCTCAGGAGACGAGAAGGTGCGATGTCGAAATTCAGGGACGTAAAGACCCTGCAGAAATTCGCCGCCGTTCATGCTTCGATCCACAATCACTTCAACCTCGACCGTCACCTCACCCCGCGCGAAACCTTCAAGCAGAACCGCTCAGCAGCGCTGGCCGAGTGGTATCAATTGGCTGCATGAAGACGGCAATGCCGGCGATATTGGAGACTGGTTCGCATTGGTCTGACAGCACCGCCAACATTTTCCTGCATTGCCTGATTGATATCTGCGGCCAGGTGGCCGTGCAGTTCGAGGGCAAAAATTCCGCGGCGGGTTTGCTCGAGAATCCGTCCGCCTAATCGGGTACGGCAAAGGTTAAATTTGCCCAAAGCGTTTCCCAAACGGCATTTGTGTCTCTATGGCGCTCATGCGGCTGTCGGAAAATCACAGCATTCAACATATATGCGGAGCCAGCCACGATTGGCAGGATAGCGATGCCATCGGCGTTGGTATCATGAACCGATGCGCTTAGTTCGCCCGAAGAGGCCTTGGAATACATTTCGATCTGAGATTCAGGAAGTGGCGCGCCATTGAAGAAAAGCTGTACCCGAATATCAGGGGCATTTTTCAGGAGGTAGGGGTTTTCCAGGGCGACCAGCTCGGCCTCAAGCCCTATCCGGCGGTCGGCACCTTGTGCATTCCCGACACTGACCAGCGCCTTTGAATACCGGGTATAAACTTCGGTAAATCTGCCAGAGGACAAGCCGCGCGCGAAATGCGTCTTTGCTATGTCATCCACGCCATGGTTGATCGCGAAATCTTTGAACTTCTCAAAACTGTCATATGAAATCGTTGTAGGTTTAGATTCGTAAACAATGATGTTTAACCCTGAACCAGGTGCAGCTTGATCAATTGCCGGTCGGTCGCCAATTCGGCTAACCACCCCCACGGCTTGGTTTGCGCCAAGGATCACAAAATGTTCGAAGTCGCGCGGTAAATAAGAGAGTTGAGCTCCTTCGAAATCCTCGCCGTTTTTGATTCCAGCAACGATATTGTCAAAAGATTGCATCTGATAATCTGCAGGTTCTATCCAAAGCTCGTGGGCAACCACGGGGGATGACAGCAGGCAAAAAAGCACAATGAGAATGCGCATGGGTAAATTTCGCTTTTGGTTGGGGGCCGCTGTACAGGCACTGACAGTATGTCTCTGGCTGATCAGCACAAGTGCCAGCGCCCATGAGGTATCGCCTTCGGTGGCAGATCTGTCACATCAAGATGGCATTGTGACAATGGACATTGAACTGGTCCTGGAAGGAATTCTGGCGAGCATTGATCTTTCTGCTGTTACAGATACCAATGAAGCCGAAGCTGCCGCAACCTATGATGTCTTAAGGGCGCTCGAGGGGCCGGAGCTCGAGGCTCAATTCAGGTTATTCTGGCCTTCGATGGCACCACAGCTTCAGTTTTCTGCGGACGGTGCCCGGTTATCCCCGGAGCTTAACCATGTATCCGTACCGGACGTTGGCAACATAAACCTGCCAAGGCTCTCACAAATTCAGGTCACTGCGGTTTTGCCCGTCGGTGCTCAAAGTGTCGATATTGGCTGGGATCGGAAATTTGGCGCGCTTGTCCTTCGTCAAATGAATGTCGAAAACCCCTATGAGGCGTACATCGCAGGGGGGACCACCAGCGGCTTGTTTCCAATCGCGGGTGGAGGTCAGCGTGGCGGCTGGGAGACGTTTACTGGCTACATTGCCGTCGGCTTCGATCATATTATTCCCAAGGGGCTCGACCACATCCTGTTCGTCCTGGCCCTCTTTTTCCTCTCTCCTACCCTTCGTACTTTGCTTTGGCAGGTAACGGCTTTTACACTTGCCCACACGATCACACTTGCGGCAGGGGTAACGGGTCTTGTTTCCGTGCCCGGCGAGATCGTTGAGCCCATAATTGCGGCCTCCATCGTATTTGTTGCTGTGGAAAACATTTTCACCTCGGGTTTGAGCCGATGGCGGCCGATTGTCGTGTTCATATTTGGATTGCTGCATGGACTTGGGTTTGCCAGCGTCCTCCAAGAGTTCGGGCTTCCGGCAGATAGGCTTGTGCCAGCACTAATCGGCTTCAATATCGGTGTTGAGTTGGGTCAGCTTGCGGTCATCGCATGCGCATTCGCACTCGTAGGTTTCTGGTTTCGGAGCAAGACCTGGTATCGCCCTGTCATTTCGAATCCTGGCTCGCTGATCATCGCTCTGGTTGGCGCCTACTGGTTCATAGAGCGTGTTGGCATTGCTTGACGAGATGGTGTGGGGACGGCCCAAGGATTTAACCTGGCACTCTCAGAGAAAATCGTCTTGAGCGGGGCAGGTTCGGCCCATAGCGTTCTTGGATGAAAAGTCCATTCCGCTATTTCAATTCGTCGCCCGAGATCATTCGACTGAAGGTGATGATGTGCATCCGCTATCCGCTGTCGCTTCGTCAGGTCGAAGACATCTTGTTCGAGCGCGGCGTCGATATCTGCCACGAGACGGTGCGACTTTGGTGGAACCGCTCCGCCGCGCTAGCCGGGTGGTGTCAGCTTAAGGCCTAAACTTACGTCACTAGGAGATTCGGAGACTGGTTCGCTTCAGAATGACAGCACCGAAACGGACAATGAACGGGGGACGAACGGAATGACACATACAACATCCGATGACAGCATGGACGGCCGGCTCAAGCTGCTGACCGACGCCGATATGGACGACGCACAGCGGGCGCTGGTTGCGCGTATGATCGCGAGCAAAACGGGACAGATAATCGGGCCAATGAATGCGTGGCTGCGCAGCCCACTCCTGGCAGAGCGCGCTTTTGCGCTCGGTGACTATGCGCGCCACGGTTCGAGCCACGAGAAACGCATCTCCGAACTGGTTATTGTGATGACCGCGCGCCATTGGTCGGCGCAACTCGAATGGTGTGTCCACAAGGTCGAGGCGTTGGCCGCCGGGATCGACCCGGCGATCATCGATGCCATCGAGGCCCGCACGCGGCCTAGCTTTGAGCGAGCCGATGAGGAACTGGTCTACGATCTGATCGCTGAGCTTCTCGACACCAGGCAGGTCAGTGACGGTGTCTATGACCGGGCTATTGAAATGTATGGCGAGGCGAAGCTGGTCGAGCTGATTGCCATCTTTGGCCACTACAATCACGTGGCCGCCGTGCTCAACACGTTTCGCGTTAAGGTGCCGACGGGCTGGGCCGCGCCGCTGGAGGATTAGGCGCGCCCGACGGTCTGCCTCCGGTCTTATCGCGCAGCGATGAATGTGATTGGTAATGCTGGCAATCAGGAGTGCGGTCGGTGGTTGAACAACCGCGCCGAAATTTTTCTCAACCGTTTCGAACGCGGGAAGGAGGATGTCGGAATTCAGCGATTTAAAAATTCTGCAGAAATTCGCCGCCGTTCATGCCTCAACCTTTAACCACTTCAATCTCGACCGCAATCTCAACAGCCGCTCCGTCTTCAAGCAGAACCGCTCGGCCGCGCTGGCCGAGTGCCGTCAACTCGCGGCGAACCCCAAATCGGAGGCCGGTTCGCATGAGATAGACACCAATCTCCTGAGCGCCCTCAGGCCGACGGACGTGATCGCATCGTATGTGAACCAATGGCTGAAGTTTCCCGTATTAATAGAAAACGGGGAAATCAAATGCAGAAATTTTCGGCCGAAAAATCAGTTCAATTGCTGAACATAGCGGATGCTGGTGATCGCAATGAACGATCGCCAATGCCGGTTTTCATGGGTCATCACGAGTTACCCGCAAAATGGCGAGGAGGCGTTTATGCCATCGGTAATTTCGACGGACTGCACATCGGTCACCAAGCTCTGATTGAAAAGACATTTGAGGTCGCGGCCGAAATGTCTTGCCGCCCCGCAATACTGACATTTGATCCTCATCCGCGGGAGCTGTTCGACGCGTCAGCAATACAATTTCGGCTTTCCACCTCTCTTCAGAAGGCGCGGGACCTCGCAAAGCTGGGAACAGGTTTTTGCGTCAATCAGAACTTTGATTTGGATTTTGCTGCGCTGACACCGGTTGAGTTTGTAGAGGAAGTGCTTAGAAAATCTCTATCGGCTTCCCATGTGATCGTCGGCACGGATTTCAGGTTTGGCTGCCGTCAGGCAGGCGACACGGAAATATTGAAGGAGTTGTGTGCGCAACAAGGTATCGGCATCTCGGTGATTGATCAGATCAGGTTTGGGGGCGAGGTCGTGTCCTCATCCTTGATCAGAGATCTCCTTGGGAACGGTGAAATGTCATCTGCCGCAAAGCTTCTGGGAAGGCCCTGGACTGTATTGGTAAGTCCGGCTTTTACTGATGGCGAAACTTCTTTTGACTTCTCTGATTATACGAAGCTCAGGGAGGGAGAGTATACAGTTCGTATAGATGGAATTTCCTGTTGCGCAACTCTGGTCAGTATTGAAGAGAGAAAACAAATATTGTTGCCGTCCAGGGAATGGTCCCCTAACAGCTCCGACAACTTGATCGTGGAATTTGTCTCCTAATCACTGGCCTGGTGCCTGAAATTCGGTCCAGACCGCTAGAGGGGCGAGCAACTCGATGAGTTCGCCGTTACTATTTGTTGGCTAAAGGAAAATCTTGACTGCCGGAAAGCACGCCAACGACCAAATCCCTCTCCCTTCGCTGGTTTATCCTGATTCCGGTTTCAAGATTCCAACAACTGCAGCGTGCGCGGTGCGCGCGGTACGCTTTGGCCTCACGCCATCAGAACTGCTAAATACAGGGCGTTCGTATTTATCCTGAAAAACTCCTGACGCGTCTTGGCACATAACGATGGACCCCATCACACAAGGACTGATCGGTGCGACCCTGCCGCAGGTGGTCAGCCGGGATCGTCGCCTGTTGCTCTGGGCGGGGTGCTTCGGTTTTCTGGCCGGGTTGCTACCTGATCTCGACGTCCTGATACGGTCGTCGTCCGACCCGCTGCTCTATCTGGAGTACCACCGGCAATTCACCCACGCGTTGCTGTTCATCCCCGTGGGCGGGTTGGCTAGCGCGGTTGTTCTTTACTGGGCTCTGGGGCGCCGGAAAGGCATTTCGTTCAAGGTGACCTGGCTGTTCTGCACCCTTGGCTATGGCACCCACGGGCTGCTGGATGCCTTTACCTCCTATGGCACAATGTTGTGGTGGCCCTTCAGTTTCGAGCGTATCTCGTTCAGCTTCATTTCCGTCGTTGATCCGCTGTTCACCTTGCCGGTCCTGGTGCTGATCATCCTTGCCACCATGCGCAAGCAGAGGTGGTTCGCAATCGGCGCGCTGGTCTGGGCCAGCTTGTACCTTGGTGCGGGAATGCTGCAGCGGAACACAGCGATGGAGATGGGCGCAACCCTCGCCGCATCGCGCGGCCACACGCCAGTGCGGCTGGATGCCAAGCCAAGCTTCGGTAATATTCTGATATGGAAAACCATCTACGAGAGCGACGACCGGTATTTTGTCGATGCGGTTCGCGCAACGCTGGCGCCGCGTGTGTATTCCGGCACATCAGTCGAAAAGCTCGATATCGGGCGGGATTTTCCCGGACTTGATCCGAATTCCCAGCAGAGACGGGATATCGGGCGCTTCGACTGGTTCAGCGATGGCTTTGTGGCGCAAGATCCGGTCAACCCCGACCGGGTCATAGATGTGCGTTACTCGATGGTGCCCAACGAAATCGATGCCCTGTGGTCCATCGGGATTTCGCCTTCAGCGGGGCCAAACACCCATGTCACGTTCCAGACCCATCGGCGTGAGCCGGAAGAAAGTCTGGATCGCCTGTGGTCCATGATCATTGCACCGGCGCGTTGATCGAAATCAATGCTATTTCGGACGAACGGCGCGAAGTCGTGTGTTGGAATTGCATGCTGGGAGGACGCGTTGGCACACGAGACACAGACAAAACCCGAATTGCCATCGGTATCGAGCGCCGAAAATCAAACCGAGCAGGCCCCGGTCGCCGAGACCTCTCCGGACCAGTCGGGTGCCGAAGCGCCGGATTTGACTGCGGAAGATGGCAACAAGGTTGAGGAAAACCGTGGTGGTGCGTACCGCCATAAACTCGCCGAAATGCGACATGACGCCGAGTTCATTCACCGTGTGTTTGAAAATGGCGAGTACCCCTACCATACGCGTATGCGCCGGTCGGTTTACGAGCGACAGAAGGCGGCATTGCAGGTGGAACTCCTCAAGGTGCAGCATTGGGTCAAGGAATCCGGTGAAAAGGTCATGATCCTGTTTGAGGGACGTGACGCCGCCGGCAAGGGCGGCACGATCAAGCGCTTCATGGAGCATCTTAATCCGCGCGGTGCGCGGGTGGTGGCTCTGGAGAAGCCGACCCCCTCAGAGCTTGGACAGTGGTATTTTCAGAGATATATCGAACATTTGCCGACGGCTGGTGAAATCGTTCTCTTTGACCGTTCCTGGTACAACCGCGCCGGGGTCGAGCGCGTGATGGGGTTCTGCAACGCGAGCGAGTATCTCGAATTCATGCGTCAGGTTCCCGAACTCGAGCGGATGTGGGCGCGCTCGGGCATTCGTCTCTACAAATACTGGTTTTCGGTGACCCAGGATGAGCAAAAGCGGCGTTTCAGCCAGCGCAGCAACGATCCTCTGAAGCAGTGGAAATTGTCACCGATTGATCGCGCTTCGCTGGAGAAGTGGGATGAGTATACGGAGGCAAAGGAATCGATGTTCTTCTATACCGATACCGCCGATGCTCCCTGGACGATCGTCAAATCATCCGACAAGAAGCGCGCGCGCATCAACTGCATGCAGCATTTTCTTTCCTCGTTGCCTTATCCCAACAAGGACAAGCGCGTCGTCAAGGGGCCTGATCCGTTGATCGTCGGATCATCCCATCACGTGATCAGCAACAACGATCATCGCTTTGCGCCAAGCCCGAAGGATGTGCTTGTGTCGGAGACCAAGATCTAGACCGGCCCGAGCGTGGCTTGGTACCGGTTTCGTCCAGGACGTGCGCCTCAATCGGTGCGGATGGTTCCCGTGACGGTAATGTCTCCGTCTGACCCCACGCGAACGAAGACCAGTTCGCCCGAAGCGGGAAAGACGCCGGTCAGGGCCGTGATGTTGACCTGATGGGTGACCAGGATGGTCGGTTTGTCAGCCGGGTGGCGGGTGAGCCATTCCTGCAATTCCGAGGTCTGGGGATCGCGATATTCGCGGTTGCGGAAGAACGAGTTGATGCTCGGAAACTCCACAACTGTGCCCAGCCCTAGTAATTCGGCGGTTTCGAGACAGCGGCACCATTGGCTAGAAAAGACTTCCGCACTTTCAATTCCGTTCGCACGGAACCGCGCACCAATCTGTGCAGCTTGCACGCGGCCTTCGGTGGAGAGATTGCGCTGGGTGCGGCAGTCATCCAAGGTGAATTCCGCTGGATCACCCGTGCCCGGAGCAAGCGCATGACGCATGATCGCAAAATGCCCCGGCGTGTTGAGGGATTGCCAAAGAGCATCGTCGTCGGCCACTGCCTGTAACGGCACCATCGAGAAGATGGCGAATGCCAACAACACCCGGTACATCCGCACATGGTAGCAGCAGGGTGCGAAGATCGTTGCAGCCATTCGCTGTTTGGAAATTCTCAATTATCATCCTGACTGAATATATGGCCGCAAGCAGATTAGCTGACCGCAATGTAGCGATCAAAGCCGGTTATCCCGTGTCAGGTTGCGAGATCGCTGTTCCTGAGGTCACTCACAAGCATGGCACCGGCCGCATGGGTGATGAACATTGGCAGTTTTGCATGTTCGAGCGCCGTCAGCGCCGTCAGTCCGCAGCCCCAGTAGATCGGGACTTCGTCTGCCTCGGGCACAAGGACTTCGCCAAAATCCGGCGCGCTGATATCCGCGATGCCGAGCTCTCCGGGATCACCGATATGGATCGGGGCACCGTGGACCTTTTCAAACCGACCGGTGACGTCGACAACAGTGTCCACATCGCTCTCTGCGAAGGGCCGCATGGAGGCAACCATCGGACCGCCAAACCGACCGACCGGGATCGTATCCCGGTTGGTTCGAAACAGCGATCCCTGGATGCCAAGTTCCAGATGGCGGAGCCGCACACCGGCATCCAGCAAGGCTTCCTCTACCGAAAACCAGCATCCAATAGCCACGGCCACATGGTCGTTTTCCCAGAGGTCGGATACATCATGAGTGGTCCCGACCCTTTCGCCATCACGGTAGACCCAATAGGCGGGGAGATCGGATCGCACATCGATCTCCTGACCAAATGCCGGCATCGACGGGTCGCCGGGTTCGGTCACGGCAAGGACCGGACAGGCGCGCGCGTTCAGGCTGCAGAATTCGATGAAATCCGAAGCATGTCGGGCCGGCAGAATGGCCAGATTAGCCTGTACAAAGCCGGGTACATGGCCGGTGGTCAGTCCGGTAAAGGCACCAGTGCGTGCTGCCTGCCGCAGTTCATGTGGTGAAAGAAATGTTGCGGTCATGTCCACACGCGCTTGTCTGTGCTTTTGTGCATGGCCTTTGCCGGTTCCGGCGTGCCGCATTCGAGAAAGGTTCCGTGATCGGTGCCCGAAAGCAGCTCGCCGTTGTCGCAGATGACTTTCCCGCGCGACAGCACGGTGATCGGCCAACCCTGGACCGTCATGCCTTCGAACGGGGTGTAGTCCACATTGTGGTGGAGAATGTCATTCGTGATCACGACCCGCTTTTCCGGGTCCCAAATCGCGATATCGGCATCCGATCCAACCGCGATCGTGCCTTTTCGCGGATACAGGCCATAGATCCGTGCGGCGTTGGTCGAATTGAGTTCGACAAAGCGTTCGAGGCTGAACCGGCCGGCGACAACCCCTTCTGAAAACAGGATGGGTGCCCGGGTTTCCAGTCCCGGCATCCCGTTGGCCACCTTTCGGAAAGGGGCATCGGTTCCGAAGCGCTTTTTCCCGTCATCACCGAACCGATAGGGGGCGTGATCGGAAGACAGGATATCAAACAGGCCGTCCTTGAGGCCCTGCCAGAGAACCTGCTGGCTGGCTTTGTCCCGGGGCGGCGGCGAGCACATCGCTTTTGCGCCCTCGAAATCGGGCAGGTCGAGATCGTCAGCGGTCAGCATCAGGTATTGCGGGCAGGTTTCGGCCAGAATATTGACGCCCTTGGCCCGCGCACGGCGTATTTCGTTTGCCGCGTCTTCGCTGGAAACATGCACGATCAGGATCGGTACATCGGCAATCTCGGCCAGCGCAATGGCGCGATGTGTGGCCTCACGCTCCACGACACCGGGACGCGATGTGGCGTGATATTTCGGTTCGGTCTTGCCTGCGGCCTCCAGTCTTTCCGTCAGCCAGGTCAGGCATTCGAAGTTTTCTGCGTGGATCATCACGAGGGCTTCGAGCTCTCGTGCCTGGGCCAGAACGTCCAGAATTTGCCGGTCTGACAGGACCATCGCCTCATAGGTCATATAGACCTTGATGGATGTGTGTCCGGCGGCAACGAGAGCGGGCAGCTCCTGTCCGAGTACCGCATTGGTCGGGTCGGAGATGATCAGATGAAACGCATAGTCGATATGGGATTGTCCGGCCGCACGCTTGTGGTAGTCCGCGACCGCGGCACGCAGGGATTGTCCGCGGTGCTGCACGGCAAAGGGAATGATGGTGGTTGTGCCGCCAAAGGCTGCTGATCGGGACCCGGATTCGAACCCATCCGCCATGACCGCACCGCCCGAGGCAAGCCCCTCGGCCTTGGGTTGGTCAAGATGACAATGGGCATCTATGCCCCCGGGCAACACCAGACGTCCGCCTGCGTCGATGGTCCGGGCCGCGCCATTCAGCTTTTCGGCGAGTGCGACGATTTTGCCGCCGGAAATTCCGACATCGCACCGACTCACACCACCGGATGTGGCGACGGTGCCGCCACTGATGATCAGGTCAAAGGAGCTCATGTCCGGGTTGCTCTACTGTACCTTGTAGACGGACATCACGAGAGCCTCGATGACGAGAAGCATCGCAAAAATCAGGATGCCCACGCCCAACAGCAACAGAATGGTGGACAACAACAGCGCGGTCTCGAAATTCTCGGCGGCGAACATGATGAGGTAGCCCAGGCCGCGTTCGGCCGAGACAAATTCGCCCAGGATAACGCCAATGATGCCAAAGGTGACGCCAAGGCGGAGGCCCGAGAAGATGAAGGGCAATGCAAATGGGAACTTGATGCGCAGGAAGACCTGTATCCGGCTTGCCATGAAGGAGTAGCCCATCCGCTCATAGGTCTTGTTGGTGGCGTTGAGGCCCGAAATCGTTGCGACCAGAACCGGGAAGAAGGCAATGAATACGGAAAACAGGATCGTTGCTTCGATTTCCTTGCCGAACCAAAGGACAAATACCGGTGCCAAAGCGACTTTCGGGATCAACTGGAAGAACACAACGGTAGGGTAGATCGTGTCCATCACGGTCTTGGAGTAGGATACGAGAGTCCCAAGGAAAATGCCGAGAACCGCTGAGACGAGGATTCCCCAGACGGCTGCCCAGAAGGTTGGGCTGGCCTGTTCAATCATCAGCGGAAAGAATTTGAAGGATGTTTCGGCGACAAGGCTCGGGGCTGGCAGGATAACCGAGCTGACCCCGGTCAGGCTGACGCCCAGCTCCCAGAGCCCAATAAGAATGGCTGTCGCCAGCAGGGGCTGCGCAAGCTTCAAGCTCCAGTTTACCGCATTTGCCGCGACAACCTCCTGAAAGCGTATGCCAGGGCGCAGGCTTTTCGTTGGGTCTAGCGCAACGGTCATCGGAACATCCATCGGTTGGTGAGTACGTCTGCAGCTTGCACAAGCCCGTAAAAGGCCAGGCCCATCAAGCAGAGGACCGTGATTGAGGCAAGGATCAGATCGGTTTCGAAGTTCGAGGCGCCCAGAAGAATGAGGAACCCGAGGCCTTCTGATGATGAGATAAACTCGGCGACAATGACGCCGATCACCGCCAGGGTGATGGCGATCTTGCAACCGGCGAAGAAATAGGGGACGGAGGCCGGCAGGCGGACCATCCAGAAGGTTTGCCAGCTGGACGCCCTGAGCGAGGTGCACAGCCGGACGAGGGACTTGTCCGTGCTCTGCAGGCCCGCGACCATGGAGATGAGGATCGGGAAGAAGGCGATAAAGGTGGCGATCGTCATGCGCGATTCCCAGCCGATGCCCGCCCAGACAATGAACAGCGGCGTCCAGGCGATCTTGGGTACCAACTGGATCGTAACGAGAAGCGGATAGATTGAGTCACGCACATACTTGTTGACGGTGATTGCGGCGGCGAACCCGACGCCCAGTGCAACGGCAGCCATAAAGCCGGCGATGGAGTCCCGCATCGTCGGGACGGTGTGGAACCAGATCAGGTCGAACCGGTCTATCAGCGCAATCCAGACGAGGCTGGGTGCGGGCAGGATCACGGACGGGTATTCGAAATAGGTGACCAGAAATTCCCAGAGGAGCAGAATTCCGGCTGCGAAGATCGTCGGATAGGTAAAGGTCCGAACTGTGCCCATATCGATTCCGGCCATGTCCAGGCGCGCCTGAAGAGGCTGCCAGACTTTGCGAACGCCCATTGTTGCATCAGTCATGTTTTCGCTCGTATCCGGTCAGAAGTTGGATCAGTCGTCGCCGGTTCCAGGCAAACTCTGATGTTCGATCCGGCCGCGCAGATAACCGCAGATCTCGTTGAATTCGGTGGTTTCACCGATCTCCAGAGTACGGGGGCGCGGGAACGGAATTTTGATGTCTTCGATGATGCGGCCCGGGCGGCTGCTCATGACCAGAACGCGGTCGGACAGGAACACGGCTTCCCGGATGGAGTGGGTCACGAAGAGCGCGGTCTTGTGATAGCTCTCCCACATTTGCATCAGGACCTGGTTCATCTCGTCACGCGTGATGGCATCCAGCGCGCTGAACGGCTCGTCCATGAGCAGAAGCTCGGGTTCAAAGATGAGTGCGCGGCAGATCGCAACGCGCTGACGCATGCCGCCGGACAGCTGTCCTGGCTTGTGATCGTAGAAGCCGTGCAGTCCGACCTGGTCGAGCAGGGACTCGGCGCGCGTGCGCACATCATCCATCGGACGCTTGAACACGCGATAGGGGAACATCACGTTCTCTATGGTGCTCTTCCAGGGCAACAAGGTTGGGTCCTGGAACATGATTCCGATGTCTTCGCGCGGGCCGGTCATCGGCGTCCCGCCGATCGAAATATTGCCCTCGGTAATGTCTTCAAGCCCGCCTGTCATCATCAGAAGCGTGCTCTTGCCGCAACCGCTCGGCCCCAGCAGGGACACGAACTCTCCGGCTTCGATTTTTACATTCGTCGGGGAGACCGCGTGGACGGCGCGCCGTGACTTGGGATTATAGACTTTGCTGACCCCTTCAATGGAAAGGTAGGCATCCGGCGTTCCCAAAGGAACGCCGGAGCTCTCAGCATTTGCTTCCTGGAGCAATGCCATCGATCTGTCCTAACTTACGAGTGCCAAGTAGGTGCCAAAGGTTTCTTTCACCTGCGCCCATTCGGATTCGGTCAACGTGACGCCACCGACGAACTCATTGGTGAAGAGGCCCATCGGGTCCGGCTTGGTGTCGCCGGGCTGCGATGCCGATGCGTAGATCGTCTCGGTCATCGCGGCATAGGTCTCCGGCTTGGTGAAGCCGATGGCGTTCTCTGTCTGCTCAGGCACCAAGCCGAGAGCGGCCCAGAGACCGAGGCCGATATCGGCCTGTTCCTTTGCGGTGCTCGAGAGCTTGAACTCGGGCACTTCGTCGAACATTTTGGCGATGGTTGCGTCGGGATCGAGCAGAGTTGCCTTCACGCCTTCACACACGCCCATGGTGACCGCCTCGCAAAGCGACTTGTTCTCCGCGAAGTAGGACGGTGACGTCATCAGGGTGTTGCCATAGAACGGCAGGCCCGCCTTGCTATAGAGGAAGACGCGCGGCGTCTTGCCTGCTGCCATGATCTTGGGAACAGCACTGGTGCCGAAGGCCGAAATTGCATCGACCTGACCATCGATCACCGCACGTTCGCGGACCTTGTTGTCGAGCGCGACAGATTTGATCGTGCTCGAATCGACGCCGACGTTTTTGTAAAAGGCTTCAAGGAACGGATATTCGCCCGATGTGAGCGTCGAACCGACCGTCTTGCCTGCCAGATCCGCCGGGGTCTTGATGGACGAGTCATCAAGTACGATGAGGCCCATCGACGTGTCGTAGCTCAGCGTCGCCATGGACATCAGCGGAAGGCCCTTGATGGCCTGCTGAATTCCGTTCGGGGCCGCGGGAACGCCGAACTCGTAGGCACCCTGGCCGATCTGCTGTACAGCGAGAGCCGAGCCGGAACCCTTCTCGATGCTGACTTCAATACCTTCCTTCTCCCAGAAGGGCAAAGACGCATAGGACCATGCGGTCGTGCCCTGAGGCAGCCAGCCGAGCGTCAGCTTGACCTTGGTCTTGGTCGCCGCATAGACGGTCTTTGGAATGAACGTGCTGCCAGCTGCAAGTGCTGCGCCGGCGCCGGTGAGGGCAACGAACTTCCGGCGTGACACGCCGGTGGACTTGGTCGTTACCGTATCTGATTTGCCTTTTTTGGCCATGGTATCCCTGCTCCATTTTGCATGTGCCGCGCCGTTTCATTCCGGTCGGCGATGATGTCGATCGACAATGCCGTGTCCTCCCGCCACAGACATGTGGCCAACTTCGGCGTGTATCGATCTTCCGCTGACCATCTTTGCAACCGTCATGCCAGCTCGCGCAGGTCCGGATTTCGGGGGGAAATCTTAGCGCGTATCATCGATGTGCTGGGAAAGTGGTCATCGTTTGGGCATGTCGCGTGCGGAATGGGCAAGCGTGCGTTCTTTGTTGTCATGTCAACGGAAGATCGTTGTGGCACTGGTCTGCACCGTGCCGTTTGCTGCGCTCATGTTTTGAGCAGGCTGCCGTCGATCCGCACAGATTCCGGTCTGCGCTAAAGCACTGGGGCCACATTGCGGGTATGCGATGTTTGGTACGTGCCTTGCACTTATCAGGCCGCGCTGCGATTTTGGGCCCGGGTTCGGGCGAGTGCAGACTGTTGAAACTGTTTCGGATCACATAAGTTTCGATGTTCCGCTACCTTCCATCCTGACAGGACGTTCGCCAAACCCATGAAGCCCGCTTCCTTTGAGTATCGCGTAGCAGACAGCTGGAATGCTGCGGCAGGTTTGCTCGCGGAGTTCGGCGATGACGCGTCTATACTCGCGGGCGGTCAGAGCCTCGTGCCGATCATGAACTTCCGGCTTGCGCAGCCGTCAGTGCTGGTTGATGTCAATTCGATCACCGATGGGGCTTACCTGAAGCCCGATGGCGCACGGCTGCGCATTGGTGCGCTGACCCGGCATGTCCGTTTTGAAAAGCCGGAACTCGACGGCCCGCTTGGCCGCCTGTTGCCCCGTGTCGCCAGACATATCGCACATCTTCCGATCCGGATGCGGGGAACCTTCGGCGGTTCCCTGTCCCATGCCGACCCGGCTTCGGAATGGTGCACGCTGGCACGCACCTTCGATGCGGTGATGATCGCCCACAGCACAAACGGGGATCGCCGGATTGCTGCGGCAGACTTCTTTCACGGGGCGCTCGTCACGGAGCTTCACGATGACGAGGTGTTGCGCGAAATCGAAATCATGACGCTGGGGCCAGACTGGCGGTGTGGCTTTGCCGAATTCAATCGCCGGGCCGGCGATTTCGCCATTGTCCAGTCCCTGGCGGCGATCAAGTTACAGGAAGGACGTATCATGGCGGCACGTATCGGGGTCGGCGGCGCGACCGAAATACCACAGCGCGTTACAGCCGCAGAATCGGTGCTTGTGGGGCACGAACCGGGCGCGGCGCTGTTCGCGGCGGCCGGTCACGCGGCGTCCGAGGCGCTGAACGACTTTCTCGTGGATCAGCAGGCCACAGCCGCGATGCGTCGCGATCTGGTGGCGGTGCTGGTCGCGCGTGCCCTCGAAGACGCCATGGCAGCAGGGTAGGCGGTCATGATGCGGATACATCTCAATGTGAACGGGACCGACCACGAGGTCGACGTCGAAGCCCGGTATTCACTCGTCGATACATTGCGGGAAGGATGCGGGCTGACCGGCAGCCATATTGGTTGTGAACATGGTGTATGCGGTGCGTGCACCGTGCTTGTGGATGATGAACCTGTACGGGGCTGTCTGATGTTTGCCGTTCAGGCAGATGGAAAGCAGGTGCGCACAGTCGAAGGCCTGGCCGACAATGGTGCTTTCAATGCGTTGCAACAGGCGTTTCATGAACATCACGCACTGCAATGCGGGTTCTGTACGCCGGGCATGCTGATGCTCGCGACCTGGCTGGTGGAGCGTGGGACACCTGTTGATGATCACGAGCTTCGCGAAGTGATTGCATCGAACCTGTGCCGGTGTACCGGCTACCGGAATATTCTGCGCGCGGTCCGGGCTGTCCTCGATGAGTGTCAGCGGCATGGAGGCAGCGCGTGACCGTGATCGGCAAAAGTGTCCTGCGACTTGAGGATCGCGACCTGCTGACCGGTGCGGGCCGTTTTGCCGGGGATCAGAATTTTGAGGGTCAGTTGCATATGCGCGTTGTGCGGTCGTCCGTTGCGCATGGGCGCATTCGGGGAATCGACGTTGCGGATGCGCGCGCTGCGCCCGGTGTCTATGCGGTCTGGACGGGTGTTGATGTTGCCGATGTGCCGCCGATAGACCTGCGGCCGGGCAGCGCCCTGCAGGACCTTGAGAAATGCCGTCAGACCATCCTGGCTCAGGATATCGTGCGTTATGTGGGGGAGCCGGTTGCCGTTGTCTTTGCAGACAACCCCTACCGTGCCGAAGATGCCGCCGAGCTGGTGTTTCCCGACATCGAGGACATGCCGCCAATTGTGGATCTGATGGAGACGCCAGGTGAATTTTCGCCCGGTGTCAGCACCGAACCGGCGGTGTTCGTGAAAAGCTATGGTGATGTCGATGCGGCCTTCGCCCACGCCGCCCATGTCTTTGAGTGCGAGTTCAAGGTGGGTCGTCACACCGGTGTGCCAATGGAGACCCGAGGTGCACTGGCGATCTGGAACGACGACAAAAACCGGCTGGAGTTCCATGCCGCAGCCAAAATTCCCCACACCAACCGGATCGCCCTGGCCAAACTCCTCGGGCTCGATCTCGAGCAGTTGCACCTGTTTGAAGGCCATGTGGGCGGCGGTTTTGGTGTGCGGGGCGAGATTTATCCCGACGAGGTGCTGGTGAATCTGGCCGCGATGCGATTTCGCCGGCCCGTGAAGTGGATCGAGGACCGCATGGAACATCTGATTGCGGCAAATCATTCCCGCGAGCAGACCCATCGTATCCGGGCAGCCTGCGATGCCGATGGCCTGATCCGTGCCATCGACGACGCGTTCTGGTTCAATCAGGGCGCGTATGCGCGGACCCATGGGGCTACGGTCCCGATGGTCTCAGCAAATATGTTGCCGGGGCCATACAAAATCCCGGCATACCGCACGACCGGCCATGTCCGTCTGACCAATGTTACCCCGGCGGGCACTTATCGCGGCCCGGGACGCTATGAGACGACCTTCGTGCGCGAGGGCTTGCTGGATCACATCGCAGCCGAGCTGAAGCTCGATCCGCTTGCTGTGCGGCGGCGCAACATCATCGAACCCGAAGAGATGCCCTACACAAGGCCATTCGAGGAGGGGCGCGCATCTGTCGTTTATGACAGCGGCGACTATCCGCGCCTGCTCGACCGTTTTCGCGAGCATGTGGCCTTCGATCGGTTGCAGGCCGAACTGTCGGCCCGGCGCGAGGCGGGCGAGATGGTTGGTGGGGCTATCGTGTGCTTTGTCGAAAGTGGCGGAGACGGGCCTTTTGATGATGTGCGTGTTGAAATGGCTGCCGACGGCACGGTCGAAGTCATCACCGGGGTTGCCTCGGTGGGGCAGGGTGCTGAGACCGTCATAGCGCAAGTCTGTGCCGAGACGCTGGGAATCGCCATGTCCGGGATTTCGGTCACGCATGGACAGACAGACCGGATTGCCCGGGGGCAGGGCGCGCGCGCATCCCGCGTGACTGTGATGACCGGGAATGCGACCCACAAGGCCGCATTGGGGGTGCGCGCGCGCCTGCTGGCCAAGGCGTCCGAATTGCTTCAGGCGCCGGTCGAGGCGCTTGATATCACTGACGGGATCATTTCGGTGGGGCCCCTGGCAGATGCCGGGCCGTCGCTGGCCGTGGCCGAGGCGGCTGGGGCCTATCTGCAGGAGCACCGAGTTTCAAAGCTCGCCGTCGAGGAAACCTTCGAGAATGATCGCCCGACCTATTCCCACGGTGCGCAGTTGGCCGTGGTCCGGGTGGATCCGCTGACGGCCGGCGTGACTGTCGAGAAATTTGCCGTGGCCTATGATATCGGCCGCGCCGTGAACCCGATGCTTGTCGAGGGCCAGTTGGTGGGCGGCGCGGTTCAGGGGATTGGCGGCGCGCTGTTCGAGGAGTTCCTGTACGATGAGGCCGGCCAGCCGCTGTCCGTTACTTTCGCGGATTACCTGATGCCGACGGCAGCCGAGGTACCCGATATCGATTGTCTTCTCACCGAAGACTCGCCCAGCACGACCAATCCCCTGGCCCTGAAGAGCGCGGGTGATTCCGGCATTACCGCAGCCGGTGCGGCCATCGCGGCGGCGGTCGGAGAAGCCATCGGGCGGCCCGGCGCAATCCGGCGGCTCCCGATCACACCTTTGCGTTTGCGAGACGTGCTGAAGGGCAGCTGATCGCAGTGCTGCTTGTTGGTGTTGTGCTGCCCGTTGTGCCGTCCACACCGTGACGAACGAAATCGCCGGATCGTGATCGGTCAGCCTGTCGGCTTGCCCTGATCCCAGGTTTCGGGCCGGAGCGCGAGTTTCGCCAGGCCTTCCATGTCCTCGGCCTCCTTGGCGGGGAAATTCAGTTCGACCGTGATGCCGTTCGGGTCGCGCACGAAGACCTGATAAAGATCCTGCTTGCTCGCCTGCTGTTCCAGATAGGTGGTGCCATTGGCCTTCAGGCGTTCGGTCATCTCGACACGGTTCTCGGCCCGAAATGCGATATGGTGGATCGGTCGGCTGCCTTCGGCGATGTCCTCGGGCGTGGCATTGGGATCGGGTGCCGGGCGCGGCTCGTCATGGGGGCGCGGCGGGACGATGTGAATGATATCGCGTTCGCCGAGGTACAGCCATGTGACCTCGACCCCGAAATCGGGATGCGGGCCGATTTCGAACCCCAGATTGTCGATGTACCACTGGACGGTCGCTTCATAATCCTGAGCGACAACCAGAAAATGTTCGAGGTGGGAAATTGCCATGGGTGAAGTCTCTACTGTGACAGATTGATATGCGGGTCCGCGCGGGCCAACACGCGATTATAGCCTGTCTGGGGTGCGCAAGAGCAAGAAACACGGCATGCCGTCCAGTATAAAACGCATTCAGCGCCCGCCGACGAAGCGATTGACCACATAGTCCTGACGCGCGAATCCGGCACAGAACGGGCCGACATGGGCGGCCAGTTTCTCCATAGTGCCCCGCGCGGCTGCACGTGACGGGGTCTGGCGCGCAACAGCGGCTTCGACATCGGCGCGGAGCTTGGCCATATCGACATTCGTGACCTGACCCTGTGTCACGACCATGCGGCCATCAATCATCACATCGCGTACGCTGGCTCCGTTCTCGGCGAAGACGATCTGGTTCACCGCATTGTTGAGCGGGACATAGGTGATGCTGTCGAGACCCAGCATGACGATATCGGCCTTGTATCCCGGCGCGATACGCCCGATCTGGCCTTCCCAGCCAAGCGCCTTCGCACCCGCTTCGGTCGCCATTTTCAAAGCTTGCGCACTTTCCAGCCATTCCTCGTAATTGGGTCCGTGAACCCGGGAAAGAGTGCAGGCGAGCCGGGTAGCCTCGAACATGTTGAGCGCATCGGCGCAGGTGCAGGTGTCGGTCCCGATGGCGACGTTGATTCCGGCTTCACGCATCGCAACGCTCGCCGCAATGCCCGAGCCAAGCCGCAGATTGCTCATCGGGTTGTGGGAGACCGAGGCTCCGCGATCAGCAAGCAAGCGCATGTCGTCCGGTGTCAGCCAGACTGCATGGGCCGCGACGAAATTCGGACCCAGTATGCCCTGTTGGTCGAGAAAGGCGGTGAGGGACATGCCGAAGAGCGGTTCGCTGGCGAGCGCCTGAACTTTGGACTCTGCCAGATGGGTCTGTATCAGCGTGTCGTAATCCCGGGCAAGATCACGGCAGGCATGCCAGAACGGGATATCGCAATGATGGGGAATCGTGGGGCCGAGGGCCAGTTTGACCTGCTCGCGGTCATGGGGCCAGTTGTGCAGAGCATCCCGGCAGATATCCGCAGCGGCTTCGCCCGGACCTGATTGCATGCCGTCGACCAGCGTCTGAAGCTGTTCGGGCAAAGCGTCATAGAGGCCGGGGATCGCCTGCCAGAGCCCGCGGGTGGACATCATCGGGGCAATCACCGCGCGCATCCCCACATCGGCATAGGCCTGACCGGCGGATTCCAGCCCCTCGCGGGAGGGCAGCGGGAATTCGGCAAACATGTCGAGGCAGGCGGTGCAGCCACCCAGAACCATCTCGCAGGCGGCCAGCTTGGCGGCCAGGTACTTGTCCTCGTGGGTGAAACCGGCGCCGGTATAGGGATGGGAGTTGAGCAGCAGCTCCAGGGTCCAGCGGTCTCCCATACCCTTGGCGAGGCTGGAGTTGCCGTGGGTATGGCCGTTGACCAGACCCGGCATGAGCAGCCGGTCGGTCGCATCGAAGGTTTCAGCACCCTCCGGTGCAGCCAGGCCGGGCGGCCCGATTTCGGCGATGGTGTTGCCGGTAATCAGGATATCGGCGGCATCAGACGTGCGCGCGTCAATATCAAGAAGTCTGCCACCTCGAATGATCTGTGTTGTCCCGGTCACGCTGGGTGCCTCCATGTGTTCTGCGCTGGATTGCCAGTTCCCCATAGCTTGCTGGAGGATGACCGGATTGTCACGGGGCGGATTGCCGCCGCATGATGAACAGACCGCTCGCTGCGATCACCATGCCACCGACAAGTGTTGGGAGGTCGGGAATGTCGCCGAAGACGGCGAAGCCCAGCGCAGAAGCATAGATCAATTCAATATAGGCAAACGGAGCCACCACAGATGCGGGGGCCCATTGGTAGGCCTTGATCAGGCAAAAATGCGCCATCGTGCCCAGTCCGGCTGCAGCGAGCAGGTAGAGTACGGCCTCAAGACTGGGTGCTTCCCAGAAAAACGGCAGGGCAAGGGAAGATGCGACCAGCCCGATAAGCGTTGCGTTGAAGAGGATGGTCGGGGAATCGATGGCCTGACTGATCGGTCGTGTCAGGGTCTGGTAGACCGCCACGGCAACCGCTGCGCCCAGCGGCACAAAGGCGGCCCAGTTGAACAGGCTGGTTCCGGGCTGGATGATGATCAGCACGCCACCAAACCCGATGATGATCGCGATCCAGTGGGCGCGACTGACCCGTTCCTTCAAGACCACCACCGAGAGCGCGGTGATCATCAGCGGGGCGACGAACCCGATGGCGATGGCATCGGCGAGTTGCATCAGGCCGACTGCGATGAAGAAGCCGCAGATGGCGGACAGCAACATCAGGGCGCGGAGAATCTGCAGCCCCATCATGGGGGATCGCACCATGCGCGAAATTCGCGGTGCGAACACAACGCCCAACAGCACCAGTTGAAATGCGTATTGCGACCACAGGATCACGCCGACGGGGACATCCCCGCGCACCGACTTGATACAGGTGTGCATCGCGATAAAGCAAAGTGAGGCAAAGCACATGATGCCGATTGCCGAGAGGCGCGAATGGCCGCGTCGCGGCTCAGCTGTGATGTCGGTCATGCGGCAAGCATTTCAGAAGAGATTTTCTCTGCGATCATGATCGTGGGAATGTTCGTGTTGCCGCGCGGCAGGGTCGGCATCAGCGAGGCATCGACCACACGCAATCCTTCAACCCCATAAACACGGCCCTGCGTGTCCGTCGCGGCCATCGGGTCGTCGGCCGCACCCATGCGACAGGTGCCGCCCGGATGGAACACGCCCGCGATACTGCGGGTCACGATCTCGTTGAGGATTTCGGGATTGTTGGAGGCCTTTTCCAGAGTCATGCCGGGTTCCGACAGACCGGCCAGTATTGGCCCGCCAAGCGCCGGGATGGTGTCGAACACGCCGGCGAGGATTTTTGCGCGGATCGTGTTGGTGAACGTGATGTCGTTCAGGGCGCGCATCTTGTTGGGCCGCGAGACGGGAACCGCTGCGTGCCAGAGCGGGCGCAGTTCGGGCGCGTAGAGCATGTCGATGACCTTCTGCACGCCCCCGACGAGGCATTGGCGGTCACGTTCATCGCTCAGGTAGTTGAACTCGATCACCTGCGTCCCGTCAGCCGCGAGTGTGACAGAACCGCGCGAGGCGGGTTTGAGAAGTGTCGGAATCAACGCGCCGATCCGCCGCCCCAGCGCGTGCCAGCCGGTCTTGCTGCTGATCGACATGCTCATATCGAGATCGCCACAGCCGGGGACACCCGAGGAATAGCGCATTGTCGCGATGGAATGTGATTTCAGCGCGGCGGGCTGGGCGGCATCCCGGCGAAGTTGCGCAACGATATACACGACAGCGTGGTTCTGGAGATTTGCACCGATCCCGGGGCGGTCGGCGAGGACTGGAACACCCGCATCCTGGAGGTTTTGGGCGGGCCCGATGCCTGCACGTAACAGCAGGGTCGGAGAGTGCAGGGCGCCCGCGCAGATGATGGTTTCACGGGCGTTGAATGTCTGTGGTTGCCCGTTATGGATGGCCCGCACGCCGGTAATACACGTGCCGTCTGCGATCAGGCCCTGAACGGTGACATCGGTCAAAATCTCCAGATTGTCCCGGGACCGGGTTGCGGCATCCAGATAGCAGATGGCCGTCGAGGCGCGTTTGTCGGCAAACCGGCTGAGCGGCAGCCCGCCGATACCTTCGCGAAATTCCGCGTTCAAATCACCGATTTCGGCGAGCTGGCGATTCCGGCCCCAATCGGCAACGCCATCGACAAAGGGCGGCCAGTCGCCACGCGGGACACGTTGAATGGGAATTGGACCATCGGTGCCGTGGGCATTTCCGGCCGCATCTGGCGGAGCATCCGTGTCGTTCTCCAGCGCGCGGAAATGCGGCAGCACGTTGTCCCAGTTCCAGCCGGTTGCGCCGCGTGAATCCCACTCGTCATAGTCGACCGGCAAGCCTCGCAGCGCGACCATGCCGTTGATGGAGGATGTGCCACCCATAATCCGGCCCTGCCGGAACGGTCCGGCGGGTGAATTGTCTCTTCGGTAGGGGTGTCCGCGCAGGTTCCGCCAGGCATAGGCAGGATTGAAATAGGACATGGGATAGGTGTCGAGCACATCAGCGGGCTCGCGCCCCGGTGGTGTGTCCTGACCGGCTTCGAGAAGAAGCACGCGGTTCGTGGACGCCGCCGACAGCCGGTTGGCCATGACACAGCCCGCTGAGCCTGCACCAACAATGATGTAGTCGTAATTGTTTGCCATTTCGTCCCTGCACGCAGCGTGTTCCAGCGGACGAAAATGACAGGCGTTCAGAGGAATGTCACGGGGTGTTGAGGCCCTGCGTCACGGGTGGTTGGGCGCATTGGTGGGCCTCTTGGATGGCGATGTTTGGGAAAGACGGATACGCGATGCTTTTCCAAAGCGCTTCGGTTTTCTGCTAAAAACAGGGATGCGTCGTTTTTGATCCGGGATGGTCCGGATTGTTGAGAGAGGGACGATATGATTCATAAGAATTCCCTGCTGCTAGGTTTGATTCTCGGCTCGATCGTGGCGGCGATAATCTATTTCTTCTTTCTTGAGCGACCGGCGGACGCTGCGGAGAGTTCGCGCAGTCCTGTCTTGGAAACTGCTCAGTCCGGGCCGCCGGAGCTGTCGTTTCCGGTTGATTGCGTGATCGATCAGGATTGCTGGTACATGGCCTTTGTGGATCTCGATACACGGTCCACCTATCGCGATCACATGTGCGGGGTCCGGACCTATGATGCCCACAAGGGAACGGATATCGCACCAAATCTGGCTCTCGTAAAGACGCTCGAGATCGTTACGGCGGCGTCAGGACGGGTGATCGGAACCCGCGACGGTCTGGATGACACGCCCATGCAGGCCGAAGACCCGGCACGGGATTCCGCCCGATGTGGCAACGGGGTTCGGCTCGATCATGGTGGTGGCTGGACGACCCAGTACTGCCATATGGAAAATGGCAGCGTCGCAGTGTCCCGGGGCGATACTGTCCAGCCGGGAGACAAACTCGGGCGGATCGGAAGTTCGGGCTGGTCGGAATTGCCGCATCTTCACTTTCAGCTGGAGCGCGATGGGGTGCCCGTTGATCCGTATAACGCCGCAGCCGCCACGGACAATGCGCAATGCGCGGCCTCGCAGGGACAGGCTCGGGGCCTGTGGCGCGATGCCGGAAGCCACAATGCCGACAGCTATCAGCCTGTGCATATCCGGAATATCGGACTGACAATTGCGCCCCCTACGTCCGAGCAGGCCAAGTTCGGTAACTATCCGGACGTCGAAAGCTCTGATGCCGGGGCACTCGTGGCCTATCTCGTCTTGTTCGGGGCCCCATCGGGCGCACGGATCGAGACCCGCGTCGAAGGCCCGGCGGGCCAAACACTGTTCACGGACAGCAAAGTGCTCGAACGGAGTTTTGCCGAATATTTCACCTTCGCGGGCAAGAAGCGTGGCCAAGGGAACTGGCAGACTGGTCTTTACACGGCCCGTGTCACGATTTCCGGCAATGGCCCGACAGGGTCCTATGAAATCAGTTCGGAAGCAGATCTGATCCTGCGTTAGAGGCCGCGGCGCTCAAGCTGTGCCGCCGAGCCATGCATGGCTTTCGCGTAGTTTGGTCAGGTCGGCCTTGGCGTCGAGAATATCGGTCACGGTCTGGGCTGCGGCATCAATTTCTGCCGTCAGGGTGGTTTCCGCGATACGGTCTCCTGCCGCGCTGGCGATGCGCTGCGCGTGCCGTTTCAGGATTTCCCGGTAGTCGCTTTGCGGTGTTTGCGATCCAACGGTTGCGATCATTTGCAGCACATGCAAGGCGACGTTCCTGTCGCTACAGACGTATTGCAGTGATTGATCAAAAATCGAGGCTGCAAGGCGTTCGAAATCGTAGGCATTGGCCACGATCCGCAGATTTCCACCGTCATCGAATTGTTCCCCGCTTGGTGCGGCCGCGCGGGCCGCTGTGCCGAGACTGTCCATAAGCCAGTTGATGCAATTGATCGCCGTGTAGGGATCATTGACCCCCGGCGACAGCGCACGGCCTATGATTTCGACCAGCTGGTCGACGAGAAAGCGCACATTGTGTGCGGAGGCGGGGTGAACGTTGAACGTAAACGCACCTCGCAACGTCTCGAGATCACCGTCCTCGAGGTTCGAGGCCGGCCAGGCATGCAACAATGCTTCGCCGCTGAGGGAGAAATCCCCGGGCAGGAATTCAACCCGCACGACGAGGTCGCGCTTGATGGCGAGGTTGAGATTTTTTTTGTTGTCGATCACCTGTGCATAGCCCGAGCGGTCGCATTCGACCGAGGCTGATTGGGAAATCTTGTCTTTGCCAAAGTCGGCGCGGTCTGACTGCCTTTTGGCAACACTCTCGGGGAACCAGGTGTCTTCAGGGAAACGTTCTGTAACGCTTTCCTTCATGTCCCGGCCCAGCTTGGCAACGATATTTCCGACATTGATTGTCTCGGGCACGTGATGGATGAAATAGATCAGCACCGAGATGCTCGCGAGAGCAAGCAGAACGGCGATGAGCACGGATATATGAGGGATGAAGGCAACGAGATCGTCGTTCGACTCCACCCCATTGTGCACGCCGCGCAGGACCATCAGGCAGAAAACGAAGGTCGAGATGAAGGTCCCGAGGGTTATCTGGTTGCCGCGATCGCGCATGAAATTGTTGACCAGCCGCGGCCCGAATTGCGCCGACGCGTTGGAGACCGACACCATCGTCATGGAAAATGTGACGCCCGCGACCGTGATCATGGAGCCGGCGATTGTGGAGAGTACCTCACGCGCACCCACGGCTTCGTTCGTATAGAGCCAGTTGAGACCCGTGAGTTCAGCCGGATCGAAAACGCCATCAAGCCATTGGGAGAAGGAGGCAAGCAGAATCGCCAGAAACACCATGACGCTTGGTACGAACCAGTAACTCGCCCGGATATTTTCGGCGATGGTCAGCAGCGAAAAATCAGGTCCGAATAAGGCGCGCGTAACAGGCTTCCCCATCAGGCTGAAGAACTGCATTGGGAAAATTTCACGGGCGTGACTCCTGCTGATCGTGTCGTGTGGGAACAAGATATCCGTATCCGTTCACGAGCTAAACGCTGACGCACCACTTTCGGTTCCGCTTGGTCCAAACCTCGGCAATGGCGAAGATAATCTGGATTGAAAACCTATCTGGCAACATTTGCTAGAGTGTTTCGGGTTTGGTTCGCTCGTGGTTTGGAGATTGAAGATGCGATGCATGATATTGGCTGTTCTGGCGGTTTTTCTTTTCGCCCCGGCATCGGCGCAGGATGCTGAATCAACCGCTTCGATTGCAACGGTCGAGCAGGTTTCCGACAGGGCTTTGAAAGCGCGTATCTCTGATATTCTGTCGAATGTGGATGCGCTTGAAAGCGTGACGCTGGATGTGGATGCCGGTGTCATCACCCTCGGGGGGAGCGTTGTCAGCGAAGCAGACCGGTCACGCGCCGGAAACATCGTGCGCCGCGTCCAGGGCGTCGTCGAAGTGCAGGACAGGATTGAGGTTTCGCAGGATATTTCCGTTCGCGGGCAAGCTGTACTCGAACGACTTCAATCCCGGTTCGAGAGCTTTCTGATCGGGATTCCGATCTTTCTGATCGCGCTCGCCATATTTCTGCTGTTTCTGTTCCTGGCCCGGTTTTATGGGCGGCATCCGGTTTTTGTCAGGCGCTTGAGCCCGAACCCGTTTCTGCAGCAACTTCTGGTCCAGACCATACGTATCGGCATCACGCTGCTTGGCTTGGTCCTTGCTCTTGAGGTGCTGGATGCGACGTCGCTCATCGGCGCGGTGCTAGGTGCAGCAGGGTTGACCGGTGTTATCCTCGGCTTTGCGCTCAAGGAAACGATCGAAAACTATGTCGCGGGGCTGCTGCTGAGCCTGCGGCAACCCTTCCTGCCGAACGACCATATTCTGGTGCAGGGTTATGAGGGGCATGTGGTGCGTCTTTCGTCGCGCGCGACAGTCTTGATCACGCTGGAAGGCAATCACGTGCGCATCCCGAATGCCGATGTGTTCAAGACAACACTGGTCAATTATTCCCGGAGCCCTGAGCGGCGGTTTTCGTTCGAGGTTGGTGTGGGCGTGCAGACGGATTTGATCGAGGCCCGCAACCTTGCGATCACAACCCTTGATGAGATGGATGCGGTTCTCAACGAACCGCCGCCCGATGTCTGGGTTGAAGCGTTGGGTGATTCCAACGTCGTCCTGACTGTTGTGGGCTGGATTGACCAGCGCACACATGCCATCGCCAAGGTTCGCGGCGAGGCAATTCGACGGGTGAAAGTGGTTTTCGAAGCCGCTGATTACGATCTGCCTGAGCCGATCTATCGCCTGAACCTGATGAATTCCAATATTGCCGGTTTGTTGAAAGAAGGTGCTCTCGCGGATGCGGCTGGTCCGCCAAGACGTGCGCCGGAAAGCCCTTCGGACGCACCTGAGAACCTGAATGATGAGTCTGTCGATTTGTCGCGAGATACGCATCTTGATCGCGAAGTCGCCGAGGAACGAGCTGAAAACTCCGACAAGGATATGCTCAGTCCCGCAGCCGAACAGGAATAGCCAGCACCAAACTCATGGCTGGGCGAGATGGCTTTTGAGGAGGTTGATGTTTCGCCGGTTGGCCTTGTAGGCAATATCGAAGATGTCTCCCACAAGGGGGATCAGGCCAATCAACCAGTCGATGAAGACATTGAACAACATGCGCGCGATTATGCGCTTCGGCGCGCCCAGGCGGCGCGCTTCGGCCACGAGGTAGAGCGAGATCAGGGATGTTGCGGTATCACCGATGCCGGGTATCAGGCCGATGATACCTTCAATCCCGAACCTGATATTTGTACCCGGGACAGCAAAGCGATCATCGAGCCAATGCGCCAGACGGTCAAGAAACGCCGCTTTCTTACGTCGTTCGGCTTCGTTCACTTCTTGGCAATGACCCAGACAGCATGCACGACGCCCGGGATGTAACCCAGAATCGTGAGCAGAATGTTGAGCCAGAAATGGCCGCCGATCCCGACCTGCAGGAACACGCCTACCGGCGGCAGAATAATAGCGAAGATGATACGAATGATGTCCATGAGCGTTCCCTTTGGGGGTTTTGAGTCGTTCGGTATTTATAACCGATCAGCAACCGATTTGGTTCCCGATTGTGACTGGTCGTTGATGCAAACCAGAAAACTTTGGGTGTCGACCCGTTTCGGGTTTACCAGAGGTTCGCCTTGGCCCGCTCGGGCCAGGCCATGTCGTAGTCTTCACCGCCCAGAGTGTTGTTGCTCAGGTCGGCCAGAATTTGTCCCGGTGTGGGCAGGTCCTTCGGATCGATATGGCGATCCGGGTTCCAGAGTTCGGCCCGGACAATCGCGCGGGCGCACTGGAAATACACGGTGTCCACTTCGGTCACGATGACCGAACGGGGTGCCTTGCCATCAATGGCAAAGCTCTCGAGAAGGTCAGCATCCACAGACAGGTGGGCGCGGCCGTTGATGCGCAGGGTGTTGCCACTTCCCGGCAAGAGGAACAGCAGGGCGACATGGGGGTTGCGAAGGATGTTGCGCAGTGAATCGACGCGGTTGTTGCCCTTGCGGTCGGGCATCATCACTGTGTGATCGTCGTGGATGCGGACAAACCCGGCCATGTCTCCGCGTGGCGAGCAATCAAGGCCTTCTGGGCCGGCTGTCGCAAGGGCAAGGAATGGCGACGCCTCGATCATTTTGCGATAGTGGGGCGTGATATGCCCGACTTCCTTGGCGAGAGAGGTTTCGACAGGCGCGCCATAGATGGCCTGAAGTTCTTCTGTGCTGGTGATTCTGGTCATCCTGCGGATCCTTGCGAGCAATGGGCCGATCTTGAAATTTGCTCTAGCACACTCGGATAGAGGCTTGCACGCTCACCCATTTCCTTCGATCCGCATCGGACCTGTCAGGGGGTGCCGACCAACGCCTCCAGGCGTGCGCGCAGAGTCGGATCAGCCTGCGCCGTTCTGGCAATTTCCATGTACTCGGCATCGGTGAATCCGGCGCTCGCGATTGCTGCGCTCATATGGCCACGCGCTTCATCGACGAGTTTTTGTGCGGCTTCCTTGGTCGGTGCGGCCTCGAGTTTGGGTTCATACTGCTTGCGCAAGGCCACAACCTGCCGTGCTGCCTTGACGAAGTTGTCGATCGTTGCTTCGTCGTAGGTTCCCTGCGCGATTTCCTGTCCAGACTGCGCAACCGCGTTTGCCGGAACAGCCACGCACACAGCCATAGCGAACAGGGCACTCACAACGATACGGCGAGCACCGCTCGCGGGGGTCTTCAGCATTTGGTTCTCCCGAATCACGGATTAAAGGCGACGAACGCCTGTGCCACCCTGGGTCCTAGGCGGGCAGGTCCCATCCGATCCAGTTGCAGAGCGCTTCGCCCATCACCAGTTCCAGATCACGGCCCGACAGCCAGGGCAGTTCTTCGGTGAACAGGGTCACGCATTCCTTGTAGCTGCAATTCATGCGGGACAGGTCTGTTCCCCAGAAACAACGATCAGGCCCGAATGCGTCAAAAATACGATGCAGTTCGTCGTGAATGTTCTTGTGGGGATAGGGCTGGGTCGAGTTTCCGTTGGCGCCGGACATTTTGACCGCCACGTTGGGATACTTCGCCAGCGCGACCAGATCGGGCAGGGTTTCGAAGGATTCCGCATCCTTCTTGAAGGGGCTGGCCCCCAGATGATCGATCAGAAAAGGGATATCGGGGTACTGGTTGGCAATTTTGCCGAGCGTGGGGAGAAAATCATGGGCGAGAAGGCCGACGGGCATCTTCTGTTCATTGGCGATGGGCCAGATCCAGTCCAGCGTACCGTCCGTCGGCCATGTTTCACGCCCGGGTGCAATAAACAGGAAGCGCAGGCCCAGCATGCCCGGCGTGTCGAGCCAGCCAGCCAGCTTCGGGGCGCTGCGTTCGGGCTGGTCCATATGGACCCAGCCGAGAACCTTGAACCGGTCAGGATAGGCATTGGCCGCGGCGATGGCGACCTCGTTGCCATTCGGCACAACCCCCGGAGGGTGAAGGATCACCCGGTCGATGCCGGCTTCATCCATCTCGGCAATCAGGTTTTCCGCTGTGAAGTTCGGGACCTGACGATGGATGGGTGCCATCTGGGTGTTGATCCAGATATGGACCTGTGAATCGACAATAAGCATATGTGTTTCCCCCGGTATTTGGAATTTTGTCCATTATGCCTGATCCGGATTCCGATTGCGCCCCGGATCGTGGCACCCGCTCAGTTTGTGAGCGAATTCAGCGGGCGTCAGCCAGAATCATGTCGGAGGCTTTTTCTCCGATCATGATGGCCGGTGCATTGGTGTTGCCCGAGATGAGTGTCGGCATGATCGAGGTGTCGGCAACACGCAGGCCCTCGATTCCATGCACTCGCAAGCGTTCATCCACCACAGCTGTCACGTCAGAACCGGGCGCCATCCGGCACGTGCTGACAGGGTGGTAGCTGGTCCGTGCGCCGCGATAGAGATAGTCGAGAATTTCGTCGTCGGTCTGACAGTCCGGGCCGGGCTCATGTTCCTCGAGAATGAATTTCTGGAATGCCGGTTGGCCGGTGATCTGCCGCATCATTTTTACCGCGCCGATCAGCACATCCCGGTCTTTCTGGGCCGTGAGGTAGTTCGGCTGGATTTCCGGTGCCGCGAACGGGTCGGCGGACACAATGTTCACATGTCCGACGCTTTCGGGGCGCAGCAGTGCAGACACGATGGTTGCGCCGGGAAAGGGAAAGGGCGCCCCGCCCACGACGGGCGAACTGAACAGCATCAATTGGGACTGGATGTCGGGAGATACAGCAGCCGGGTCGACCTTGAAAAAGCCCTGAGCGAAAGAAACGCCCATGGCCAGGAACCCCTTACGGTTGATGGCGTAACGCGCAGCTGTCTTGAAACGGGTCGACAGGCTGTTCACCACGCTGTTGGCGCTCAGATCCTCGCTCAGACGGAACATCAGGGGCGCGTTGATGTGGTCATAGAGATTGGCCCCGACGCCGGGCATATCAGCGATCACATCAATCCCGTGCCGACGCAGGAGTTCGGCGGGCCCCAGGCCCGACAGCTGCAGCAATTGTGGGGAGTTGTAGGCTCCGCCCGAAAGAATCACTTCCGCATTGGCATGCGCTGTCCGGCGCTGGCCGTCCTGCATGTATTCCAGCCCGGTTGCCCGGCGGCCATCGAACAACACGCGCAGGGCATGTGAGTCCGTGGAAATCGTCAGGTTGGGGCGCTTGCGGGCCGGCTTGAGGTAGCCAACGGCTGTCGAACAGCGCCGCCCATTCTTCATTGTCCACTGACAGTAGCCGAAACCGGTCTGGTCAGCACCGTTGAAGTCATTGTTGCGGGGATGTCCGGCCGCGACGGCAGACTCGATAAAGGCGTCAGCCAGCGGATGCTTCTCATAAACATCCGAGACCCCGAGCGGTCCGCCGACCCCGTGATACTCATCCTCGCCGCGTGCCTGATCTTCTGCCTTGCGAAAATAGGGCAGCACGTCGTCATAGCTCCAGCCCGCATTGCCGAGCTGGCGCCACTGGTTGTAGTCCTCGCGATGGCCTCGAATGTAGACCATGCCGTTGATCGAACTGCTGCCGCCCAGCACCTTGCCACGTGGCTGGGGGATGCGCCGGTTGATGGTGTCGGGATGGGGTTCTGTGGAATAGAGCCAGTTGACGGCGGCATTCGTGAACAGTTTGCCGTAGCCCAGGGGTACGTGGATCCACGGGTTCTTGTCCGCCGGTCCGGCTTCGAGCAGGAGCACGCTGTGCTTGCCCGATTCCGTGAGGCGATTGGCCAGCACACAGCCCGCGCTTCCCGCCCCGACGACGATATAGTCGAAGCTGGTTGTTTCGTTCGTGGCCATGCTCAGTGCTCCTGGAAACCGACCGTGCCCGGGAGGAACAGGTCCTCGATATCCGGCAGTTCCGAAATCAGTTTCTGTTCATGCAGGTAACGCAGCAGGGTGCCGACATTCTTGCGATTGGATTCAGTCAGGCCCATGGGGAAGGGATCGCCGTCAAACATGGCCATTGTGTCAGCCCAGTATTCCTTGCCCCAAGGTACGAAGGTGGACCCGATCCGGCGCTTGAGCGCGCGTGCCTTGCCTGTGCAATAGGCCTTGAAGATTGCCTCGGCGGCGTTGGGAAATGCTTCGAGAAGTTCCTTGCGCATCACGACCGTGTGGTTGATCGGGTAGATGCCGGTGCGTGCGAAATAATCCCGTTCGACCGCAGCCACGTCTCGGAAGATCGGGCGAAGTTCGCGTTCGGCAGGCGGCTTCTGCAGGTCGCGGGGACGGGGCGAGATGAACGCGTCCAGTTCATCAGCCAGCAGCATTGATTCGGGGTCGCCGTCACCCAGCTCCAGCGGCACGCCTTCCAGGGTCGGGAAGCGCTGTTCGGCATTGGCGTACCAGTTGATGTCGCGCCAGTCCGTATCGTACTCGTCGAGCAGGGTGCCGCGCAGCCAGACGGCTGCCGTCATGGTGTAATCACGCACGCCGACGCGTTTGCCGACGAGTTGTTCGGCGGATTCGAGCGTGCTGTCCTGTTTGACCCAGATGATGCTGTGCCGGAAATCGCGGTTGGCGAAGACCGGAATGGCTGCCATCCAGTCCGCGCCGCGATCGCGCATCATCGTATAATTGGACAGCGAGAATTCGCAGGCCTGAAAGGGCTGGTTGTTGAGAACTTTTGCGTAAATCTCTTCCAGAACGCCCGGTTCGTAGCGGATGGGTGTGTCAGCATAGGTGCCGTCCATCTCGAGCGTGAATTCGTAGTCATTGCCGCGAACGAGAATAGAATCTGTCATCGCTGAACTCCCCCTTGTGCCTAACCGGTCTGTGCCGGTTTATGAGCCCCTTTCCTAGCATGAACATTTCATGGGTACGATACGATGTTGTCGAAAACTCGAGCCTGCTAGGATGGCTTCAACAACAATCAATATGCGGAGAATTCGACCATGCGCGCTGTTTTTGCTTTTACGCCGTGGGAATCCAAACGACTGATCGGGAAAGCTGTCGCGGCTTTGCCTGAAGTCAAACACGCTCTTGAGCACGCCCAGATCGTGATCGCGCATGGCTCGACAAACGTCTATGTCGCAGACGAGATCATGGGGGAATGTCCAGAGGCAGACCGCTATGTGTCAGGTCAGGTGATCAACGGCACCTTGTGCCAGACGCAGCCGGAAGAAAAGCCAGCCATTCTGCGTCTGGTCAAAGGGGTCTCCGTGCCACCGGTACGCACCATGGATGAAACCTTGGCTGGCTGGGACGACACCTCCCTGTTTATCAAGGGCGCGAACGCGGTCGACCATGAGTTCAACGCGGGCATCTTCAACGCCCACCACGCCGCTGGGACCATTGGTTTTGCCTACGGAGCGATTTGTGGCACCGGCATTCCGCTGATCGTGCCAGTGGGGCTTGAGAAACTTGTCCCGTCGATCAAGGCGGCCGCCAACGAACTGGGTCACGCCAAGGCTGATTATTTCTACGGGACGAAGATCGGCATGCTGCCGCTGATGAATGCGAAGGTGATCACGGAAATTCAGGCCTTCGATATCCTGTTCGGTTTGAACGCTGTCCATGTGGGCGGTGGTGGTGTCTCGGGCTCGGAAGGGACCGTCGTGATTTCCGTCACCGGTGAGGAAGCGCCCGTCCGCGCGGCGATTGAACTGGTGGAAACCTTCAAGGGCGAACCACCGCTCAAGCTCAAGAAGCGCCGCTGTGCGACCTGCTTTGCCCCGCCCCCGGCCTTCACATCAGGCACAGACGCGGCGAAGGCCGTCGGAACGGTCAGTGACGCCGAGGCACGGGTTATCAAGCAATGCATCTTCTCGGGCACGGCCGAGGAAGACCTGCCGGACTGGTTCCAGAAACGCGAACCTGTGGCCTGATTTATGATGTCGGACGAGCAGGAACTTGTTTCCGACTTTCTCAATGGTCTTGCACGTCAGCAGGTGATTGCCTTCATCAAGGCTGTGGCCGAAGAAGATGAAATGATCATCGCGCTCGGCCAGGTTGACCTTGCCCCCGAGCAGGTTGCCGCCTTTGCCCGCGCCCGTGGGTATGCCTTTGATGCTGATGATCTTGTCAGGGTCATCGAGTCACGCATCGCTTCGCTAATCCCTGAAGCCGAACGGGAAGTTCGTGACCAGTATCTGAAACGACGCGCAGACGGGGCCTGTAGTGCGCCGGTCGTTATGGATGCGGAGACCGATGCAAACCTGGTCGAGGTTGCGCATGAACGGGGCTTCAAGCTTGACCGCAGGTCGATCCTGCGCGGCGATGTGGTTGCCGTAAGACAGCTGCCCGCGCTACCGGGTTTGCTGGCCTTGATGGAAGAGTCCCTCACGGGGGCATTCGACGGGACAGATCTGGAACAGATTCACCTGCACCACGACTTTCCCGATATGAAGGCCCGCGCCGCGATCGCCTATGACAGCCTGACCCAGGACAAGCGGATCATCGATGCGGTGCAGACGATCATTGTGGGCCTCGGGCTCGATCCCGATTCAGTGCTTTGGGAATGGCCCGGCATGCGCCTTCTGTTCCCGGCCGAACATGGCGGGCGGGGCGTCTATCGGACAGCCAATTCAGGCGCTCTGGCAGCCCATCGTGACACCTGGTACGGCTCACCCCAGCACCAGATCAATCTATGGGGGCCGATCCGCCAGCTTGATCCTGATGCCACCTTGCGGATTTACACGCGATACTTTCGCAAGACCGTTGCGAATTCATCGCGCGGCTATGACACGTGGCAGAACCGGTGCGGGCTGGCTTTGCCGCCCAGCATACAGACGAGCGTCAGCGCCGAAGGTGCGTTCGCGCCGCCGCTCGAAATCGGTGATGTGATGTGTTTTTCCGGGCACCAGCTTCATGCAAGCGCCGTCAACCGGTCCGGTCGCACGCGCGTGAGCTTTGAGTTCCGCCTGCTGCACAAGCACGATGAGGGCCAAGACTATGCCGCACCCAACACCGATTATCAGGGGATTGGTGAAATCTATGGTGGCTGGTTCGACGCACAGGGGCGTTGCCTGAACCGGCTGACCGGCGAAGTCTCGCAGGTTTAGAAGAACAGTTCCCACCGGCCATCTGACAGGACGCCATGGCCCTGCAGGGAGATGCGCCACTCATCGGCCGTGGTGCGTCCGGGGTTGGCGAGTTGATGGACCGTCAGGCCATCATGAAGGATCAATGCGCCAACCGTGTAGCCGACAAACTGTTTGTGAGTGTCAAACCACGCCACTTGTTCGTGCGACATATCGTGCGGGACTTTCGGACCGGTCAGCTGCCTGTCCGGAACGTTCTGCCAGAAATACATCCCCGCACCTTCAGCAGGAATGCACAGTGGCAGTGTCAGCGACAATGTTCCATCCAGAGTCAGGGGAAACCCGTGTCGTTCGTGGGGTTTGTCCATATGTATTGTACCCCCGAACATCAGGCCCGGCGGAACGCGGGGATCGCCGCGAAAGATATGAAAGCCGGGCAGGCCGAGTTTGTCGCTCAGGATTGCCGGGTGGCCGGTGTGGTTGGCAATCGCGTTCGCGACGCTGTCGTAGAGTTCACCGAAGTTTTCGCGCAGGACCGAATTTGTGCGGGCGGCAAGGGCGTCATAGCTGTCCGGCGCGTCCAGATAGGTCGCCGCACCCAGTGTGTAAAACAGATGCGCCTGATCTTCGAGTGCCTGACGTCCGGTCCAGTGAGCCTCGTGTGCGTGAAGTTTTTCGACGACCACGTCACATGCGGATTTCGTGAGTACCCGGACCGGCGCGCCGCCGTGAAATATATCCCAAGAATCGGGCATCGCTTCTTCACTCATCCCGCACCTCCCAGGTGCTCGGGTGCCGTGATGATCGAATCCTCGTCGCGTTTGAAATCGAGCAGCAGGATCACCCGCTCCGCTTCGCCCCGGTTCCAGGCCTCGTGTTCGATGGTGTCGTCGAAGACGAAGGCCGAGCCGGGAAGCCAGTCACGGGTTTCCGCGCCCACCCGCAGGCTGCAATCACGGGCCTCGGTCAGGCCAAGGTGGAATCGCAGCACGGCATCGGTGTAGCCGGTATGGGGTGTGATGTGGGTGCCGGGGGCCAGGCGCGAGAAACCCGCTGTCACAAGCCCGGGGACCGTCTCCAGCAGAGCGGTCGTGCGCGGGCAAATTGCGCAGGTCAGCATGATCTTCTCGCTGAATTTGTAGAACGGAAACACGGTCCAGTCCCCGGTGTAAATGTTCCGTTCCGGCCAACCAATGAAGGCCTCGCGGTCCAGCCCTGCTAGTTCTTCGCGCACCTCACGCCAGCCTTCCGCGAGTGAAGACAGGAACGGAAAGCTTTCAATTTGTTCAAACATCTGGTTTTTCGCGCCGAGGAATAATCATGCAAGTCTTTATGACACGTGCGCATTGTGTCATGCATATTGCGGGAATGGGGTGAGAAGATGAGCGATTTGTTCCGTGCGGATGCTGTCCGCAAACTGCGCGATCCGCAGCAGCTTGATACAGCTATCAAACTGACATCGCCGTCGGGCTGGATTGCCCTTTTGGCGATAGCCGTGATCGTGGCGACGTTTGTTGTCTGGGTCTTTGTCGGGTCACTCCCGTTCCGGGCCAACGGGCTGGGCGTCCTGCTTGTCAATGATAGCGAGATTTTCACGCTTCCGGCCCCGATCACCGGGCGCATCGGGGCTATCGAGGTGGCCGTTGGCGATACGGTCAAGAAGGACCAGCCGCTGTTGCGACTGGAGGTGCCGGAAACCGAGGCCCAGCTTCGCGCGGCCCAATCCGCGCTTGCCAATATCAAGGCCCAGCGCGCCCAGCGCGGTGTCGAAGTGGATCAGGATATCGCGAGCCGGAAGGCAAACACCGCCGAGGAAATTTCCGGACAGGACCGCAAGGCGGCAGACCTGCGGGAGCGACTGGGTTACCTGCAAAGCCGACGAAATGATGAACGCCAGGAGCTCGAGCGCGGATTCATTACGCGCGACACGCTGGAATCGACCGAGGAAACGATCGACAGCGCGCGCCAGCAATTGCGCGCGGTCGATCTGGCCATCGCTCAGGCGCGTTCTTCACAGACCGAATTCGAGGCCGGGTTGCGGCGCCAGATTGCAGAACTTGAACAACAGGTTCTGGAAGCAGAAAACAACGTCAAGATTCTCGAAGCCCAGTTGGGTGTCCAGCACATCGTTGCCAGCCCGGTGGACGGGATCGTCACCGAGGTATCAACCCAGGTCGGGCAGATCTCCGAAATCGGCACGCGCCTGATAACAGTTTCAAGTCTGGGCGAGGGTTTGCAGATGCTGGCCTATCTGCCCGTCTCCAAGGGCAAACGTGTAGAAAAGGGCATGACCGCTCTGGTCACCCCAACCACCGTTGAGCGTGACATCTACGGTTCGATCAGCGGAATCGTTCTTTCGGTCAGTGAGTTTCCGGCCAGTGAGGCTGAATTGCGGGACCGGCTCAACAACAGCGAACTGGTGGAGCAAATGCTCTCGGCCGGCGCCCCCATCGAGATCGTGGTGGATCTGAAAACCGATCCGAGTACGACAAGCGGTCTCGAATGGTCGTCATCCGATGGGCCTCCCCTGAAGATCACGCCGGGTACGACCGCGCTCGCGACCATCAATGTGCAGGAGGTTGCGCCGATCCAGCTGGTCATACCCGTCGTCCAGACCTGGATTACCGGGCGCTAGCGAAGACACGATGGCTGTCATGTCCGCGATATCGGGCCGCCGGGCCCGCACACCAACGCTTCTGCAAATGGAAGCAGTCGAGTGTGGTGCTGCCGCACTTGGTATCGTGCTCGGCTATTACGGCCTTTACGCGACGCTGGAAGAGCTGCGCGCAACCTGTGGCGTCTCGCGCGATGGTGCCAAGGCATCCAAGGTCGTGCAGGCGGCGCGCTATTACGGGCTGGATGCCAAGGGGCAGAAACTCGAGCTCGAAGAAGCTGTCAAACAACCCACCCCCTATATCGCGTTCTGGGGTTTCAATCATTTCGTGGTGATCGAGGGGTTTGCCGGTCAGCACGTCTTCATCAATGACCCGGCGAGCGGGCCGCGCAAGATATCGCGCAAGGAGTTCAGCGAGAATTTCACCGGCGTCGCGCTGACCATGGAGCCGGGGGCAGAATTCAAGAAGGGCGGGCAGAAGCCCAGCACGCTGCGCGCCCTGATCGACCGCGTCCGGCATTCGCGCCCGGCGCTCGTCTATCTGATGGCGGCCAGTCTGCTTCTGGTCATTCCGGGTATTCTGTTGCCGGCGTTTCTGAAGACGTTCATCGATGATGTTCTGATCCGGGGATTCAATGACTGGGTTTTCCCGCTCATTATCGGCATCGTTCTGGCTGGCGTGCTCGACGGTCTCCTGACCTATTTCCAGCAGCGCCAGTTCCTCCGGCTGCAAACCAAGCTGGGGATTGCGACAGCGGGAGAGTTCTTCTGGCATGTCCTGCGCTTGCCGGTCGGCTTTTACACCCAGCGTTATGTCGGTGATATCGCCGACCGGGTGCAGTCGTGTCATCGTCTTGCCATGCTGTTGGCGGGGCCATTGCCGACCAACGCGGTGAACATGATCACCGCTGTATTCTTCCTCGTGGTCATGGCGATCTACAGCCTTCCCCTGACAATTGCCGCTGTGTTGCTCACGGCGATGAACCTGTTCGTGATCCGGTTTTCCAACCGGCAGCGGCGTGACCTGAACAATGTGATGCTCAACCAGTCGGCGCAGCTGGCCGGTGCATCCATGGGTGGGTTGCAGGCCATCGAATCCCTGAAAGCTATGGGTACGGAAAACGATTTCTTCGTGAAATGGGCGGGCTATCAGTCGAAAACGGTCAACACCAATCAGCAGGTGGGCGCGCTGACCACATGGTTCGGCGCGGGGCCAAGCGTGCTCGGGCACCTCACGACAATTGCGGTGCTGGGAGGCGGCGCGTGGCTGATTATTCAGGGACAACTCACGATTGGCGGCCTGATCGCATTTCAGGTTCTGCTCGGGCACTTCACCGCGCCGGTCCAGTCGCTTCTGGGCTTCAACGGCCAGCTCCAGACGATCCGCGGTGATCTGAACCGGCTCGATGATGTCTTGCGCCACCCGCAGGATGTTTCGCTCGCCGGCCAGGAAGAGGCGAACAAGGCTGCTGACGGGCCACAGCGAAAGCTCACCGGCGCCATCGAAATCCGGGACGTGACCTTCGGCTACAACCCGGACATGAAGCTGATCGAGAATTTCAACCTCGAACTGACCCCGGGCAAGCGGGTTGCTCTGGTTGGAGGTTCGGGCAGCGGCAAGTCGACAATCGCGAAACTGATTCTCGGGCTCTACCAGCCCAATTCGGGTCAGATTCTCTACGATGGCGTACCCCTAACCGAGATTCCGCGTACCGTTTTCACGGCGTCGGTCGCGTCGGTCGATCAGGATATTTTCCTGTTCGAAGGCTCCATCAACGAGAACCTCACTTTGTGGGATACAACCATCCACCGGGATGCGGTGGTCCGTGCGGCGAAGGACGCGCATATCCACGACGAGATTGCCGCCCGTCCGGGTGGCTATGACAGCGCCGTTGCCGAGCAGGGGACGAATTTCAGTGGCGGACAACGCCAGCGCCTCGAGATTGCTCGCGCCCTCGTGCAGAACCCGAGCGTGGTTGTGCTCGATGAAGCGACCGCCGCCCTCGACCCGGTTACAGAGCAGAAGGTCGATGACCATCTGCGCCAGCGCGGCTGCACCTGCATCATCGTCGCCCATCGTCTGAGCACGATCCGCGATTGTGAGGAAATCATCCTGCTCGATGGCGGGCAGGTGGCCGAGCGGGGCACCCATGCCGAACTCATGGCGCTTGGCGGCCATTACGCTCGATTGGTGTCCCTGCAATGAGCTCTCTCGATTTCCTTCTCGGCGACAAGGGTCTGGCTGGTGCGGTGCAGGCGACATGGGCTGAACCGGCCCGTACCCTGATGGTTGAACTTGGCCTCGACGACAAAATCCGGACCGTCGGCGCGTCTGACGCGGCACCCGCGGCTCAAACACCGACGGCCTGGTTTGCCATGAGTGGCACCATCGACATGTTCTTTGTCGATCGTGCCAATGGTGGACGCCATCATCTGTACCGGGTGCCCGCTGGTGGTGTCGCCTTTGACACCGGGCTGGTACATCCCGATGGAACTTTCATGCTTGTGCCCTCCAACGGCGCAAAAATCGTGACGGTGCCGCTCGAAGCGCTGGGTGGGCAGGAGTCTCCCAGTCCGGAGTTTGCTGATGCGCTTGCCCAGGCGTTCGCCCAATGGGTGTCCGGGATTTCCCTGATTGGCCTGCGCCGTGACCGGCCTGCCACACTGACCTTTCTGGATCATGATGCGCCGCGTCTGGAAACAGTGTCTTCCATCAAGGGCGCGGTTGCATGGTTCCCGGCAGACGCCGTCATGCACTCGCTCTGGGATGACGAAATTCCCGTCCTCGACGGGGGCGGGGTGCATGTTCCCGTTGCGCCGCTGATCTGGGCAAAGCCGGCAGCAGACAGTGCCGTGGAAGGGCTGACAACACGGACCTGGATCGAGACCGGGGCGGTCCTTGCGGACCTTCTGGCCTTTCATGGGCGCATCGCGGCAACCCTGTCGGACAAGCTGGCTGTTGCCGCAGAACGTGAGTCCGCGCGTTTGTTCTCGATCCGACAGTTGCGCGAGAACACGCTGGGTGCTGCTCTCGGTGATCTGGCCTCGGTGATGTTTCCCGGTCAGCGGGACCAGGTGTCTGAGCCGGACTATCCCGCGATCTCGGCGGCAGTACGCGTTTGGCGGGCATCGGGCATCGATGTTTCGCTCAGTCAGCCCGCCTATCAGCGGATCCGTGAGTCCGAAAGCAAGCCCGATGCGCTGGCCCGCGAGGCGGGCCTGCATATGCGCAAGGTGGATGTCTCGGAACCCGATTGGTGGCGCAGCGACCACGGGCCGCTTTTCGCCGTTTGGGGGGAAGACAAGAAGCCCTGCGCGTTGATCCCCGGTCGCGGCGGACGTTACAGCCTGTTTGATCCGCTGACCGATGAAACCATCCTGCTGAATGCCGAGACGGCCGCATTGGTCGATCCGGGTGCCCATTCGTTCAGTGAGCCCTTCCCGGCGGGGAAGATCACCTCCCGGGTGATCTTCAAGTTTGCCTTGCGGGGAACGCGCCGCACCGGGCTGATAATCATGGCCATGGCGATCCTTACCGGCCTGTTGTCCATGGTCACGCCGCTGGTCACCGGCTGGATCATTGATCCGGTCATTCCCGATGCGGAACTGGGCCGGCTTTGGGTGCTGATTGCGGCACTGATCGTGGCGGGGTTCGCGACCATCGCCTTTGGCCTGGTGCAGGGCCTTGCGGCGATCCATACCGAAGGCATCATGGGCAATCGCGTGCAGACGGCAGTCTGGGACCGGTTGCTGCGGCTGCCCGCATCGTTTTTCCGGAATTATACCGTCGGCGATCTCGCCAATCGCGCGCAGGGCATCGACGGCATGCGATCCCTGCTGACCGGCACGACCCTGACGACCTTGCTGCACACCACCTCGGGACTGTTCAGTTTTGCGCTGATGATCTATCTGGCGTGGAAGCTGTCCTTCGTCGCAATCGGGGCTGCCATCATCTATGCCATCGTGGTGGTCACGGTCGGGCGCAAGATCCTCAAGCACAATCGCGAAACCATGGAATACACCGGGCGGATTCAGGGCGTGGTCCTGCAATTGCTCGGGGCTGTCGGCAAGCTTCGTGTGGCGGGGGCTGAAACCGGTGCCTATGCCCGCTGGGCCGCGCCGTACTCCCACCTGATGGCTGTGAGCTACGACCAGCAGCGGCTCAACATGCTGCTGATCGTGTTCAAGAACGTGTTCAACTTTCTGACGATCGGCGCGCTGATCGGGGTTATTGCCTGGTTGAGTGGCGAGTTGTTTGCGGTCTTTGAGACGCCAACCACCTGGGCTCGGATTGATGCCGAGGCGCTGCACAAGGAATTGCCGACTGCGACCTTTGTCGCCTTCCACGTCGCTTATGGCCAGTTCCTCGGGGCGGTCTACGGAATCTCGCAAACCCTCGTGAAACTCACCAACCTGAAGCCGCTTTATGAACGCATTCAGCCGATCTTCGATGAAGAGATCGAGGACGATGCGGGCTTTGAGGATCCGGGCCAGCTTTCCGGCGCCATCGAGATTGCCGATGTGCAGTTCCGCTACGCGCCCGAAGCGCCGCTGGTGTTGCGTGGCCTGACGATGAATATCCGGCCCGGCGAGTTTGTTGCGATTGTGGGAACCTCGGGTGCGGGCAAGTCGACGCTGGTGCGTCTGCTGCTCGGCTTTGACGAAGCGGAATCCGGATCCGTGTTCTATGACGGCCAGGATCTGGTGCATCTCGACAAGCGGTTGCTGCGCCGACAGTTTGGTGTGGTGCTGCAGAACGGTCGCGCTCTGGCCGGCTCCCTGTTCGACAATATTGCAGCAGGTGCGAATGTGACCCGGGATGATGCCATGGAAGCGGCACGTCTGGCCGGTCTGGCAAAGGATATCGAACAGCTTCCGATGGGGCTCGACACCTATCTGAGTGAAGGGGCCTCGACCCTGTCCGGTGGGCAACGTCAGCGCCTGATGATCGCGCGTGCGATTGTCAGCCGTCCGAAAATCCTGATCTTCGATGAGGCCACAAGCGCCCTCGACAATGAGACCCAGGCACTTGTCAGCAAGGGGCTGGAAGAGTTCGACGCAACCCGCATCGTGATTGCGCATCGGCTTTCGACCATCGTCCATGCGGACAGGATTTTCGTGCTCGATCAGGGCCAGGTCGCTGAACAGGGCACCTATGATGAACTGATGGCGAAGGACGGCGTATTCGCGCAGCTTGCCAAGCGGCAGATTGCCTAGTCGCACTTGATGTCGGACGCCGGTCAACAGGAACTTGTCGCGGAAACCTGGCGGCGGATCTGTTTTCATCTCGATGGTCTGGCAATCGGGACCAGTGTTGAAACTCTTCATGAACTTGGCGGTTTCGCGGTCCTGATGGACGCAGAGGCGCCGATGGCCGTTCCGGATCTTGCGGACATGCTTTCGGTTCAGCCCGGATACCTCAATCTCGTTTTTCGCCTGCTTGAGCTTCAGGGGTATGTGGCCCGCTCCGACGATGTGGCGGGTGCCTGTCCTCTGGTTGCGCTGACGAAAGCCGGCGGCGAATGGGCGGCGGATGTTCCGGCATATCGCGGGTTTCGTAACCGCATCCGCGCGGCGCAGGCATTGCTGGACCATTCCGAATTCGTCCCGCCGGACGACCCGCCGGGATTGTCGGGCCGCATCGCCTACCATCTCGAGGGACCGGTAGCCGCCGCGGTGATGACCGCGCTGTCTCGATCAGAACTGTTCGGGCCGGGTGTTGAAACCGTCGATTGCGATGACCTGCCACATCCCGCGATAGCAAGCGTTGTTTCCGGACTGGGCTGGGCATTTGTTGAGGATGCGAAGTTCACCCTGAATGAAGCAGGACGGCTCGCACTGAGTTTTGCGCCCCAGTACTACTATCCTGTCAGCTACCTCGCGACACTCGCTGCCGTACCGGAGATGCTGAGGGGGGCCAGAACAGAGACGGCAGAACGCGGTCAGGACGGGACCGAAGGGCACGTGGATCGTGAGTTGGACATCACCTTCAGCGGTCTGGTCTTTGCGCGCAGTTGTCGGGCGCCGCTCTTCGATCTGGTGTTGCCACTCTTTGATACAGAGCAGCTCGATGCGCAGCCAAGGGCCATCGTGGATTGCGGTGGCGGTGACGGAACTTTGCTGTGCGAACTTTATGGGGCCATCGCGGAACGTACCCGACGCGGATCAGCACTTTCCAGCCATCCGCTCGCGATGATCGGGGTTGAATACAACCCGGTCGCGGAACGGGTTCTGGCCAACCGGCTGAGCCAGTCGGGCGTGCCCGGCTTGGTCTTTGCCGGAGATATCGGGAATCCGAGGGCCATCGCGGCACGGTTGAGCGCTGAAGGCTTTACCCCCGACGATGTGCTGCATGTCAGCAAATCGGTCTTTCACAACCGGACCTATGCCGGAACGCCCGCGTCCCGTCCCGGCAGTTCCCATGGAGCCTTTGTTGCACCCGGTGGTGGACTTCTTACGGCCGACCGGATCGAGGCCGACCTGGAGGCCCTGCTGGCATCCTGGCGCAATGTGCTGGGCCGTCACGGGATGATCGTGATCGAGGCGCATATCATCGAAGCAACCCTCGTCACGGCGCGGTTGGGCCGCAATGTGATGACCTCGCTCGAAGCCTCGCACGGGTATTCGCATCAGTATCTGCTGGAGATCGAACAACATCGTTCTGCAGCCCGGCGCGCGGGTCTACGGCTGGTCGGCAGTCATGACTTTGGTGCGCCGCTTTTGGGCGCCCCGATCATGTCGATTGACCACTACGCGGTTTGAGTGCGCGGCTCTGCCGAGAGGAACTTTGTGAGGAGCGGTGCCAGACGTTCGGTGTCGTAGAGAAACCCGCCATGCCCTGCGGCGCTGTCGAGGGTTTCGTGCTGGCAGGGATTAGCGTTTTCGGTGAGCGCGTCGGCAAGTTCCTGCATGTCGGCGGCCGGATAACGCCAGTCATTGGTGTAGCTGACCAGAAGGGTGGGGGCCGTGTAGTCGGCAAAGGCCTCGGCAAGGCTTCCGTGCCCGCGTGACATATCGAAGTAGTCGATGGCACGCGTCAGGTAGAGCAGGGCGTTGGAATCGATGCGCCCTGCGGCGTTTCGGCTGACGCCATCGAGGAAGGCTTCGACGGTGTATTCGCTCTCAAACCCGTATTCCGGTGTCTCGCCGCTGACCCGCTGCAGTCCGAATTTGCTTTCGAACACATCCCGGCTCATCCAGAACAGGGCGCCGATCATGGCGGCCAGACCCAGCCCGGCGTCGGGAGCGGGGCCATCATAGTAATTGCCACCGTTCCAGTTGGGATCGCTGCGGATCGCAGCGCGGAGTACGGCCCAGAGGGCGGTGTTGTGTGCTGATGTCCGGGGCGTGGCGCTGATGATGATCGAACGCCCGACCCGGGATGGATGCCGTGCCATCCACTCCATCGCCTGAAACCCGCCAAAACAACCACCCGCGATGGTGTGGAACTGCGCGATACCCAGCGTGTCGGCGAGACGCGCCTGGCTCTCAACGCTGTCGCCGATCGTGACGATGGGGAAGTCCGAGCCATAGGGTTTTTCGGTGTGCGGATTGGTGCTCGCCGCCGATGTCGAACCGCCATAGCTCCCCAGCGCGTTCGGTGAGACGATGAAAAAGCGATCCGTGTCGAAGGCTTTACCGGGGCCGATGGCGGCATTCCACCATCCCGGTCGATCCCCGGTTTTAGGCAAGCCTGCGGCATGCTGGGTGCCGGTCAGACCGTGCAGGACCAGAACCGCGTTGTCGCGTTGGGCGTTCAGGCTTCCATAGGTTTCATAGGCAACGCGGAATTCGGGCAGGGTTTTGCCGCAGGCCAGTTCGAGCGGTTCGTCAAACTGTGCAATATCGCGTTGGTGCTCCACCGCGCTCAGGCCGCTTCGGTCTTTTGCGGCTTTTTCGGGCTGGTGTGGCTGTTCAGAAAACCTCCGGGGAAGTGATCCACCCGCGCCATCGGGCCGACGGGTGTTTGAAGCGGCAGGGAAATCACGCGTCCATCGACTTCGAGTGCCAGATGATGCTCAAGCAGTTCGCCGAGCGCGGTTTCGATTTCTGAAGGTGTCGCACCGGCTTCTAGCGCAGCATTGACCAGACGATGGCGCGGTGGCGCATCATAGGCATCGAGCAGAATCTGTCTCGCAAGGCCTTCGATATGGTGCTCTGCCTTCGTTGCGACCGGGCGTGTGTCCAGAATACTCAGGGCCACGCCATCGTCGGACATCTCGAGCGTGGGAAAATCTTTCGACCAGGCATCAAGCCAAGCCCTGACCCCCTGTCGCACAGCGGCGAGGCCTGGACGATCTGTCGCTGGGCGGATGGTCATGCTGCGCCCGCGATCCTTCAGATCACGATCTTCGAAATAGTAGACCTGCTGGGCAAGTTCTTCTTCGCTTCCCGGATAGACGAACTGGTAAAGCTCGGACGGGCGCAGGTTGAGGCCGAAACTCTCGGCCTGATCGAAATAGGGGCTGTACCGGTCGAACCGCAGCATGGCCATGCCCCCGGGTTGCAGATGCGCGAGTGCGGGCAGTATTTCGGCCATTTCCGTGTACCAGTTGTCATCCTCGTCGGGAAAACCGCAGAGAATTGTCCAGGACAGTCGAACCCCGTGCTGACGGCAGCTGCGCAGCAGTCGGATATTGTTCCAGGCGGTGACACCCTTGCGCATCAGTTTCAGCACGCGCGTATCAAGGTTTTCGATTCCGGGCTGGATCCACCGAATGCCGGCCTCTGCCAGGGCCTTGACCTCTTCGGGCTTCAGGTTGGCCTTTGTCTCATAGAAGATATTGTAATCACGGCCCTTCAGCGCGGGGACCAGAGTGTCGATGAAGCTCGCGGCCATGATGTTGTCGACGGCTTCGAAACGCGCAAACCCGTGGCGCGCTGCCAGCGTCTCCATGTCCTCAATAACCGCTTCCGCGGTCTTTTCACGAAATGCCATACTGCTGCCATTCAGGCCGCAGAACAGACAATGCTGACGCTCGCCCCACCAGCAACCCCGCGCTGTTTCAATCGACAGGCCGGGCATGATCCTGTGCTGGTTGATGGTGCCGGACAGGGCGTCGAAATAATCCTGATAAAGCGGCAAGGGGACGTCATTGATGTTGCCGGTCGTCGCGCGTGGAACACCGTCACCATTCTCGGTTGTCGGATAACCTGTTTCCCGGTGTATGGGCCCCAGTACGCCGAACGGTAGCTGGTCCGATGCAAGGTCACGGCCTCCGTCGAGGATACTGCGGCACAGCGGCGCGATCAGGCCATCGGCTTCTCCGGAGACCACGAAATCGACCCATTCGAAACGCCGATGGGTTGCACGCCCCATCACGGTTTCGCAATTCGCGCCGCCCATCATCGTCACGATTTCGGGTGCGCGTTCGCGAATGCGCCGGAGCAGCGCAAGCGAAGCCACATGCTGCTGGAAGGTGGACGTGGCCCCAATAATACGTGGATTACATTCGAGAACCGTGTTCGCAGCCCAGTCAATGAAGCCGGGCATCAGCGCGCGCAGTTTGTAGAGACGTTTGGGGGGATCTTCCCCGAGTGCCTCACGCAGCTTGGGATTGCGGGCGAGCAGGCGGTCAATATAGTGGTTGTCGTCGGCTTCGAAGTCCGGAAAGGCGAGCGGGGTGAACATCCAGTCCCCAAGGCAATCCTCAACCCGGGCCATGTCAAACAGCGCGTGATCCTCGATCCCGATATAATCGAGAAACATCAGATTGGCGAAGATGCACCGGGTTTCGATATCGACACTGGTCAGACTGCCTTGGAGCTGGCCCAGTCCGATGGACGGGCGTTCCACCGCGGCCAGCGGCATGCAGACAAATCCAACATCGACGTCACCCGAAGCAGGCATCCCGATCAGTCTCCAAGTCCGAAGAATTTTCCGTCGACGCGACGCAGATGTACGTCGGGATCATAGATCTCGACAGGAAGCGCAAGCGCTGTCGCTGTGAGCTGTCCGGTGGACTGAAGCAGCGTGGATGTCGCGAGCAGCACGGCGCGCTGCGCGGCCTCAACGGAAATCCGTGCGCTGTCGCGTTCGTTGATCACGTCGATCAGGTTGCGCCCTGTGGCGTCGCCGCGTGCGTACTGGAAGTCGAGGGCTTCAAAGGCATCGTCGAGCGCCTGAACATTCTGTTGCCCGAAATCGAGACCTTCGCGTTGGGCGACAAGACGTTCCCAGGCAGCCGTGACAGCCTGCTCCACGGTGAGCTGTGCATTCGCCAGCGTCAGCCGTGCCTGTGACAGGGACTGCTTCTTCTCGCGCACAACCGAGTGGTTTTCGCCACCTGCATATAGCGGCATGGACAGGGTCACCCCGGCGGACCAGGTGTCTTCCTGATCGATCTGGTCATAGGGCTGCGCACCCCCCTTGTAGCGCGCATTGTCATGCTCGCGGGTAAAGCTCTGGACGAGGCTGACCTGCGGAAAGAGGACGCCTTCGGCAGCGCGCACGGCAGCCTCATTCTCATCAATGGTGTGGGTCGCCGCGCGTATCGCCGGGTTGTTGGCCTTGGCGATGGCAATCGCCTCGTCGAGGGTGGCCGGCAGTCCATCGAGGCTCGGCCAGCGTTCGAGGGTTGTCGGATGCAGGCCCGATATGGCTTCAAAGGAGGATTCAGCTGCGCGCTTTTCACCCTCTGCCGCTGCGAGGCTTTTCTGGGAGGTTGCCAGTGAACTCCGGAACAGCGCCAGATCGCTGACCGTGCGCCGTTGGGCTTCCAGTTCTTCTCGCGTGCGGTCCACGCGCTGTTGATAATTGGTCACGGTCTGCGCACCCAAAGCGCTCACTGCGCGATAATAGACAACATCGGCATAGGCGGAGATGGCAGCGGCGAGGACCGAGATTTCGGTATGGATTAGGTTTTCTTGCCCGGCGGCAATAGCGCTTTCCGCCTCGTCGATCTCTGCGATGGTTTGTCCGCCACGAAACAGCGGGAGAGAGAGCGTGTAGCCATAGGTGCTGTCACGGGTGCTGGTCCGTGTGCGTGTATCGATAGCGCCAAGTGCGTTGGAGTCCTTCTCCTCCTGCCGGACCACGCTGCGCCCCTCCCGGGCATTCACCGTGATCGTGGGGCGGAACAGATTCGATTGCGCCTGGGGCAAATTTTCGTCCTTCGCGCGCTGACCGGCGCGCGCCGCACCCAGTGCCGGGCTGGTCTCGTAGGCCCGGGCGAGGATCTCCGTCAGCGACTGCACTTCCTGCGCATGCGCGCACGACAGGCTTGCGAAGAGACTGGCACCAAGAGCGAGCGCGGCGATGCGTGCTTGACGTGAAAAAAGGGGCTGCATGCTTTGATACCCAACTTGCGGAATACCAACGCTACTGTGGCCGCGTGGCGTAAACAAGGCACGCTTTTTCGGTCCGAAATAACCTTGTCTTTTAATCATCAAGGTTTTGCCACGAAGCCGACGATATGTTGAAGTGTTTAGCAGAAGTTCAATAACGGACCCCTCCAGGGTCCACTTGTACAACGAAATCAAAATGGGAGAATTCAATGAGTCAGGCTGATCTGGAACGTTTCGTATCCGACCTCAAGACCAATGAAACACTGCGCGCCGAGCTTGCAGGCAACGCCTCGGGCATCGGATCCGTTGTCGAGTTCGCCGAAGGCAAGGGCTACGATATCTCTGCCGAGGAAGCGCGGAACTACATTCAGAGCCAGTCGAGCACTGACCTCAATGATGACCAGCTCGATGCGATTGCCGGCGGTAAGGGACATCATCACAGCAGCACGACGTCGGTCACACAGGTTGCAACCGCGCAGACCGCGGTGGCGGCTACCACGGAGGCGATTGCTGCCGAGACGACCGTCAATGTCGGCGCGGAGGTCGAGGTCGTGGCCGTCGCCGCTGTCGTCCTGACCTGATTTTGCACGCGCCATTCTTCTCGACCAGTTCAAAGGCTTTACGGAAAGGCGGCAATCATCCGGTTGTGGCCTTTTCTTTTCCGAAAACATTAGGAGTATCAGGTCGTGAGCCAGTCTGAAATTGATCGTTTTGCTGAAGACCTGAAGGCGGATGCCGGGTTGCGCGCCGAACTTGCATCCAGTGCGACGGGTATCGCATCGGTGGTCAGATTTGCGGGCGAAAAAGGCTATAAAATCAAATCGGAAGACGTCGCGGCATACATTCAGGCGCAGACGGCCAGCGAATTGAGTGATGCACAACTCGACGCCATCGCAGGCGGAAAGGGGGGGCATCATGGTCACCACCACCATCATGCGACAGGAACATACGCAGCCCAGACTGTTGCCGTAGCGACAACGGAGGCCGTTGCCGCCGAAACAACAGTGAATATTGCCGCCGAAGTCGAGCTTTATGGTGCAGTGGCGGTCGCTGCTGTTGCCGTGGTTGTGGTGACCTAGCAGACAATTTGCGGAATTTCACGTTGTTGAACTTGGGAGGTTCAAATCATGAGTGATTCAGAAATCCAAAGATTCATTGCAGACCTCAAATCCAATGAAGCACTTCGCACGGAGCTGTCGTCTCAGGCGGCCGGTGTGGGGTCCGTGGTCGAGTTTGCCAAGGCCAATGGCTATGACGTGACGGCCGAAGATGTCAGTACGCATATGCGTGCGCAATTGGGCAACGATTTGAGCGACGAAGACCTCGACGCCGTTGCAGGTGGTGCGAGTACGACAGCTTCGTCAACCGTCGTCGAAGGCTTCCTTACCACAACGGGGGCGGCAGCCGTGGTTTCACCAATCGCCAGCGAAGCCGTTCATCAGGCGGCGGCCGAGGTGGTTGTGGGCACGCAGACCGCGGCCGCCGTCGTCGTGACCTGACGCGAACCGCTCTTATTCCTTCAAAAATCCGACCACACCTTGAACCGAAGACAGGTCCCGAAATGTCGAATACCAAAGATGCCTATAGCGCGCTTTTGAATTCTTACTCACCCGAGCAGTTGCACACTCTGGCGCATATCAAGCGGTTCATGGAGCGGCTGGTGACCGATCCGAAATTCCGGGAAGGTCTGGCGGAGAACATGCATGACCTGATCGGCTATGCGGAAAATTACGGGATCGAAGTTGATCCGAACCTGATGTTGCCACTCTTCAGCCGGGACCATCGACAGTACCGGCATACAGTTGAAGAGGTGCAGTGGCCGCTCTCGAAAATGTGGACTGAATATATAGATGGAATGCTCGAGCATCGCGACGAATTGCGAGATCACGGTGGCACAGCTCAGGTTAATCCCGGTTTTCATCAGTGGCGCGAGCGGCAAATAGCTCGGGGCATGAGCGAGCTGGGTGTGTCGGGACCGAATATCACCCACCCGGTTGTGGCTTATGAGCTTTCTGACGGTTGTTCGGTGGGATGCTGGTTCTGCGGAATTTCTGCGGAGAAGTATGAGGGATATCAACCTTATACCGAGGAGGTTGCGGAGCTTTGGCGCGGCATGCTGGGAACCATGGTCGACCGCTTTGGTGAGGCAGCGCAGACCGGCTTCTGCTACTGGGCGACCGACCCGATGGACAATCCCGATTACGACAAGTTCATCGAGGATCACTACCATGTCACCGGCTTCCTGCCGCAGACGACAACGGCCGCGCCGCTCAAGAATGTCGATCTGACCCGCCGGGTTATGGCCCTGTTCGACAAGTATCGCTGCGTGACCAACCGTTTCTCGATCGTGAACCTGAAGATCTTCAACAAGGTGCATGAGGAATTCACGGCTGATGAACTCATGGGCGTCGAGCTTGTCTCCCAGAACCATGAAGCCATCATGTCCAAGGCGAGTGCGGGGCGTGCGCGCGAACGCAAGCAGAAGCTGCGCGCGGCGGGCAAGGATGACAAGATTTCCATTGGCGACGACGATCACGCGACGATTGCCTGTGTCAGCGGTTTTCTGGTCAATCTGCCGCTGCGTACAGTGCGTATGGTATCACCGACACGTGGCGGGGATCGCTGGCCTCTGGGCTATCGTGTCTATGACGAGCGCAAGTTTGAAACGGGGGAAGATTTTGCCCGGGTTATCGATGAGCTGATCGAACGCCATTGTGGCAACGAGTTGCGGCACGACGATATTGTGGCCTTCCGGCCTGACCTTGAATTTGTGGCTTATGACGATGGTTTCGTCCTCAAGAACAACACCATGGTCCATACCTTCCGCGGTCCCGATTATGCGGCCCATCTCGGGCGGCTGATTGCCGAGGGTGACCTGCCGGCCGGTCAGATTCAGGCGGAGTTGATCGCCGCAGGTGGCGATGTCTTCGTCATTTGCGAGGTGCTTCAGAACCTGTTCAATCAGGGCCTCTTCGACGACGATCCCAAATATGGCGGGATCGGCCCGCGTCCGGAGTTGCTTGAGTTCAAGCCCGAGATGCCGAAGGTAAAGAGTAAAGCAATGGGCAATGCCTGACCTTCGGAGCATTACAAATCCATAGAAAAAAAACAGGAGAGAATTATGAGTCAGGCAGATGTTGAACGGTTCGTGGAAGACTTGAAGAACAATGATGAATTGCGCGCAGAGCTTTCTGCACATGCGAGCGGCATTGGCTCGGTGGTGTCTTTCGCACAGGACAAAGGATATGATATTGATACAGCGGAAGCGTCTGCCTATATCAATGCGCAATCAGGCCAAGAGCTGAGTGATACAGTTCTCGATAGTGTTGCTGGCGGCAAAGGTCACAATCAGGCATCAAACTCAGCGACAAATACGTCGACGAACGCCGAAGCCCAGGTGGAAGTTGTTGCCTTGGCAGTTGCCGTCCTGACTTAGAAACAGGTTGTCTCGCGAGACACGGCTGAGTTGGGTCCGCCGCCAGTTGTAAACTAGGCGAACGGATCGCGACGACTTGTGGGTTTGCGAATGGCTGTGCACGCATAGCCCAGGTATTCGAGCCAGGGCCGCATGCGGCGCACGGCGAAACGGGTCATCCGCGCTTCTTCTATGGGCACAGTCCAGGTGAAGCGCGGTAACCCCGTAGCGGTATGTTGCCGCTGTACCGCCTCCCACCAGAGTGGGATGATCCGTCCCGCCCCCTGAATTGATGTGAGCACCCAGGAGCAGGTCCAGCGCAGGGTCTCTTCGTCGATGATATGGGTGATGATCCAGCCGACTATCTCGTCCCCCTGATACAGCACCACGCTCGTTTCGAGGTTGCAGTCCGCCTCGAAGTCGAACGGGTTGAGCGTGTCGGGAAACAGGTCGGGGTCTTCTGATTTCCGGGATTTCAGGGCCTTGCGCGCCGCGTCGGATACGTCTTTCCACAGGCCAACCCGATAGCCATCGGGAACCGCAGCGTCGTGCAGCCACGGTGTGGATTCCGCAAGTTCGACCGTGGTCTTGCACACGAGTTGCCGGATCACAGGTCGTGCGAAGCCGCATTTCATCAGGAAGCGACCATAGGACTGATCATCGGCATCCATGGTGAACAACTGGACCCCGGTTTCATAGCCGCGTGCGGTGAAAGCCTCGTGCAGCGCTTGTGTCAGTCTGGTTCCGATCCCCATGTTGCGAAGCAGCGCGCTGACATAGACCGAGACCAGTTCGTATTCGCCATTCGGGCCGCCCATACCGAAGGCCAGGCCGACCGGATTGCCATCCTCATCACTTGCCCCGAAATAGATCATGTCGCGGTCGGGCGGAGCCGTCACGAGGTCACGAAACAGAGGATAGGTGAGCGCGGCAAAGGGCGCCGCGGCATCGGGCCTGAGATCGGTGATGGTGATGCCGGGATGGGTCACGTGGGGCCGCCGGAGTGAGGGGTTTTGTGTCGGCGCGATCCTAGCAGATCAGATGTACCGGAACGCGGCAATACATCGACAGCTTGCACCTTCATGTGCACAATTGGGTCAACCAACAAACGTAACTTTCAAGGGAACGCAGACCATGGGCACGACCACGGCAACCAAACCGACCGACCGGATCGAAGGCACGGGCTACCCGCTCGCTTTCAAGATGCAGCAGGGTACTGCCCGGCCCGCCATTCTGGGTGATGGTGAGGCGCGCGACGTTTTCACTGTGGAATCGCGCCAGATGGCCGGATATCAGAAGGAAGGCGTGGTCCATGAGGGTGCGAGCGGCAGCGTCTGGCGCATGTCGACCGATGAGGGCAAGCATCTCGGCGGTACGGATATTGCGCCGTTCCCGCTCGGTTTTTTCAACGCGGGCCTGCATGGCGATCTGATCAACCGTATCCTGACTATCGCAAAGGCGCGGGATATCCGGATTGATGATCTGAAAATCGACCTTCGCAACGGCTATTACATCATCGGCTCGTTCATCCGGGGCGATGGTGTCGGTTATGGTGAACCGGCCGAAATCGTGGCGCATGTTTCGTCTCCGGCTTCAGCCGCCGATGTCTCGGCGCTGATCCGCGACGCGATCAAGGCCTCCCCGGCGATGGATCTGATGCGCACGTCCTTCGATAACACCTTTGCGATCTATGTGAATGGCCGCCGCCGTGTGGTGACCTCGCTGACGAACTCCGACGCACCGGATGCAGCCGATCCCTACAAGACCCACAGCGCCCCGCCGGCCCCGATGTCCGGATCGGATGAACTCAAGGATATCGTCTGGAAGACTGGCGTGGTGGAAGAAGGTGTCGCACAGCCTGCACCGAACGGTACGGATGCCAAACTCAAGCGCATCGTGCGTGCGGTGCCTGGCCACAGTGTTCTGCTCGATCCCGCAGGTGTGACCGAGACAGATACCTATCTTGGCCTGGATGGCATGAGCCACTTCAAGCTCAAGTCCGACGACCGTATGGATATGGATCAGGCTCCCAGCGGGCTGGGCCATATCGCTGCGGGCATTGCGTTTTGCTACATGACCCAGATCGGGCGCTATATCGAGCATCAGAAGTTCGACATTCGCGGTGTGCGACTGGTCCAGCACACGCCCTTCGTGACGACCGGCAACCCGGCCGATGGTTCATGGACCGGCCGGGCCGAGCCCGCCGACACCCATCTATTCCTGTCTGGCGAGGAGGACGATGCGACCCATGAGAAGCTCATGACCATTGCAGCCAACACCTGCTACCTGCACGCCACCATGCTGGCCGCGCTGGAGCCGGTTGTGGCCGTGGAGCTGAACGGGACGCGTCTCGACGGATAAGACCTGTTGGGTTCCTCAGCATCCTTCGAGACACCGCCTATGGCGGCTCCTCAGGATGAGGTTGGGTTTGGTGTTGAATCCTCATCCTGAGGAGCGCGCAGCGCGCGCGTCTCGTAGGAGGCTTGGGCCCCGCCTGCCGCTGCTTGTCCGTCATCGCGAGCCTCGTCAGGGGCGCGGCGATCCAGCGGCTACTGGATTGCTTCGTTGCTGCGCGCCTCGCAATGACGGATGTCGCGGGGGTGACCTGACACCAAAGCCGTCATGGCCGGACTTGATCCGGCCATCTACGTGGCCGTGTCACGTGACCCATGAACGTGAATGCCCGCAACACATGCAGGCATGGCAGCTCCCATCCTGACGGTGCAACCGGATGTCTTGGCACGGTCAGGGAATTGGTGTGAGAATAGCCCAAAAGCGGTGAGGGGGAGAACATGGCCAAATTGACGGATATCGGATCGGCATCGTTGGCCGAGGTGATCGGGGCGTTGCGCAGCCGGGCGCTTTCGGCGGGGGATCTCGCGGAATGGGGGATCGACAACCATGCCGCCCGCGGCGAAGCCTTCCACGCCTACAAGACCTGGGACGAGGCGCAGATCCGGACCCATGCCGTGGCCGCAGATGCTGCGTTTGCCGCCGGGGTCGACCTCGGCGCATTGCAGGGCATTCCCGTCTCGATCAAGGATTTGATCGGCATATCGGGCTATCCGACCTTTGCCGGGTGCCCGCGTGAGCTGCCCGAAATCTGGCAGACCGAAGGTCCCGTCGCCCGGGCCATCCGGCACCAACTGGGGGTTGTCTCGGGCAAGACCCATACGGTGCAATTCGCCTTTGGCGGGCTGGGCGTGAACCCCCATTGGGGCCCGCCCCGCAACCCCTGGGACGCAACCGATCATCGCTCGCCGGGTGGCTCAAGCTCGGGGGCCGGCGTATCTCTCCATGAAGGCTCGGCCTTGCTGGCCATCGGCACCGATACGGCGGGTTCGGTGCGCATGCCTGCGACCATGACCGGCAATGCCGGCTTCCGCCCGACACCGGGCCGCTGGCCGACCGAGGGGATTGTGCCGCTGGTCAAGCAGCTCGATACGGCAGGGCCGCTGGCCCGCAGCGTTGATGACCTTGTGATCGGCTTTGGCGCGATTGACCCCTATAGCGATCAGGATGCCGTGGCCTTCCGGGATCAACTGGCTCTGGCCGAACTCTGCGATTTCCGGGTGGGGATCTGTGAGTGGTATTTCGAGGATTGCGATCCGGGCATCGCGGAATCGGTCAAGGCTGCGCTTGATGAACTCGGCAAGGCCGGGCTGCGCACCGAAGTGGTGACCATGCCCCATTTCGACGATGTGACCGATATTTTCAACGCCGGTGGCCTGCACGCCGGGGAGTTCTCGGCCTTCATTCAGGACGAGATGCGCGATTTTGCAGGCGATCTCGACCCGGCTGTGGCGATCCGGCTCGCCAAGGCGGATAGCGACGGCGCTGCGGTCCATATCAACCGGGTCAAGGCGATCGCCCGTATGGCGGCGGCGGTCGATGCCGCCTTTGGCGGGCTCGACGCGATCGTGGGACCGACCATCCCGCTGACCCCGCCGCGCATGGCCGACATTGCAGACCCGGAAACGCACTTCACCGCCAATATGCGCCTTGTACGGAACACCAACACCGTCAGCCTGCTTCGGCTCTGCGGGATGACCGTCCCGGTCGGGCTGGATGCCGAATCCATGCCCGTGGGCATGCAGATCGTGGGCCGTGACGGCCATGATGAAACCGCACTCGCCCTGGCGCTGGCCTGCGAGCGGGTGCTGGGAACCCCGCGCGACCGGCTGGGCGTACCACCGATGTGCGGGTAGCTAAGAGTTCGTAATACTTTATCTGATGTGAACTATTCTAAGTGAGATGGGCCAGTGCTCGGGAAATTAGTGAAGATCGCACTTTTAGGGGCAATACACGTTGGTCCCTCACCAGCCCGATACCCATCGAGCAGCAAAATAAGCGACTAGGTGAAATCCGATAAACACCAGGGACATTGCGATTGCGAGCATCATAGTGGCGAAGCCTGCCCAAGCGGTAGGGATAGGATTTGGACTACTTAAGTCCGCATTCGTTCTCGCTTGCCTCAGCATGGAACGGTTGGACCACATGAACCAAAGTGCACAAAATACGGCCCAACCGACGGGCAGCCAAATATCTGATACCCTGTAATCGTGACTTGCAGACTGGTAGCCAAAGTAAAACGGACCAAACAATGTCAGCCCCCATTTCATGAACATGGTTTGCTCTCTTTGGCGTTCGTGTCGCTCGAATATGAGCAAAAACAGCGAACTCTGGGCTCGGGGACAAAGAGTTTCAGGATAATTGACGCCTCTCATACGCTTTCGGTCTAAGCCATGACAAACGGGGCGGTTCTACTGGCCGCTACTCCGCCGCCTGAGAGACAGCCTCACCGTCCAGCGTGATCAGCACGAAGTCGTTCTCGCAGGGCGGGCCGTCGGCGACCAGCATGGTGCGCTCGTTCAGATCGAAGACGAAGGCGGCGTTGGTCATGGTACGCTTGGCGACCGGCTGGCGGTCGTCCGGGTGGCGGCAGATCGCGTTGGGGTGGCCGAAATGGTCGGCCAGTGCTTCGCGGATCTTCGGCGTGTCGAGCTTGCCGATATGCTTGCGCAGCAGCCGGTCGAGGCGGTTGGCGCGATAGAGCGTGCTGGTCGAGAGCCGCTCCATCTGGGACGGGCCGTGGCGCGGGTCGATGAAGTGGTTCGAATGGGTGACCAGACCGTCCTGCGGGTAGAGGTAGGAGACGGCGTTGGGGCTGGTCTCGATGTCGATGATCTCGCCATCGGCATGGCCGACCACGAAATTGGCTGAACAGACGCGCCTGGTGGCGAGGATCGGCAGTAGAGCCATGTCATAGGTTTCGGCGTCCAGCACCTCGCGGCAACGCATGTGAAAAGGCTTCTCATAGGCGTTGCGGCCGTCATGATCGGAGACGAGGCCATTCTCGACAAGGCCGATCCCGTGCTCGTTGACGCCCATCTTGCCACCAACGATACCAGCTTCGGTGTAGCAAAGAATATTGGGGCCGTTGTCCCGGGTGATCCGCAGCACCACGCAGCGGCCATAGACCCCGGCCAGCCAGTCCCAGTTCTGCCCCAGCAAGGTGTGGCCATTGGCCGAGGCTTCGGGCAGCACACCAAAGGTCGAACAGCCATCGGCTTCGGTGGACAGGCCGCTGTCGTCATTGGCTTTGGCTTCGTCGCCGAACAGGCCGAAGGTGATCTCGTAGCGGGCGTTGAGCATCGCGATATCGCCGAGCGGGATTTCTGCACCGTCGGAAATGCCGCGCATCTCCTCGGCGTAATCGGCGTTCTGGGCGCGCATCACATCGACCCATTTGACGCCTTCGGCCCGGGCCGTTTCGGCGCTCAGTCCACCGGCGGCAAACCGGGCAAGATAGGTGTCGATATTCTCTGAAATCTGGCGGGCGAGGGTGCGGCCATGGGTCAGACCCCGTTCATAGGGATCGCTGCCGAGGTCGAGAACTGGAAGTGAGGCCATGGGTTGGCTCCGCAGTGTTGTGGTGGCGTGATTATAGGGTGAATACCAAAGCCCGTCATGGCCGGACTTGATCCGGCCATCCACGTGGTTGCGTCACGTGGCCTGTGGAGGTGGATGCTCGCAACAGGTGCGGGCGTGACACGGTTCAAACCGTCATCGCGAGCCCCGTTAGGGGCGCGGCGATCCATTGGGCTGCTGGATTGCTTCGTTGCTACGCGCCTCGCAATGACGGTTGTCGCCGAAAATACAAAGGTCTTGCCTCAGGTGACCGGTGCCATATCGACCCATGCCTTTTCGTCCGAACTGCGCGCGCAGGCTTCGGCGAGCTGGACGTCGCGGATGCCGGCGGCCAGCGTGTGGTTGAACGGCGCGTCGGCGACGACATGGGGGATGAAGCCCTCCCAGCCGAAACGATAGGGGTTCTTGTAGGGAGCGACCTCGGGCACTTCCTTCCACTGGGCGTTGTAATCCTCGTAGAAGTCCATCGTCTCCGGGCCCGATCCCATGTTGAAACCATGGATCAGGGGCGTGTCCGCAGCAGACTGGGACCAGCAGTTGCGCAGTCCGGCGACCGCCGAACCCTCCGTGCCGTCGATCTGGAAGGTCACGAGATCATCGCTGCGCACCCGGGTGGCCCAGGAGCTGATGATCGAGCCCCGCGCGCCGTTGTCCATTTCCAGCAGGGTTGCCGTGGCGTCTTCCACATCGACCTTGTAGCGGTTGCCGTCCTCGTCGATCCGCTCGGGCTGGGCGGTCCAGGCCGCGCAGGACACATGGTTGATCGGGCCGAGAATGCCTTCGATCACATAGCGCCAGTGCGGGTGCATGTCCGAGAGCAACCCGCCGCCGCCCGATTTCTTGTAATTCCAGCTTGGGCGCTGGGATTCCGCCTCGATCCCGTTGAAGACCCACCAGCCGAATTCCAGCTTGAAGCCCACAACCCGGCCGAAGAAGCCGCTGTCCATCAGATGGGAGAGCTTGCGGAAGCCGGGCAGGAACAGCTTGTCCTCGACCGCGCCGTGCTTGAGCCCCTTGGCGTCTGCGCGCTTCATCAGTTCGATGCCTTCGGCCACGGTCGGTGCGATGGGTTTCTCGGTGTAGATGTGCTTACCGGCATCGATCGCCTTGTTGAGCGTATCGAGGCGTAGATGGGTGGCCGCAGCGTCAAAAAATACCGGAAAGTCAGGGTCGGCCAGCGCAGCATCAAGGTCGGTGGTCCATTCCTCGATCCCGAATTCCTTGGCGACTTCGGCGAGACGTTCCTCGTTGCGGCCCGTCAGCAGCATGCGCGGGACAATCTTGTCGTCGCCGACCGGCAGTCCGCCCTCGTCGCGGATGGGAACCAGACCGCCACGCATATGCTGGGTCCGGCAGATGCGCCCGGTGGCGCCGTTCAGAATGATACCGAGTTGTCTTGTGGCCATGATGTTCCCCTGACGTAATTTTTCTGATCGACTTACTACACTCTTGGCGCGTTATGCGCTAACCAGACAGAGCACATTTTAAGGGGAAATTCATGCCACGCCATATCGTTTGCCTGACGTTTGATTTTGACACCGAAAGCGGGTTCATCGCCCGGGGGTTGACCACGCCAACCATGCTGTCGCGTGGCGAATTCGGCCTGACCGGCGCCCGCCGTATTCTGGATCTGGCGAAATCGCGCGGCATTCCGATGACCTGGTTCGTGCCGGGCTTCACGATCGAGAGCCATCGTGCGGATGTCGATCGCGTGGTGGAGGGCGGCCATGAAATCGCCCATCACAGCTGGGCCCATGTGCCGCCGGCCGAACAGAGCCGGGATGAAGAAGAAGAGGACATGATCCGCGCCAATGAGGCGATCAAGGCGCTGACCGGTCGGAAGGCGAGCGGCTATCGTTCCCCCTCCTGGGATCTCAGCGAGAACACGCTCGATCTGCTCGAAGCACAGGGCTTTGATTACGACAGCAGTCTGATGGCGGGCGACTACATCCCCATGAAGGCGCGCCGCAAGGACACCGTGAAGCTGGGCGAGCCGATCCAGTACGGCGAAGACACCTCGCTGATCGAAATGCCGATCAGCTGGACGCTGGATGATCATCCGCATTTCGAATATCTGCGCACCCCCGGTTTCCTGATGCCCGGCTTGCGTCCCGCCCGCGAGGTGATGGAAAGCTGGCACGACGAGTTCGTCTACATGAAGGCCAACGAGGACTGGGGCATCGTGACCTACACCATGCACCCCTATGTCATCGGTCGCGGATTCCGGATGTTCGCGTTCGAGAAGTTCGTCGACAAGCTGATTGCCGACGGCGCTGAATTCATGACCATGGAAGACGCCGCCAAGGTGGCACGGGAGAAGCTGTTCGCCTAACGGGACGGCTTCTCTCCAGGGAGAGGGGCGATGAACAAGTTTCAGGCGATGCAAGCCTTTACGCGGGTTGCCGAATGCAACGGCTTTTCTGCTGCCGGTCGCAAGATGGGGATGTCAGCATCCGCTGTGACGAAGATGATTGGCCGTCTGGAGGATGAACTCGGCGCGCAATTGTTTAACCGGACCACGCGCCGTCTGGCCCTGACCGATTACGGGCAGGAATTCTACGAACGGAGTGTCCGGATCCTTTCGGATCTCGAAGATGCCGAAAGCATGGTGCGCGATGCCGCGGAAACCCCGCGCGGGACCATCCGTGCGGTTGTGCCGTTTTCGTTTGGTCGCGTGACCCTGATGCCGGCACTTCCGGAATTCTGCGAGCAGTTTCCCGATATCCGTCTCGATCTGGCGTTTGACGACGCGCCTGTCGACCTGATCGAAGAAGGGTTCGACGTCGGGGTCAGAACCGGATTGCTGAACGATTCGCGGTTGATGACACGCGTTCTGACCCGAGGGCAGCAGGTGACCTTTGCCGCGTCCTCCTATCTCACGCGTCACGGGACACCCGAAACGCCTGACGACCTTCACAATCATGTGTGTATCGTTGGCCGGTTTGGCCAGGAATGGTCGTTTCGCGATTCCGGCGGAGGGACCTTCAACGTCGCGGTGGAGCCCAGCCACACGATTTGGAGCGGGGACGCATTGCGGGAAGCTGTTGTCGGTGGGCTCGGTATTTCCCAGGCGACGTGGTGGCTGGTGCGCAAGGACCTTGAGGCCGGTACGGTGGTCCCGATTCTGGACGATTACGCCTGCGCGGGCCGACCCGTCTCGGTGCTTTATCCCGCGAACCGGCACCTGCCGCGCAAGGTGCGTGCGTTCATCGACTTTCTGGTCGAGATTACCCGGAAGGAGGGGGGATAGCCCGGTAGGCTATTCCGCCGCCCGGCTCCCCGATTTCTCCAGCGCTTCGTTCACACGAGGCATAACTTCGGTCGCCATCAGTTCCATGGAACGTTTTGCGAGGCCTTCATCGACCCAGTCCATGCCCGCATAGACGAGTTCGCCAAAATCACCGACCTCGGCGTGCATGGCCAGAATTTCATCAACGACCTTGTTCACTGAGCCGTAGATCACGCATTCGTCGAGCACATATTCCAACGTGATCTCTTCGTCGGGCTGTTCACGGTGCTGCTTGAACACACCCTGCCGTCCGCCGCGGAACATCTTCGCCATCATCTGGTTGTAGTATTCACGATAGGCGCTCTTGGGGTTGTCGCGTCCGTAATCCCGGGCGATCTTGTCGTCATCGGCGACAAACACCGTGCGGGCAATGCGCCAGTCCGCAGGATTTGCTGTCTCACCGACGGATTCCTTGCCTTCGACGTAGTTCGGCCAGTGGGTCGCCACCCATTTTTTCAAAAGGAAGTTCGCCGACATGGGGTGGAAGTCCCGGGCACCCATCTTGATCACACCCTTGGAGAATGGCGCGACAACAGTACCGACGATCTCAGGATAGGGTTTCTGGAAGGGTTGCCCCAAATATCCGATGCCCAGTTCCAGAGCTCCGGTTTCGCGCGTGCTGACCTTGAACTGGTTGCCCGGCAAATCGATGTCGTAAGGCGCTTCCCGCGTCCAGATTTCCAGGATGACATCAATGGCATCCTCGAACAGCTTGAACCGGTCCTTGTCGAGAGTCCCCAGTGCCTCGGCATCGGTCATCAGGGCGCCGGGGCTGATCCCGAAGATGAAACGCCCCTGAGTAAGGTTGTCCATCATCGCCGCATGGGATGCGATCAGAACCGGATGCATCTGGGAAATGTTGGACGTGCCTGACCCCAGCTTGATGTTCTTCGTATCCGAGATCAGCGATGACAGGAACATCATGCTGTTCGTCACGTTCTCCATCTTGTCGGCCAGATGCTCGCCGACAAAGGCGTCATGAAACCCCAGCTTGTCGGCCAGAATGATGGCCTGTCGGTCTTCCTGAAGGGTCACGTGCCATGGACGGTCCATGGGGTGCATGGGCATGGTGAAATAGCCAAGTCGCATTACGAACTCCGGTTGTTGGCTTGCAGGATTATGGATGCGGGGGTCAGGAGGCCTTGGCAAGGCTCTCGGTGTGCTGAACGATGATCCCGACCAGCTCCGAAGGTGCGTCGTTCATGGGGAAATGGCCACAATCTTCCATCACGACGATGGGAGCGTTCGGCAGGCCTTTCTTGAAGAAGTCGATGCCGGCGATGGTCGGACCCTTGTCGCCATACACCACGCAGGTCTGGGTGGTGATTTTCGGAATATCACTGAACACGTCGTAATCCCGCAGCGCCCACATGACATCCAGCATGGTCCGGGCACCGGCCTTCTGACGATCAACGTTCCAGCGGTCCATGTGGTGTGTGTTGACGTGGCGGAACCGCGGCTCAACCTGTTCGAAGGATTGCACGGGATTGCAGTAGTTCTTCTCGATCGTGGGCCAGCTGTTGGTCCAGGTCTCGTCGCTGCGGGTCGGGGTCTCAACCGGAAACAGGACGTCGATCCTGTCGGGGTGATTGGCCCCCAGGGCGACACAAATGCCGCCGCCGATCGACGAGCCCATCACGCTGGCGCTCTGAATGCCGAGGCTGTCCATGAAGGCCACCACGGCATCGGCATACATTTCAACGCTGTAATGTTTTGAGATCGGTTCGGAATCCCCATGGCCGGGCATGTCCCAAGCCAGCACCCGGTGGGACTGCGCCAGTTCATCGAACATTTCTTCCCACTCATAAGCCGACCCGCCATTGCTGTGCAGCAAAATGACCGGCGCGCCCGATCCCTGTTCGAGATAGTGAATGCGTCCGTGCGAAGTGTTGGCGAAACCATCCTGTGCCATGGTGCTGATCCTTTCAAAAAAACCTATCCGGTCCCTGACGGGTTGCGTCACGATTGCTTGACTGTCTGGAACAGGTCAACCGCGTACTTCGGACATAATGGAAATTATCAATTTCGAAAAAAGGTTTGGGTTCTCGGCAACTTCCGTCCCGATAATCCCCAACCGAAGAGCGCGATCATCATTCGATGGCGCGCCGGAACGAAGGTCGGAATGATCACCTAGAGGAATTTCGAAACAACAGTCAAAACCGGTCGAAACCGGAGTGTCGGAACCCAATTCCGGCGCGGGCTGCGGATACAATCAAAACCCAAGGGAGGGAACTGTGTCACCAAGGAAAATCATCGCTCCAGTCATTGCGGGCGCCATTGCGCTCGGACTTCTGGCAGGGCCTGCGAACGCGCAGGAGCCGTATTACAAGGGCAAGACGCTTACCATTCTGGTCGGTTACGATTCCGGTCAGACAGACCTGGCCGCGCGGACCTTTGCCAAGCATCTCGAGACCACCATCGAGGGCAACCCAACGGTTATCGTGAAGAACATGGCCGGCGGCGGCACCATGAAGGCCCAAAATTATCTCAACGAGATTTCGGACCCCGATGGCCTGACAATCGGCTTCAATCCGTTTCTGGTGATGGCGCAGCTGACCGACGCGCCGGGTCTGCGGTTCAAGTATCAGGACACGACCTTTGTCGCCGGCATTCTGACAGCGCCGTTCATGAGCGTTGTGCGTGCGGACGTCCTGCCGGGCGGCGCAGCAGATCCCAGCGGTCTCGCCAAGGCCGGCAAGCTCAAATATACCGGACGGCATCCGATGAATATCATCGACATTACAGCCACCACGGCACTCGATGTGCTTGGGGTCGACTATGTCTATGTCGGCGGGCATCGCGGCGATTCCGCTATTGCCAAGTCGCTCGAGCAGGGTGAGACCCAGATTACCGGCAGCACCCTGTCGGCCTGGAGCAACTTCCAGCAGCGCATGGTGGAAAACGGTGATCTTGCCAAACTCTACTATCACCGCCGCAAGGGACCGGACGGCAATTATGTTGATGACGCCAACTATGAGGGCTGGAAGACCTTCGAGGAAGTCTATGAAGATGTTCATGGCAAGGCGCCGTCAGGCGAACTCTGGGAAGCCTATGACTTCGCCACGGAGATGCTGAGCACGGCGACCTGGATTGTCGCAGGTCCGCCGAACATGAACCCCGAGGCAGCGGCGGCCCTTCGTGAAGGCTTTGCCCGCACAACCTCGGATAGTGGCTTCCAGGAGGACGTCAAAAAGGTGGTTGGCAACGAAGTGACCTATGTCGGCTTCGATCAGGCCAAGGGCGCGCTCGACCGTCTCGGGAAAGTTGATCCCGAAACAGCTGCGTTCTGGAAGAAGCGAGCCGAGAAGCTGACGCAATAGGCAACAGTTCGCTCGTCACGACAACATCGGATCTGATTGTTGACCGGGTACCCGGGAGCGCGAACCGCGCTCCCGGCTTCCGTTTCCGGGTTGAAAAACCGGGGGCAGAGACATCGATCCCTTTGCAATATCGTTTGAACTAGATTGGCATCATGTTCGAAGCATTCCTGTCCGGACTCTTCCTGATCTTTCAGTGGCCTGCCCTTGGCTATCTGCTGCTGGGTGTCTTCATTGGAATCTGGTTTGGGGCGGTGCCGGGGCTGGGCGGGGTTACGGGCCTCGTTATTATCATCCCGTTCACCTTCAACATGGAGCCGGTATCGGCCTTTGCCTTGCTGTTGGGCATGTATGCCGTCACATCGACAAGTGACACGATCGCCTCCGTATTGCTGGGCATTCCGGGGACGGCGGCCTCTCAGGCCACGATCATCGATGGCTATCCCATGGCCAAGAAGGGGCAGGCCGCCCGCGCGTTCGGTGCGGCCTTCACTGTTTCGGCCTTTGGCGGCGTGTTTGGCGCGCTGATCCTTGCAGCTTCAGTGCCGCTGATCCTGCCGATTATCCTGGCGTTTACGTCGCCGGAAATCTTCATGCTCGGCGTGCTGGGCCTCTCCATGGTCGGCGCGCTCAGTGGTCAGTCGATCATGAAGGGGCTGGCGGTCGCGGCGCTGGGACTGCTGATTTCCACGGTCGGCTATGCCGAATCCGTGGCCATCCCGCGGTTCTGGTTCGGATTCGAATATCTTCTCGATGGGGTTCCGCTGATCCCGGTCGTGCTGGGTCTGTTTGCGATTCCCGAACTGATTGAGCTCGCCACGCGACGCAGTTCCATTTCTGCCGTGCCGCGCGATCAGGCGGTCGGCGGCAATCTGATGGCCGGTGTGCGCGACGCCTGGCTCTATAAATGGCTGAGCGTGCGCTGTGCGATTATCGGAACCTATGTTGGGATGCTGCCGGGGATCGGTGATTCGATTGTGGACTGGGTCGCATACGGCCATGCTGTCCAGAGTACCAAGAAGGATCCGAAGTTCGGCGAAGGCGACATTCGTGGCGTGATTGCGCCCGAATCTGCCAACAATGTAACCAAGGCCGGTGCTCTTATCCCCACGGTCGCCTTCGGGATTCCGGGAAGTGTGGCAACCGCTATTCTTCTGGGGGCCTTTATGATTCAGGGCCTGCGTCCGGGCGTGGAGATGCTCACCACCCATCTCGATCTGACCTTTAGCATGGTCTGGTCGATGGTCGTCGCCAACATCGTGGCTGCTGGTCTTCTTATGGTTTGGTCGCGCCAGGTTGCGAAGGTCGCCTTTGTACCCTCGCATTTCATTGTGCCTGGCGTAATCGTCACCGTTCTGATGGGAGCCTGGCTAGGAGGAGCCTCACTGGGGACCTGGGTTTCGTGCCTGCTCGCCGGTGCCGTTGGCTATGTGATGAAGCAGGGCGGATGGCCGCGCCCACCGTTGATTCTGGCGTTGATTCTCGGCCCGATCATGGAAAACTCCTTCCACATCACCATGCGTGTGAATGACGGCTATGGCTGGCTTGGCCGACCTCTTGTTCTGGTCATTCTGGCGATTATCGTTTTGACCGTTTTCCTGGCCTGGAAGAATATCGACAAGAGCCGGAAGCTTAAAAACCCTGAAAGCGCGCCAGAGAACAGCAACGTCGGCAGTTCCGTATTCTCAGCCCCTTTTGCGTTGCTGATTCTTGGCCTCTGTATCTGGGCGTCGATCGCCGCAGCTGCATGGCCCGAATCGGTTAAGCGGTTCCCGAATGCCATCGTCGTTCCCGGTATTGCTTTTGCCGTTTGGGTGCTGGTGCAGGATATGCGGCGATTGCGAACCGATATCGCCATTTCCGGTGGTGGCCGTAGTATGATGGGGCAGGCGATGGTCTGGTCGGCGGCCCTGCAGTCACTGCGATTTATGGGCTATCTCCTCGCGACGCTCCTCATCATGTTGCTGATCGGGCAAAAACTCGCACTGCCGCTGTTTGCCGCCTTGTACCTGTGTCGCTGGGCCGGACAGGGCTGGCGGGTTACGCTTTTCTACGCACTGGTGACCTGGGCGACGCTCATCGTCTTCTACGATCAGATTCTCAATGTCCTTTGGTATCGGTCCTGGCTGGCCGGATGGTTGCCGTCGTATCTGCCCGACTGGTTGCCAGCCTGGCTGATTGTCTAACGCCCTTCCAAAGCCGTGCGCAGGCGAAGCCCGCTGCGGATTCGCCGGGAGGCGATGTCGATGGCGATGTTGAGCAGCGCGGTGATTCCGATCAGGAACACCGCCCGGTCGAACCGCAATTCGGCAAAGGCGCTGTCCACATAGAAGCCCAGCGTGGCGATTCCCAGAATGCCGAGGATTGCGGTTTCGCGCATGATGACCTCCCAGCGGTAGAACAGAAGTGCCAGCAAGCTGTTGTAAACGCGTGGTAATATCTCGAAACCGTACCGGGCGATGCCTCTGGGGGCGTCCGAGCGCAGGGTGATGGTCTCGGTGTAGCGCCCGACCAGATGCCCGATGATGCCGCCATTGTGCAGGGCCAGTGCAATGATGGCGGGCAGCATCGACGGCCCCCAAAGCTGCAGCAGCACAAAGGCCAGAATGTATTCGGGTGTGGACCGGATCACGACCAGCGCGATATGCCCCACGCCGCGTCCCGTCCGCCCCATCATGAGCGGCGAATTCAGCGGGAAGAACAACGCAGCCAGCAGCCCCGTGGCAACCAGCGCGATCATGGTCAACTGGATCGTTGCCACAGTGCCCGGCAGGGCCTGGGTCGCGAGCAGGTGGCCCAGCCAGTCCATCAAGCCTTCGAAACCCTGACCATTGCGCAGGGGGAAGGGAACGATGTCCACGGTGAAGAACCGGGTGATGTTGACCATCGAAATCTGCACCGACCAGGGCAGGATCGCCACGGCACCGATCAGATAAAGCGGCAGCAACTGCTTGCGGGCCCAGAGCCGCTGGGTGGCGATGATGACGTAGAAGATCAGGAGCAGCGCCGAAACCTCGGAATAATTGCCCTGCCGGAAGGCGGTCTCCAGATGAAATCCCAGCGTCGGCAACCCGACGAACCCGAGCACGGCGCTTGATCGCAACCCGCATTCGAGACGGTAGAGCGCATAGGTCTTGTAATGCGCCCACACATCGGGAAGCCGCACGAAGAGCAAGACCGAGAGCGCACCCGTTCCGTGCGGCGTGGCGGCAACGGCCCTGGTGTCTGCTTCCTCGAGAATTTCGGCAAAGACCTTGGCCACAATCCCGGCATAGGGAATGCCGATGGCGAGAATGCCTGTCAGGGGTGAAAGCCCGAAGATCTGCAGGAAGATCAGCGCCCAGAACAGCTCATGTACGGCACGGATGGTGGCGCAGAAGCCGCGCACCAGCGGATTCTGGAAGACGAGCGCCAGCGCGAAGCCGAAGATCACCGCGAATGTGACACCGAGCAGTGCAAAGGCAACCGTCTAGAGGATCGCATTCAGAATGTTCTCGGTTGCGCTGAAATCCGGGGTGATAACCCCGAGCAGCAGGCGTCCGAACTCGGCCCAGGGGTCGACGGTGGAAATTTCCACATCGGCGAACAGCAGCAGCACGAACGCCAGAACGATGAAGCCGCCAAGCGTTCGCGCCAGGGGCGAAGCCCGGTACATTCCCGCAATCGACGGGGTCATGTCAGGTAGAGGTGATCGAGGTCACCGGGTTGCAGGCCCGCTGCAGGGCTGTCGAGAACGATCGCACCATTCCGCAGGCCGATGATCCGGCTGGCAAAGGATAGGGCCAGCGCCCGGTCATGCAGGGCAACCACCACCGTCTGTTTCTCATGTCCCGCGATGCCAAGCAGTTCGCGCGCCTGATGATCGTCCACGGCAGACACGGGCTCGTCACCGATGAACAACTCGCCTGTGCTGTAAAGCGCGCGAGCCACTGCGGTACGCTGCTGTTGGCCGCCCGAGAGCTGGCCCACCGGAGTGAAGATCTTGTCGGTCAGGCGAAGCGGCTCGAGCACCGCCCGGATCTCGGCGACCTCACGACGTGCCGGCCAGACCAGATTGCGCAGATTGTGAAGCGCCGAATGCGCGTTCAGCCGACCCATATAGACGTTGTGAAATACGGTCAGCGCACGAACCAGACCAAGATCCTGCGGGACCAGCGCCACGGGCACTGCACTGCGCTTCTCGATGAGCTTGAGCAATGTGGTCTTGCCCGAGCCGCTTTCCCCGACAATGGCAATGCGTTCACCTGCGTTGATCCGCAGGTGAACGTCTTCGAGAACCACCTTGCCGCTGTAACCGGCAGGTTCGCCGGCCAGCTCGACAACGAACATCAGTCGAGAAGCCCGATATCCTTGCCGACTTTCACGATCGGCGCGTAATGGTCATTGGTGGCGGGAATGAAGCCGGATCGCGGGAAGCTTGCCAGCAGGACGGGGTCATCCATTTCCAGCAGCGCGGTGCGAACCGTGTCCATGAAGTCCGGGCCGAAGCGGCTGTTCACATCCCCGCGGATCGACCACTGGTAGTCGGGATATGTGGGGGTGCGCCAGATCACCGAAACCTTGGCGGGATCAATCTTGCCCGCCTTCAGCTCGCTCTCCCAGACCGCGAAACTCAGCGCACCCACTTCGAATGCGCCGGACTGGACCAGCGCGATGGTTTTGGAGTGATCGCCGCTGAAGCCGACCCGCGAGAACACCTCATCGGGTGATTTGCCGAACTGGTTGCGAATGTGGAATTCGGGCATCAGGCGACCCGAGGTCGAGCCCTTGGAGCCGAAGGTGAAGGTCTTGCCCGCCATATCCTTGGGAAACGCCTCGGTCTCGGTGAGTCCGGTGCTGTGATGGGCGATGAAATAGGTGACGAACTCAAGGTCCTCAACGCCCTGCGCGAGCGCCTGGGAGCCATCGACAAGGTCGCGGGCCTGTACGCCGGACAACCCGCCAAACCAGGCCAGTTGCACCTGATCGTTGCGGAATGCAGTGACCGCAGCCGCATAGGATTTGACCGGGACGTATTCGACGGGAACGCCAAGTTTCGTCGAAAGATAGGTCGCGACCTTCTCAAAACGGGTGCGCAGGCGTGTTTCATCCTGATCGGGAATCGCCGTGAAGACGAAGGTCTCGTCGGCGGCTTTGGCTGGGGAGGGGGATATATGGGCAACGGCGAGGATCACGGCTGCCAGGCAAATGCCAATCGCACGGATTTGCATCATAGTCTCTCTTTCTCACACGGAGTTGAAATCGGGGTGACCTTATCGACGGCCATACCGAAACGCACATGAGAAATATTCATAAGACTTCGAACCGCAGATCATGAGAATTCGCTGTTGGCGCCGCGCCGGTTTTTCGGGATGCTGAAAACCCGTTGCGGTGCGAATGAAAAGCCGCCGCAACGGCCCGAAGGAGAAACGCATGATGAAATTACAGGCAGTGTTCGCGTCGGCGTTGTTTGCCGTCTTTGTGGGTGGCGCAGGCAATGCTGCGTCGCAGGATTTACCGCGGCAGCTTTCTGATGAAGATGTCAGACTGGCCATACTGATCACCTGTCAGAAGGGTCCCGAACGCACCGGAAAATTCGGGCGGCAAGTCGCTCAGACCCTGATGGATCTCGGGTGGCGACGCATCGATGCGGGTGACCCCTATGGGGCGGCAGAAGCCTTTTATACGGCGGCCAATGCGGGGCCGGAGCGCCCTGATGCCTATTGGGGCCTTGGTGTGGCGTCGCATGTCGCGGGGCTGGGAGATCACTTTTTACAGGCCTGCTTCGGGCGCGTTCAGAACCTGTTGCCCGACGAGCCCGGACCTTGGGCGGATCATGGTCGGGCGCTGGAAGAGCGCGGGCAAGGTGCAGCAGCGATTGCCCGTTTTCTGGAAGCTCTGAAACGCAACCCGGACTTCACCCCCGCCCATATCGGTCTCGCAAAGGGGTATATGGATGCGGGCGATCTCGAGAGTGCGGAACGTCATGCGCTGCGCGTGCAGGAACTCAGCCGCGCGCGGTGATGGCGTTTCGCTATGGCTTGAGGATCAGCTTTCCGAGGATCTTTCTTTCGTCCATCAGTTCGTGGGCACGTCGTGCCTCGGCCAGCGGGAGCCGGTCATAGATCGGCGGATTGAGCGTGCCTGCCGCAAATCGTTCAACAATCGCTTCGAAGATGCGGGTCCGTTCCGCCAGATCATTGTCGTAGCTGTGCAGCGAGAAGCACTGGACGCCCAGACTGTGGCCCCGGCGTTCGCGCAGGGCGTCAAACAGGCTGGCACCGGGAGCTCCGGCAAGTGCGTTGTAGAGGACGACGAGGCCAAGCGGGGCCAGCATGTCGAGAGAGTTGATCAGCGCATCACCACCGAGCTGGTCGAAGCTGACATCCACACCGCGCCCCTTGGTGATGGCCAGCACCTTCTCGGCGATCACCTCGCGCGAATAGTTCACCGTTCCGATGGTGCCGAGTGTGGCTGCGAACTCGCATTTCTCATCCGAGCTCGTGCCCGCAATCGTCGCAATGCCTTCACTGCGACACAAATCGAGAAAGGCCGTACCGGTGCCACCGGCTGCTCCGTTTACGTAAACGGTTTTCGCGCGTACTGCGTGGGCCACGCCGAACAGGCAGGCCCAGGCCACGAGGTAGTTCGGGATGGTGGTGGCGGCTTCCAGGTCGACGGAGTCCGGCAGCGGGGTCACCAGATTCGGGGACACGGCGTTGTACTCAGCGTAGCGACCGCCGCCGGTTCCGAACACCAGCACGGGCTGGCCTTCCTTGAGGCCGGTCACATTCGCGCCGACGGCCTCGATATGTCCGGTCATCTCGTTTCCGAGGATCGAGGGCAGGGCCGGCCGCCATTTGTAGACGCCGGTCCGCAGCAGAACATCGGGATAGCCCACGCCGAGGGAATGCGCGCGCACCAGCACCTGATCGGCTGTCGGTTCGGGCTTGGGAAGGTCGATGACTTCGACCACTTCCGGGCCGCCATAGCTCTGAATCTGAACGGCTTTCATGGGAACTCTCCTTTGATAGGCTAATGCAACAGTAGAATCAGGATGCCGGCGACCACCAGAGAGATTCCAACCAGTTCCATCCGGGCAATTTTTTCGCGGAAAACGATGACCGAAGCCGCGATCGTGAAGACCAGCTCGATCTGACCCAGCGCGCGGACCAGCGCAGCGTTCTGGATCGTCATGGCGGTGAACCAGCCGATGGACGCGACCGCACCACTGGCGCCAACCCACATCGCCACCCGCCACGCAGCCAGAACCTCCCGCAGTTCCGACGCATTGCGGATTGCCATATAGGTGCCCATCACGACGGTCTGGAACACCAGCATGACAGCGAGCGTAAAAGCGGCCTGCACCAGAAATCCGTCTCCACCGAGCGACAGTGAACCGCCGCGAACCGAGATCGCCGCGATGCCGAAAAATCCGCCCGAAGCCAGTCCGATCAGGGCTGCGCGTTTGTTCCAGCCTTGCGTGATGTCGCCAACCCCGCCCTGGCCCTTGGCGACAGATATCGCGATCACACCAGCAAGGCTCACAAGGATGCCGATGGTGGCGGTCAGCGAGATGGTTTCGCCAAGAAAAACCAGCGCGAACATGGCGGCCTGAATTGTCTCTGTCTTCGAATAGGTCGTGCCGACGGCAAAGTTGCGCGCATCAAACAGCGTGACCAGCAGCGCTGTGGCCGTGATCTGCGCAAGACCGCCCATCAACACGAACCCGATAAAGGTCGGATTCAGGCGGGGCAGCTCAAAGTCGAAGATGAACACCAGCGCCAGCAGATAGATAATTGCGACCGGAAACCCATAACCAAAGCGCACGAATGTCGCACCGGTGGTGCCCAATCGTCCCTTCAGATGTTTCTGCAACGCGGAACGCACATTCTGGAGGAATGCCGCAGCGATGGTCAGGGGGATCCAGAGTAAAGTCATACCAATGCTTATGCCCTGTGGATGACTGGAAATGAAGTCAACATCGGCATATACCCTCGCCGTTCGCACACGAGGTCATCCCGGATATGAACGATACACCGAGAAAGCGTTACCGGTTTCTGACCGGGCCGGACGAAGCCGCCTTCTGTCAGCGTGTCAGTGATGCGCTGGCTGATGGTTATGTCCTTTATGGGGACCCGGTGATGGTGCTCGAAGACGGCGTGCGGATTGTCGGGCAGGCGATTTGCCTGCCGGAGGTACATCCGCAACTACAGACAAATCAGAATACAGGCAGGACAACCCAATGAGCGAAAAGACCAAGGAGTTTCGGCCGCAGACCCAGCTTGTCCGGGCCGGTCTGGCGCGGTCCCAGTTCCGTGAGACCAGCGAAGCGCTTTATCTGAATTCGGGCTTTGTCTTCGAAAGCGCCGCGCAGGCCGAAGCCGCCTTCAAGGGTGAGAACGACAGCTATATCTACAGCCGTTACGGAAACCCGACCGTTTCCGTATTCGAGGAGCGTCTCGCTGCACTCGAAGGTGCGGATATGTGCCGGGCAACCGCCACGGGCATGGCAGCGGTGTTTTCCTCGATTGCCTGCCAGGTGCGCGCCGGGGAACGGGTGGTCGCATCACGTGCGCTGTTCGGGTCGTGTCATTTCATTGTGGACCAGATCCTGCCGCGCTGGGGCATTGAAACAGTCTTCGTCGATGGCACCAACCTTGATGCATGGGAAGCCGCGCTCAACCAGCCCACCAAGGCAGTGTTTCTGGAAAGCCCCTCCAACCCCATGCTGGATCTGGTGGACATTCCGGCGGTGGCGGAAATGGCCCATGCGGCTGGCGCCAGGATGGTTGTCGACAATGTTTTCGCAACTCCGCTCTTCCAGAAGCCCCTCGAATTGGGTGCGGACATCATCATCTATTCCGCCACCAAGCATATCGACGGTCATGGCCGTTGCTTGGGCGGGGCGGTGTTGTCTGACGCAGACTTCATGAACGAACACTTCATTCCCTTTTATAGGCATACCGGGCCGTCCATGAGCCCGTTCAATGCCTGGGTCATGGCAAAGTCGCTGGAAACCCTGTCCTTGCGCGTCCGGCACCAGTCGGAAGTGTCACTGCAGATTGCGAACCATCTGGAGGGCCACACCAAGGTGCGTCAGGTGCGTCATCCGGGACTGGAAAGCTTTCCCCAGCGCGAACTGGCGGCGCGCCAGATGTCCGGGCACGGGACACTCGTCACAATTGATCTGGCCGGCGGCAAGGAAGCTGCCTTTACGCTGCTCGATACGCTCGATCTGGTCGATATCTCGAACAATCTGGGCGACGCCAAGAGTCTGGCCTGTCATCCGGCAACCACGACCCATCAGCGCCTCAGCCCGGAAGAGCGTGCCTTGCTGGGAATCAGTGATGGCGTGGTCCGGATTTCCATCGGCCTGGAAGACCCCCAGGACCTCATCGAGGATCTCGAACGGGCGCTCGATCAGATCTAGATCTGACTGACCTGTCTCCGGACATTCCATGACCGCGTGACGCGTCAGACCCTCCTGTGTCGAACAGGGCAGGGACTGGCAGCAGGTGACGCGGGGCCGTGAATGTTGAATATTGCGTTCTGGAAACAAAAACATTTGGGGGAGACAACAATGTCAAAAACACATGACGTGACCCGCCGCGTGGTCACGGCCATAGATGCGGACGGAAATTCCTATATCGCCGAAGACGGTCCGACGCCTGCCGTTCGCACGGTCGATGCGCGCCCGGGATATGTGGTCAACAATATATGGGTCACCGGCGCGGCCCCTTCCGTAGTAGGTGCACCGGACGGGGTCACCGAGCATGAAGGTGTCATGCCGCCGGACGGCGGTACCGTTCTGCGTGTGATCGAGTACCCGCCCGACCCCGAAGACCCTGAAGAGATGGCCCGCCAGTTCGATGGCATGTTCGGCAAGCTTTTTGAGGACGCCGGACGTCCCGACAGCAACAAGCATCCGGGCATGCACACAACCGAGAGCGTCGACTACGCCATTGTGATTGATGGCGAGATCACGGCGATCATGGAGAACGAAGAGACCGTTCTGCGGAAGGGCGACGTCCTGATCCAGCGGGGCACCAACCACGCCTGGAGCAACAAGTCGGGCAAGACGGCAAAGGTCGCTTTTGTTCTGATCTCCGGACGCTGGAAATAGAACGAGGCCACAGTTTTCGGGCACAGCCTTGCGGCACTGACAGGGGGCGGGGCCTGTGCCAGACTGGCGTTATGGTGAAACCGTACCTGGGGAGGATTGCGGATATGCGGATATCGATGGATGTTGCCCAAACGGGTCATTTGCCATGCATCGCGCAAGCCGCCACCCTCGCCCATGCAATACCCGCGTTTGTCTCGGAGAACGGCCTTGGCTGAAGATACATACGCAAAGGGCATGGCGGTTCGCCGGACGGTGCTGGGTGAAAAGCATATCGCGCGGACGGAAGCCAACAAGACGGCCTTCGATGCGGATTACCAGAAGCTGATCACGGAATCGGCCTGGGGCTCGGTGTGGACCCGCGACGGCCTGACCAAACGGGAACGCAGCCTTCTGGTGGTCGCTTTCATGGCCGCGCTGGGGCATCACGACGAGCTGGCCATGCATATACGTGCGACAGCCAACACGGGCGCAACCATGGACGATATCAAGGAAGTTCTCCTGATGACGGCGATCTATGCCGGGGTTCCCGCCGCGAATGCCGCCATTGCCGTGGCCAAGAAGACCTATCTTGAAATGGGCCATGATCTCGGTGAACCCGGTGACGGGACTGCATGAAAACCCAAATCGGCATCATCGGCGGGGGACCGGCCGGGCTGCTGTTGAGCCAGATTCTGCATCTCCAAGGTATCGAAAGTGTCATTCTTGAGCGCCAGTCCCGGGATTATGTGCTGGGACGTGTTCGGGCCGGCGTTCTCGAGCAGGGTCTGACCGAGATGTTGCGCGACGCGCAGGTCGGCGCGCGCATGGATCGGGAAGGTCAGATCCATGGCGGGTTCCATCTGGCCTTTGGTGGACGGATGGAACGGATAGATCTGGAAGGCCTGACCGGCGGGAAGACCGTCATGGTCTATGGTCAGACCGAGGTGACACGGGATCTGTACGAGGCCCGCGATACCATGGGAGGCACGGTGATCGACGAGGCGGCCAATGTGATGCCGCACGATCTGGAATCCGATGCACCCTATCTGACGTTCGAAAAGGACGGCGCGCGCGAACGTCTGGATTGCGATTTCATCGCAGCCTGCGACGGATTTCATGGTGTGGGCCGTCGATCCATGCCGGACAGTATTCTGAAGACCTATGAGCGCGTGTATCCGTTCGGCTGGCTTGGGGTTCTCTCGCGAACCAGACCGGTTGATGACGAGCTGATCTACGCCAATCATGCGCGCGGCTTTGCGCTGTGTTCCATGCGGTCTTCAAGCCTCAGTCGTTACTACGTGCAGTGCGCGGTCGATGAGGACATTGCGGAATGGCCCGATGACAGGTTCTGGGATGAGCTGAAATCACGTTTGCCCGAAGATGTGGCGGCGCGCCTGGAGACAGGCCCATCCATCGAGAAGTCCATCGCCCCGCTGCGCAGCTTTGTCGCCGAGCCGATGCGGCATGGCCGGATGTTCCTGGCCGGTGACGCAGCCCATATCGTGCCGCCGACCGGGGCCAAGGGTCTCAATCTCGCAGCGTCGGATGTTTACTATCTCTCCCGGGCACTGATCGCGCAGTATGCCGACGGCGATGAGAATGGATTGCTGGATTATTCCCGAACAGCTCTCGCGCGGGTCTGGAAAGCGGAGCGGTTTTCATGGTCGATGACCATGATGATGCACAATTTTCCCGATCAGGGGGCATTCGGGGCAAAGATGCAGCAGGCCGAACTCGATTATCTGACATCGTCCAGGGCTGCCATGACCGCGATGGCCGAGAACTATGTCGGGTTGCCGTATTAGGGTGATGCGGGATGGGACAAGGAGCGAAATGATGGAATCCAACCGGGACTGGGACAGCCAGCCGCCTTTCATTCACACGGCCTACAAGTCGACAGCACTGCGCGGGCCCACGAAGCCGCTGATGCCGATTGCGCAGAGCCTGTCCGAACTGACGGGTCCGGTCTTTGGCCATGACGCGGTCGGGGAGTTGGACGCCGATCTGACCCGCAATGCGCGGGTGAATGGCGAGCCCCTGGGTGAACGGATCATCGTCGCGGGCCGTGTGGTGGACGAAGATGACCGCCCGATTGCCAATACGCTGATCGAGGTCTGGCAGTGCAATTCCGCCGGTCGTTATGTCCATGAAGCAGATCAGCACGACGCACCGCTCGATCCCAATTTCCTTGGTGCGGGACGTTGTGTCACCAATGAAAACGGGTGTTACGAGTTCCGCACGATCAAGCCCGGAGCTTATCCATGGCGCAATCACCCCAACGCCTGGCGGCCCAACCATATTCACCTCTCGCTTTTCGGCGCGAGCTTTGTTTCCCGTCTGGTGACCCAGATGTATTTCCCCGGTGATCCGTTGTTTGAATTCGACCCGATCTTCAACGGGGTTCCCGAAGCCGCCCGTGAGCGAATGGTGTCGCGTTTCGACCTTGGTCTCACCGAACCTGAATTCGCGCTGGGCTACAATTTCGATATCGTGCTGCGGGGCCCCAATGCCACGCCGATGGAGGATTGAACCTTGAAGCGTGGACAAACACCGTCACAGACCGTTGGGCCCTTCTTCGCCTATGGTCTGGTTCCCGAACAGTACAATTATCCGTTCCGGAGCCTGGCGGATGGCCAGATGGTCAACGACACGACCGAAGGCCAACGCATCCGCATACTGGGGCATGTCCATGACGGTGCTGGCGACCTGATCCCTGACGCCATCATCGAAATCTGGCAGGCCAATGCCCATGGCCGCTACAACCATCCTGCAGATGATCGACAGGACAACCTGCTCGATCCGGACTTCAAAGGGTTCGGGCGGATGGGCACTGGCACCACGCCGGACAATCGGTTCGTGTTCGACACCATCAAGCCGGGCAGCGTGGACGGCACGCAGGCTCCGCATCTTAACGTGATCGTGCTGATGCGTGGACTGCTGCTTCATGCCTATACGCGCCTCTACTTCTCGGATGAGCAAGAGGCGAATGCGACGGATCCTGTCCTTGCTTCGGTTCCCGAGGATCGGCGCGAGACGCTGATTGCACGCCGTGACGTCGATCTGCCCGGCCGCGTCTATCGCTTCGATATCCATATGCAGGGCGATCGCGAGACGGTGTTCTTCGATGTCTGAAGACCGGATATCCAGCAGCGCAGGCGCGCGATGATCGCTGATCCCTTTGGTGCCCCCTCGCACGGGGATTTGTTTGCCACGTCGGCGATGCGGGCGCTGTTGTCGGACGACCGGCGCTGCGCCGAGATGGTCAGGGTCGAAGTGGCTCTGGCGAAAGCACAGGCGACCTGCCGGGTCATTCCCAATGATGCGGCACGTGAAATCGCACGTGCAGTTGAGGGATTTGCCGTCGATGCTTCAGCCCTTGGCGCGGGAACGGAATCCGCTGGCGTACCGGTTCCGGCTCTGGTCGCTCAGTTGCGCGCAGCTGTCGGCGGGGAGGCGGCCCGCTGGGTTCACTGGGGCGCAACCTCTCAGGACATCATCGACACCGCCCATATGCTCGTGCTGCACGATGTCATTGCGACAACCGAAGCCGCACTGGAGCGTGTGATCGCCGGACTTGGGGCTCTGGCGCGTGAGCACGCAGGCACCGTGATGCTGGCTCGCACGCGTATGCAGCAGGCTGCGCCGACCAGTTTTGGCCTGAAAGTTGTGGGCTGGCGTGAACCGCTGTTGCGCAATCGCGAACGACTGGCCGAACTCAAACCCCGATTGCTGGTTGCCCAGCTTGGTGGGGCTGCCGGAACTCTGGCGCCGCTCGGCGATCAGGGGGGGGCGGTCCGTAAAGCTTTCGCTGCTGAACTTGGTCTGGGTCTCACGGCCGCACCTTGGCACAACCAGCGTGATGTTCTGGTTGAATTTGCGAATTGGGTTGCGCTGTTGACTGGCACGCTCGGGAAGATAGGCCTTGATGTCGGCTTGCTCGCCCAAAGCGAAGTCGGCGAAGTTCGCGAAACCGGCGAGGCGGGACGTGGTGGCTCATCGACGCTGCCGCAGAAGTCCAATCCCGTTAGCAGCGAAACCCTCGTCACCCTGGCGCGCTACAATGCCAATGCTGTGGGCGCGATGCATCAGGCGATGCTGCATGAGGGCGAACGGAGTGGATCGGCCTGGTCGCTTGAGTGGCTGACCTTGCCGAACATGATCCTCGCACTCTCCGGCGCGCTGGCACATGCCGAACGCCTCGCGACAGGCTTGCAGGTCGATGCCAGGCGGATGCGGGCCAATATTTCAGCGACGAATGGGTTGTGCTTGGCTGAAGCGGTGTCGTTTGCACTCTCGCAGCACATGCCGCGTGCCGACGCACAAGCGCTCGTGACGGCGACGTGTGTCGAGGCAATCAAGGTTGGTCAGAATTTTGTCGATATGATCCGTACCCGGACGGATGCACCTGTAGATTGGGACGCAGTGAGCCGTCCGGAAAACTGGCTGGGGTCCGCTGCCGAATTTGTCGCTGCCGCGCTGGGCGAAAACGGTTCGCCCTAGCGCCGGGGAGTGTCGGATTCGGACCCTGTAAAAGCGCCCAGAGAGACCCCCGCAACAAGTGCAAGTATCGCGCCTGAACTCGCCTTGCCGCGCAGGATCATTTCAGCTGTCGCGATTGCGTCGGCGACCTCGTCGTTGCTTTGAACGTTGTGCGGGCCTGCTGTTGCGACCGGTGTGTTTGCAGACGGTCGCGACACGTCTGATTTGAGGGCAAACAAGGCTGTCGCAAGGGCGGCTGAGAGAAGTACAAGCCCGATGATCGCGGCCGCGAGGACCGGATCGTTGTCGCGCGCCAGCCACATGAATGCGGTCCACGATATCCATGCTATCCCCATGGCTGCCGCAAAGGTGGCGCAAAGCAGTGCCATGGCGCGGATGGCCAGGCGGCGGAGCGACATCCTCGCGGATTCCGCCAGCTGATGCGCGATCGGATTTATGGCGTACCGCCAGAGCTGCTCGAACATCGGTCGGGCTAGCGGTTGAGCAGCTTGCCGATAAGCAGGCCGGCACCAAATGCGACAGCCATGCTTGTTACCGGACGCTCCTCGACTTTCTGGCCAACGAATTCAGCGCCAGACCGGGCCTTGTCGCTCGCTACGGCAACCGCCTCACCAGCGCGCGCGCGTGCATTTTCGGCCACTTGTGCCGCGCTGCTGGCAAGATTGCTGCTCAGACTGTCTGAGAGTTTCCCGATATCCTTGCGCAAGGCATCCAGGTCAGCGCGGACATCATCGATTTCCTTCGCATGGTCGCGGTTTGCCATGGTTCATTCTCCTTATCATTCGGTATGGATGCGGACGGTTTGCTCCGCGTGTTTCATCTTCGAAACGGCTGATGGCAGAATCTGTTCCAACTTGCTTTCGGGACTGATCGACTTTGGCTAGGCCAAAGCCCGACCTTTGCGGGGACCGGCGAAAAACCAGATGATCAGGCCGATTAAGGGCAGGACGATGATCAAGAGGGTCCACAGCACCTTGGCACCTGTACTCGCGCTGCTTCCGAGCACGTTGATGATCGCGATGATGTCGAGGATGAGGATTATCAGACCGATCAGGCCGCCAAATTCGAGCATTTTGTCTTCCTTGATGTGGTTGCGTTCGACGTGTGGTGGAGGCGGAGCGGGCGCATGCTGCACAGGGGGGGATATTGGGGCGAGGCGTGTATCCGCTCCATCCGGGCAGCGATTTGCCGCCCCGAAAAGGCTGCTGTCAGTTCCCGCTCCAGTGATTTGGCGCAGGTAGGCTTTCACCGGAAAGAAAACGGGGCGAGCAAGGCTTCGCCCCTTCCCATTCTGGTCAGGGTATCTGGAGCGTTCGTGCGAATTACGCTTGCGGATCCGAAGGTGACGGATGAGGCGAAGGCCAAACCGGCGAAAAGGGTCTCTATGACCGATGGATCTGCCTGGGTTCTCGTCGGCTAATTCATTTTGGGCCTCTCCAGATAAAACGGAAAACATCCGTTGGTGTTGGAGAGAAAACGACACTCTGCCGGATTGGTTCCCGCCGAAACCACGCCGTCGTGAACTATTTTTCTGTGGCCGCTTCGCCAGCTTCTTTCACTTTCCCAGCAGCATCTTCGATGCGCTCGCCGATTTCTTCGCCGGCTTCCTTCATTTTTTCGGTCGTGTTGTCGATATGTTCACCGACTTTCTCAGCGGTGTTATCGATCCGCTCACCGAGTGCTTCGGCGGGCCCTTTCATTTCTTCAACTGTATTGTCGATACGCTCGCCAACTTTCTCGGCAGCACCTTCATCTTCGCAGGCCGCCAGTCCGACGACAGTGAGGGCAAGAAAAGCCATGCGAAACGTGGTGCGTATTGGTTGCTGGATCATCGAAATTCCTCAGTTGGAAATAGACTTAATTAATTTCACTAACGATATGAAGCCGCAATGGTTCCATTGCCTCGAAGTTTTTCACCGCTGAAATTTTATTCAATCACCGTAGAAGGCTAGAGCACGCATTTCGATGCTTTCTCGCGGGGGCGCATTCGGAGGACTTGTGGGGTCCGTAAATGAGGTGTGCGGTGTAAACCGGCCGGAGATTGAAGTGTCGGAATCAAAAACCTTGAACACCAGCGCTTCGTCCTTCGCCATCTGGGGGAAGTAATACCACTCATGCCCGGGGTTGTGGGCCATGCGGTAGGTTTCACCCACGCGATGGGGGTAGCGGCGCTCGGCTGTCAGAAAATCGTCTTTGGCGACGCTGCGGGAATCACAGATGGTCAACGGGTCAGCCTGAATCGGATTTCGAATGGCACGCCAGACCTGGATGATCGAGAATCTTTTTTTCAGAAGCTCGTCGGCTTCATCGGGAAACAATTCCCGGACCCGTCGCGGGCCGGAGTTCTCTGTGTAGTCGTTGTGGGCGGACTTGACCGGCTCGCGAACCAGTTTCTCCTGGCGGGTTTTGCCGTCGCCGGATCGAAGAGTGTGGTCGAAAATTTCAACGCGTGATGCACCACTCCGCTCCGCGACGAGCTTCATGATCTCCGGGTAGTAGACCGCTTTCAGTTCCTCGGCGTCGAAGAAGTCATTCATTTTGGTCGGGTGATCGACAAACTCGAAACCATTCACATCAAGGATAAACTGATCACGATCGGGCCGACCATTGCGAATATGCATCCGATGATGTTCGTAGGTGCCGGTCAGCACCCGTGACATGTCTCCGGCTGGCATTGTCTGATTGACCAGTTTCTCACCGGTGTCGACCGCATAGATCAGGTCGGCTTCGATCCCGTCTGGATTCATTATGGTGGCTACGTTCTGTGTCATGTCATCAGTCCCGGTCGGTCTTTGCAAATTCCTTAGCGCGTGCGATGGCCTCGTCCGGCGGTGTCTGTCCGGGCGGGTGGAGGAACGGCATTTCGAACTTGTCGGTGATGCGCGTGTATCCGCCATTCCCGGCCATGCGGCCAAGTGCATCGAGTGCACCCGGGTCGATATGCAGCCGTTCATTCACGATGGCATCGTCCATATGGAAGTGGACAACTTCGCCGAGGATCAGATAGTAGGGTAGCGTTCCCATTTCCTTGATCTCGATAAGTCTGCTCTCCAACTGCACCCGGCAATCGGTGATGCGTGGCGGTTTGACGACCACGGAAGGGGCCATATTGAACCCGGCGATCTCGGCTTCGTTCACATCACGGTCAAAATCCAGCGCGCATGCATTCATCTTGTTGCGCAGCTCATAGTCCACGATATGGACCACCATCTCCGGGTGGTCCCGCAGATTGGCGACCGTGTCCTTGACCGCGCCATTGCTGCCGCCCGATTTCGGCCCGGTTTTCGGGCTGCAGGCGATCATGAACATGGGTGGAGAAACGCCGATGCAGTTGAAAAAGCTGAACGGCGCCACGTTCGGCCCATCCGGCCCTTGGGTCACCGTGAGCGCGATCGGGCGGGGAATGATGGCCCCGCTCATCAACTTGTACTGATCTTCCACCGCCAGATCGGCTGCATTGAATTCCGCCATCACGTTCCCTCAATTCATCTGATTCATTTTTGTTGGGCGCAAGTTAGCGCGTTGTCGTTACAGAGGTCGAGCCTGCGGCCTAACTGACATTGACCCTGCATCGCTGCCACACCTCAATCCCGCTATCCGTGCCCTCGACAATCAGGTGAAGCGTTTCATCGTCGACGATCGCCATGTTGATGGTCTGGTTGGCCGCACGCTCACCGGCAGGAGAAACATAGCGAAACGTATGGCGGGTATAGGCACCGGTCATCTGGGTTCCGCCCGGGGTGATGATGTTTTCACCCCGGATTTCAAGATTGCCATGGCTCGTGTGGCACCAGTTCCCGTCTATGGCGTCAGCCCGCGCTGTCGTGGTGACCAACATCGAGGCCAGGACCAGCAACAAGGTCCCGCAGGTGTTTCGCATGGCAGGGCTCCTATTTGCCGGCGAATTTGGGAGGGCGACCTTCCTGGGCGGCTGCGAGGCCTTCATCGACATCCTGGCTCCATTCCAGAGCATGGCGAAGGGTATCGGAGAGTTCGCGTGCCGCCCGGAACCCGGGTTCGCGGCGCGCTCGCGCGATGGTCTTGCTGCCGCGCGTGGCCAACGGCCCGTTGGCACCGATGGTCTGGGCGGTATCCATCGCGGCGGCAAGTACAGCGCCTTTGGGATGGATGTGCTGAACAAAACCGATCCGTTCCATCTCTGGTGCATTGATTTCCTTCCCCGTTGCGATCAGTTCCAGGGCATGGGCATGGCCGACCGCCATGGGCAGGCGATGGGGGCCACCGGCGCCCGGGAAACCACCCCAGCGCGCTTCGGGCAGCATGAGGGTTGAATGCGCGCCTGCAATCCTGATGTCGCAGGCCAGCGCCAGTTCTGATGCACCGGCCATGATCTTTCCGTTGATCGCCGCGATGGTGATCTGGGGCAGGGCCTCAAGGGCATCGAAGATGTAATTCGCATCCACCACATAATCGAGAACCTCGTGCTTGGTCATGCCGGCCCGGATTTCGGCATTCATCAGGCCCGCCGAAAACCAGTCATCCCCGGTGCCGGTGACCACGATGGCGTGGATGTCGTCACGCTTACGCAGGGTCTCGACCATTTCTCCCAGATATACGAGGGAAGTCGGGTTGAGCCGGTTGAGTGCATCGGGGCAGTCAATTCGGATCAGGGCGACGGGCGGGGTGAATTCCAAGCGAATATCTGGCGTGGAGGGCATGTTGGGCTCTTTTCCTTTTTTGTGCCGGCAAGTATGACGTGTACGGACATATTGTCGTAAAGTGGAAAAAGTTGAAAATGTCGCGGCAAGCGACGAACAGAGGGAGTGAGTTGAGATGCCGAAACCACAGTTGCGCGCCGATCAGGGCTGGATTTTTGATAATTTCCTGATGCTGTCGGACAACGAGGATGTTCTGCATCCCGGGATCATGGGAACCCGCCTCGGGCGCGGTTTCATGATGCAGGATTTGACCGCGGTCTATTCAAAGGTCACCGGTCGGCGGTCGTTCCCGAAGGCCTGGGCGAAACGTGCCGTTGCGCTGGAAACCATGGCGAAAGACGCAGAAGGCCGTGGACGTCTGGTGACCGCCCGCCGGCTCTACCATCGCGCCGCTTTGTGTTTTGGCCGCGCCCAGCATCTGGTGCCGATCCATCGCAATCCCAACAAGGACACATGGTACGAGGGGCTCTATCGCAACTACGACAAGGTCATCGCGTTGTCGAACGGCACGATGGAGAAAGTCTCGCTGGAATTCGCGCCGGGCCAGAAGGTGCACGCCATCTTCCACAAGGCACCCGGTGACGGCCCGAAGCCGACCGTGGTGATCATTCCGGGTATGGATGCCCTGAAGGAGGATGTCGGCAACCCCTTCGAGAATGATTATGTCATTCGCGGCATGAATATCGTCTGCATCGATGGGCCCGGACAGGGCGAATGCAACTACGATGGCACCTGGCTCAATGCTGACAATCACCAGCAGGCCGGCGCACGGGTCATCGACTGGCTTGAGACACGTGACGACGTGGACGCTGACAAGATTGGCGTGATGGGGATGAGCATGGGCTCACGCTGGGGCGTGCAGCTCGGTGCGCACGACAAGCGTGTGAAGGCGGTTGTTGGCCAGATGGCCAATGTCGGAACCTTCGACATCATCTTCGAACAGGCCCAGCCGAACTTCAAACGCATCTTCATGTACATGACCGGCCACACCGATGAGGCCGCCTTCGATGAGCACATGAAAACCCATGATCATCTGCCCGATGTCGCGAAGAAGGTGACGGTGCCGCATCTGCTCGTGGCCGGTGACATGGATGAACTCTGCACACCCGATGATATCGCCCATTTCCGCGAGAATCTGGCGGGGTCGAGCGAGCTCTGGCTCTATGAGGGTGTTTTCCATCCGATGGGTGAAGTCTCGGCAGAAATTTATCCGGCCATGGCCGACTGGATGCTCACGACCCTCAATGACGGGCGGCCCGCTGGTGAACGCAAGACGACCTATATTGAGGAAGGTGCGACCATCGGCGAATACGATCATGGCTAAGCCGCAATTGCGGGCCGACCAGGGCTGGATTTTCGACAATTTCCTGATGCTGTCGGACAATGAAGATGTCCTGCATCCGGGCATCATGGGGAACCGTCTGGAGCGGGGGACCAAGTACGAAGACCTGCACGCCGTCTACTCAAAGGTCAGTGGGCGGCGTTCGTTCCCGAAAGCCTGGGGCAAACGGGCCGAAGTCCTTGAAGGTATGGCACAGGATGCCGAGACAAGGGGGCGTCTGGTGACGGCGCGTCAGCTCTATCATCGCGCGGCGATCTGTTTTGGCCGGGCGCAGCATCTTGTTCCTATCCATGGCAACCCGAAAAAGGTCGAATGGTTCGAGGGGTTGTATCGCTGCTACGACAAGGTGATCGCGTGGTCTGACGGCACGATGGAGTCCAGAACCATCGAGTTCGCGCCGGGTCAGAATGCTTACGTGACGTTTCACAAGGCGCCGGGCGCAGGACCGAAACCCACGATCATTGCCCTGCCGGGCATGGATCAGGTGAAAGAAGATGTCTGTAACCCTTTCACCAATGAGTACATCCCGCGCGGCATGAATGTCTGTGCCATTGACGGGCCGGGGCAGGGTGCTTGCAATCGGGACGGCGTCTGGCAGACCGAGGACAATTACGAGAAGGCCGCTTCGGCGGTCATCGACTGGCTGGTCACCCGCGATGATGTGGATTCCGAAAAGATCGGCATCATGGGGATGAGCATGGGGTCCCGCTGGGGCGTCCTGATCGGCGCACAAGATCCACGGATCAAGGCCGTCTGCGGGCAGATGGCCAATGTCGGCTCCTTCGACATGATCTTCGAGCAGGCACAGCCCAACTTCAAACGCATCTTCATGTACATGGCTGGATACAGCGACGAAGACGCGTTCGATGCTTTTGTCTCGCGCCTGGCAGTCCTCAATGACGAGGCGGCAAACCTGAAGGTGCCGCATTTGCTCGTCGCCGGAGATATGGATGAGCTGTGTTCGCCCGATGATATTGCCGCCTTCCGGCAAGGACTGGGCGGGCCGAGCGAGCTTTGGCTTTATGAAGGCGTCTTTCACCCTATGGGCGAAGTCGCCGGGCAGATCTATCCTGCGATTGCCGACTGGCTACTTGAATCCCTGACCCATGGGCGACCGGACGGTTACGAACGCACAATTTATGTGGAAGACGGGACGACTCTGGCCGATTACGATCACGGCTGACGATTCGACGGGGATGATCCCGATCCGATAGCGCCAGCCCGAGTTTGTTTGATGCCACACGAAGCCGGAATACCGTTTCTTCGCGAAGTCGTAGTCTTTCTCGCCATTGCGGCCATCCTCGTGCCGCTTTTCCAGCATGCACGGATCAGTCCGGTCCTGGGTTTTCTGGTCGCGGGCGTGGCCGTCGGACCGCACGGCCTTGGTGCTTTTGTTACGCAGGCCCCCTGGCTCAGCTACGTCACCTTTACCGATGTCGACAGCATCGCGGTGCTTGCGGAATTCGGCATTGTCTTCCTGTTGTTTCTGATCGGGCTGGAGCTGTCGCTTGGCCGTCTGTGGTCCATGCGCAAACTGGTGCTGGGCCTGGGGTCTTCACAGGTCGCCTTGAGCGGTCTGGTGATCGGCGGGATTGCATGGGCATGGGGCAATTCGACCAATGCGGCGATCCTGATCGGGGCCAGCTTTGCGTTGTCATCGACCGCCGTCGTGGTCGAAGAGCTTGTCCAGCGACGCGAATTGGCGACACGCGTGGGCCGGGCGTCGTTCTCGGTCCTGTTGCTGCAAGATCTCGCGGTCGTTCCGATCCTCATTCTTGTCGTCGCCTTCGGCGATACGTCCGGCGGCAGCCTGCTAGCCGCCTTGGCGAAGGGCTTTGGCGTGGCCGCGGCTGCAGCCGTAGCGATTTTTGTGCTGGGGCGGATTGTCCTGCGACCGCTGTTTCGGCTGGCAGCGTCCGCACGCGCACCGGAATTCTTTGTCGCCATCACACTGCTGACAGCCATCGGCGCTTCAGCTGCCACGGGTGCTGCGGGGCTCAGCCTCGCGTTGGGTGCATTTCTGGCGGGCGTGCTGCTGTCCGAAACCGAGTTTCGCCACCAGATCGAAGTCGACATCCAGCCCTTCAAGGGGTTGTTGATGGGATTGTTCTTCCTGACTGTGGGGATGGGCATCAATCTGGCAACGCTGGCGGATTCCGGGTTTTTGATCGTGGCCTCCGTGCTGGGGCTGCTTGTGTTGAAGACCGTCCTGACCACAGGCTTGGCGCGCGCGTTCGGGTTGCCCTTCTCCTGTGCGGCCCACGCAGGCCTTCTGTTGGGGCAGGCGGGTGAGTTCGGGTTGCTTGTGGTCGGCTTGTCGATGGCAGGCGGGATCATCGAGCCCGCACCCGGGCAGTTTTTGTTGCTGGTCGCAGCGCTCTCGATGATGCTGACACCGGGGCTGGCGGTTCTGGGGGCACGCGTTTCGACCTATTTGGAACGGAATTCTTCTGCGCCTTCACTCGGGCCATCACCCTATGAAATCGCAGAAATCGGTGGTCATGTGGTGATCGCCGGTTATGGCCGCGTGGGACGCGCCATTGCGGAATTGTTGCGCGAGGAACGGATCGATTACGTGGCACTCGATATGGACGCAATGCTGGTCTCGCGTCTGCGCGCGCGTGAAGAGTCTGTGTTCTTCGGGGATGGCCGCCGGGCAGATGTTCTGGCCAAGGTGGGCGCAGATCGCGCCAGCGCAATCGTCCTGACGCTTGATGAGGAACGTGAGGCCGAAGAGGCTGTGCGTGATATCCGTGCGCGCTGGCCCGATATCCCGATCTATGCCCGCTCGCGCGATCTCGAGCATGCCGCCGAACTCGAGAAAGCAGGCGCGACCCGGACGATCCCAGAACTGGCGGAATCGAGCTTGCAGATGGGGGCCTTCGTGCTGATGGGGCTGGGCATTCCCATGGATGCCGTCAACACCGTCTGTGACCGCGTCCGGGATCGCGGCTATGAGGGTCTCTAGCACCCCGCAGGATTATTGATCATCTTGCGACCTGACGGATGTGGTGGAACCGGGTATATCCCGCCATCGGGGCCCGGTCTTTCCGGCCGGGCGGGTTCGCACAAGGCGCTTGTACATGCTCAGCTATCAGCATGGTTTTCATGCCGGCGGTTTCGCCGATGTACACAAGCACACCGCTTTGTGCCTGTTGCTCGACCATCTGTTGCGCAAGCCAGCGCCGTTCTGCGTGATCGACAGCCATGCCGGGCGCGGGCGGTATGACCTGACAGCACCGCAAGCCGAGAAAACCGGTGAGTGGCGGCAGGGAATTGGACGACTGACCGATACCACGCCGTCCAGCGATGGTCTGCGCCGGTATCTCGAGATTGTGCGTGGCTTTAACGATGCGACCGGGATGCAGGTCTATCCTGGCTCGCCGATGATTGCTGCCCGCATGATGCGCCCGACGGATCGATTGATCCTTGTCGAAGGGCATCCCGCCGAACACGCTGCCTTGTTCAGGGAAGTGCGCGGTGATCAACGTATTCATGTCCACCGGCGCGACAGTTTCGAGGCTCTGTCGGCGCTGGTCCCGCCCGAAGAACGGCGCGGGCTGGTGCTCATCGACCCGTCCTATGAGATCAAGTCGGAATACGAACGCATGCCCGGTGTCATCGAGGCGGTGCTGCGACGCTGGGCAAACGGGATCATCGCGATCTGGTATCCGATCCTCCCCGAACTTCGACATGAGCCGTTGCTTGCGGGAATTGAAGGGCTCTCGCAGCCAACCCTGATTGCCGAATTGACCGGGCCTGACCCGGAGCGGGGATTGTCGGGCACCGGACTGGTGGTAATCAACCCGCCCTGGCAATTCGGTGAACATCTCGCCGCCGCCGGAACGGAAATGGCAACGCTCTTGTTCGGGGATGCGGGACGGCATGCCCAATGGATCTCCGAGGCGGCAGCATGACGGCACGGATCGCAGTCGTCGGGGGCGGCCCGGCTGGACTCATGGCTGCCGAAAGGCTGCTGGCGCAGGGCCTGGAGGTCGATATCTTTGATGCGATGCCCTCGCTCGGCCGCAAGTTCCTGATGGCCGGCAAGAGTGGCCTGAACCTGACACATGGGGAGCCATTGGCGGCGTTTCTCGGACGTTTTGGCGATGCCGGTGAAGCCCTCGACCCGTCATTACGGTCGTTCGATGCCCCCGCCGTTCGTGCCTGGGCAGATGAACTGGGCATTGAAACCTTTGTCGGCAGTTCGGGGCGGGTGTTTCCCGTGAACTTCAAAGCCGCGCCCTTGTTGCGCGCATGGCTGCACCGGCTGCGCGGGGCGGGCGCGCGCATTCATGTCCGCCACAAATGGACCGGTTGGTCGGGAGATGGTGGTCTCTGTTTCGAAACACCTGTCGGTGCAGTCCAGCATGGCAGTGACGCGACGGTTCTGGCCTTGGGCGGGGGAAGTTGGCCAAGGCTCGGCTCGGATGGTGCATGGATGCCCGTTCTGGCGAAGGCTGGCGCGCGCATTGTTGCGCTGAAACCGTCCAATTGCGGTTTCGATGTCGACTGGAGTGATCACTTTCGTGCGCGTTTCGCTGGACAGCCAGTCAAGTCGGTGGTCCTTTCATTCGGGAGCACGCATGTGGAAGGCGAATTCGTGGCGACCGGTTCCGGTATCGAAGGAAGTGCGGTCTACACCCTGTCGGCGCGGCTGCGCGACGCCATCTCCAGCGACGGGACAGCTGTCCTGACACTAGACCTTGCGCCCGATCGCAGTGCTGCGCGCCTGGAAGCCGAGCTGGCAAAGCCGCGCGGGAAAAAGTCGATGGCGACCCATTTGCGGCGCGTGACGGGATTGACCGGCGTTAAGGCGGGACTTTTGCGTGAAGTCACCGATGCCCGGACTTTTGCCGATCCTCGGATGCTCGCCCTGCAGATCAAGTCACTACCGTTGCGGCTCACGGCGACGCGCCCGATCGAAGAGGCGATTAGCAGTGCTGGAGGTGTGGCGCTGGATGCGATCGATGCAAACTACATGCTGACCGCGCGCCCCGGCGTCTTCTGTGCGGGCGAAATGCTGGATTGGGAGGCGCCAACCGGGGGCTATCTGCTCAGTGCCTGTTTCGCGACGGGCAGGGCCGCAGGTGATGGCGTGGCCCGATGGTTGGCTCAGGATTGAGCCTGAAGAGAATATTTTTCCAAAGATGGACCATGACGCGCCGGGTTGTGCTATCAGCCCTGCCGCATGTTGAACCTGAATTCCATCACCGCACGCCTCGGCGGGCAGACCATCCTGGACGGCGCGACCGCTGCGCTGCCGGCGCGCAGCCGTGTGGGTATTGTCGGCCGTAATGGCGCGGGAAAATCGACCCTGCTGAAGATCATAGCTGGAGAGATGGAGGTTGATGACGGTGCGGTTGAAACCCCGCGTGGCACGCGGATCGGCTATGTCGCCCAGGAGGCGCCCGGCGGGACAACGACCCCGTTCGAGATGGTGCTCGCTGCCGATGAAGAACGCGTCGAACTTCTGGCCCGCGCCGAGGATGCGACCGATGCGGCGGAAATTGCGGATGTCCACGAACGCCTGAACCTGATTGACGCCCATGGAGCACCGGCGCGTGCGGCGCGCATTCTCGCCGGGCTGGGCTTCGATGAGGACGACCAGCATCAGCCATTGTCGTCCTTTTCCGGTGGCTGGCGGATGCGCGTATCGCTCGCCGGGCTGCTGTTCTCGCGCCCTGATCTGCTGCTGCTCGACGAACCGTCCAACCATCTGGACCTCGAAGCCTCGCTCTGGCTGGAATCCTTCCTGAAGACTTATCCGGCCTCCATGGTGATCGTCAGTCATGAGCGGGATCTGCTGAACAACGTTGCCGACCATATCCTGCATGTGCAGGGCGGCAAGATCACGCTTTACACCGGCGGCTATGATTCCTTCGAGCGTCAGCGCTCGGAGCGGCTGAACCAGATCGAGGCGATGCGACGGAGCCAGGACGAAAAGCGTGCCAAGCTGCAGGCCTATGTGGATCGCTGGCGCTATAAGGCGCACACGGCCAAACAGGCCCAGAGCCGGATGAAGGCGCTTGCACGCATGGAGCCGGTCGCCGCCGCAATGGAAGACCCGACGCTGCGGTTCGATTTCCCCAACCCCGACGAGCTGCGTCCGCCCCTGATCGTGGCCGATGATGCTGCTGTTGGATATGTCGCTGATACACCGATACTTTCGAAGCTGAATTTTCGGATCGACCCGGATGACCGGATTGCCTTTCTGGGGCGCAACGGCAACGGCAAGACGACATTGGCACGTCTGCTGGCCGGGCATCTCAAACCCATGGCCGGGGGCATGGCGGCCAGCGGCAAGCTGCGGGTCGGGTATTTTGCCCAGCATCAGGTCGAAGAACTGGTGGCCGATGACACACCGCTGCAGCACATGGCGCGGCTGCTCGGGGACGCCAAACCGGGCGTTGTCCGCTCACAACTGGGACGGTTCGGATTTTCCGGGGACAAGGTGCATCTCGAAGTTCGTAAGCTTTCGGGCGGGGAGCGCGCGCGTCTGGCGCTGGCGCTGATCACCCGTGATGCACCGCATATTCTGATCCTCGACGAACCGACCAACCATCTCGATGTGGATGCGCGCGAAGCGCTGGTACAGGCGCTCAATGCGTTTGAAGGGGCGGTCGTAGTGGTCAGCCATGACCGGCATTTGCTGGAGATGACGGCAGACCGGCTGGTGCTGGTTGCGGATGGTCGCGCCGAGGAATTTCCCGGCAGTCTGGATGATTATCGTGATCTTCTGCTGGGCCGGGGTGAGAAAAAATCCGTCACGGCCGTAGAGGACAAGAAGGAAAAGCGCGGGAACAAGAAGGACGAACGCCGGGCCGCCGCGCAGGAGCGCGAGCGTACCAAGCATTTGCGGACCGCGGTCCGGGAGGCCGAGAAGGGCATGGCCGCGCTCACCCAACAGCGTACGGAGATTGACCGCGCCATGTTCGATCCGAGTCAGGCTGCCGCTGCTTATCGCGGTACGTCGATGGCCGATCTGATGAAGCTGCGCGGCGAGGTCGAGAAGAAACTCGAGCGGGCTGAAGCGGTCTGGCTTGAAGCCAGCGAAGCGCTAGAGGCAGTGGACGCCGCCTAGCTTTACCTTGGCGCCTTGCCGCCACCAATATCCCAGAACAGGCCAGCCATGATCTGCAAACCCTCCCGGGCGACGGATTCCAGCATGTGTTCGTTGGGGGCATGCTGGTTGCAACCCGCATAGGAGTGGGGCACCCAAACCGTCGGTAGATCGAGGACCTCCATGAATACGTCGTTGGGGATGCCGCCGCCGATATTGGGCACCAGAGCCGGCGGTGTGCCGAGGGTATCCGTGAAAGAGGTGACCGCAAGTTTTACCCAGGGATCATTGTGATCCTGCCGCGTGGCGCGCATCCCGGCCATACGCGTCGGTGTGACGGTCATGTCCTGAAAACCGTGTTGGTCGAGATGGCGGCGCAGTGCGGGCAGGACGTCATCGGGGTCTGTGCCGACCACGTAACGTAGCTGGCAGACCGCGCGTGCTTCGGGTGCGATGGCGTTTTGCGGTTTGGCCGGGTCGCCTAGGTCGAGCGCGAGCACGGCAAAGCTGTTCCAGCCATAAACGCGCTCTTCGGGGGTCAGGCCGGCTTCTCCCCAGTCGGTATCGATCTCGGGTGCGCCCGCGCCGCCGGCCACGGTGATTCCTGCCAGAAGTTCGCGAATATCGGGGGTCAGCGTGGTGGGACGCCATTCCGGTACGGTGATCTGTCCACGCGCATCGGTCAGGCAGGCCAGAGCATGTGCCAGCACGGTCCCGGGATCGCAAAGCAGGCCACCCCAGTTGCCCGAGTGATGGGCACCCTCGCGGAGTTTCAACGCCAATTCGAAATTCACCAATCCGCGTGAGCCGAGAACGATGGTGGCACGGGCGGGGTCCAGCCGCGGTCCGTCGGAGGCAATCAGTACATCTGCGCGCAGCAATTCCCGGTGCTGTTCGCAGAACCCACGCAGGCCGCGCGATCCCATTTCCTCGTCGCTTTCGAGCAACAGCGTACAGTTGAATCCGAGGCTCCCGCGCTCGGCAATCACGGCCTGCAGGCCACCGATATTGGTCCAATGCTGGCCCTTGTTGTCGGCGGTGCCGCGCCCGTAGAGACGTCCGTCCGTGGCGACGAGATGCCAAGGGGTGAGCCCGGCTTGCCAGCGTTCGTCCTGACCCACCACCACGTCGCCATGGCCGTATATGAGAATGGTGGGAAGCTCGTCGCCCTCGTGACGCCGGGCCACCAGAACCGGGCCGGCTTCAGGTTCTGGGCTGTCGAGCAACGCGAGCGAAAAGCCGAGTTCGGACAGATCAGGACCTAGGGTTTCGTTGAAATAGCCTGCAAGTGCCGCATGAGCATTTGGCAACTGGCTCTGGGTCGGACTGGCCACAAGCCGTGCCAGTCCGGCGGTGAACGCACCGCTGTCGAAATGCCGCGCGGCGCGCACGATGGCGCCTTCGCGCGTCCCGGTCATGACTTGGGGCGTCCGGCTCAGGCCGCTTCGTACTGGTCGCGGGACACGGTCATCAGATCCTTGCCCTCGATCCGGATCAACCGCGTGTCGCCCGCACGTTTGGGCGAATGCAGGCGGCCGGTCGGATAGGCGACGGCCATACCGGGATTGAGATCATAGGATTTCACCGGCTTGACCTTGCCGGGCTTGTCGCCCTGCGGCGGTTCGATCTGTTCGAACTCCGTCATCACGGTCTGGTTGGTCACCTGTCCGTAAATCGCCCAGGTGTTGCCGTGATCATGGGGTGGCGCTTCATTGGCTCCTTTGAACAAATGAGAGCAAATGCAGAAACCGAGATCAGGGTCCTCATAAAGGACTTTCCGGTTTTCCTGATTGTCGGGGCCGAGATGCTCGTTGATGAAGTCCTCGTCGACGAGATACTTCTCGACCACCTGACGCACCGCATTGAGGTTGGCTTCGTCGGAACCGTTCTGGAGGATATCCCGGCACTCTTCGGCAAAGGTCTCGATTGTCTGGGTCATGGTCTCATCATCGCAATTGTCGGGTGGGCTGGTATCATGCAACGAACAACGCCTATGCTCAATACACATTTCTTTTTTGTAGTTTGAAGCCATGACAGATATCGATTCCTCAACCCTTCGCCGCGCCCTGCACGATGGCGATGAAATCGCGCTTCTCGATGTTCGCGAGCAGGGCGAGTTCGGCCAGTGCCATTTGTTTCACGCCAACAACACGTCGTTGAGCCGGCTGGAACTGGACGTTCCTCGACTGGTGCCGCGACCGGGCACCCGGATCGTGCTGACCTCTGCGGGGCAGTCAGACCTGTTTCACCGTGCGGCAGATGTGCTCGGCCAATTGGGGTATCGGGATGTCCGGATATGTCCCGATAGGGTGGAGGATTGGGAGGCCGCCGGCTTCACCCTCTATTCCGGGATCAACGTGCCAAGCAAGGCATTCGGGGAGGCCGTTGAACACCATTTCGGCACACCCTCGATCAAGCCGGAGGCGCTCAAGGACATGCAGGATCGTGACGACGATCTGGTGGTTCTGGATTCCCGGACCTTTGCCGAATACCGCAACATGAGTATCCCCGGCGGGATCAGTATGCCGGGCGGCGAACTTGCTTACCGGGTCCGTGACTTCGCACCCCGGCCGGAGACGACGGTTGTCGTGAACTGCGCCGGGCGCACCCGAAGTATTCTTGGTGCGCAGTCGGTCATCAACTCGGGAATTCCCAACCGCGTAATGGCTCTGGAGAATGGCACAATGGGCTGGCACCTGGCCGGGCTCGCGCTCGAGCATGGCCGTGAAGACCGATATCGGGACGGGCTTCCGGAATCGCTGGCGGAAGCCGAGGTGATGCGGGACCGGATCGCACAGGCCTACGGTATTTCATATATTGATCGCGATACCCTTGATGCGTGGCGCGCCGATTCCGCGCAGCGCACGCTCTATCTGCTCGATGTGCGTGATCCCGAGGAATTCAACGCAGGGCATCTTCCCGGGTCGCGTTCAGCCCCCGGTGGACAGCTGGTGCAGGCAACCGATTTTCAGATCGCGGTGCCGTCCGGACGCATCGTCCTGGTTGACGACACGGGCGTGCGGGCGACCATGACCGCGCATTGGCTGGTGCAGATGGGGTTTCGGGACGTGCATGTCCTGCGTGGTGGCCTCGGGCCGCAAGGCGATCTCGAAACCGGCTCCGTGGCCCCCGTGTCTGATGCAGACGTGCCGCGAATTTCACCGGGAGCCCTTGCCGAACAGATTGGTCAGCCGGATGTTTTCATCCTCGATCTCGGGGAAAGCCGGGCGCATCGCAAGGCGCATATTCCCGGTGCCAGATGGGCGATTCGTACCCGGATCGCCGAAACGGGACCAGCGCTGCCCGTGCGCGGCCTCATCGTGCTGACCTCGGAAGATGGCGCAGTCGCCAGTCTTGCAGTGGAAGAGGTAAGCGCATTGAGCGATGCGGAGGTGCGGGTGCTCGCCGGGGGAACCGATGCCTGGATTGCGCGCGGTCTGTCCTGTGAGGCTGATCTATCGTATCCGGCCGATGATGCCTGTGTGGATGTCTATCTGCGCGCCTACGACCGGAATGTCGATGTCGAGGCGCGGATGCAGGAATATATCGATTGGGAAATTGCGCTTGTGGACCAGATATCCCGCGACCCGGACGTAAACTTCAAACTGGGGCCGATTTCAGATCACGGCTGATTCCACAGGTCATCGGATGTATCCGGCCATCGATTCACTGAATTTTTCTGAAAATTATTTGGAACAGTTTTGTAGCGGACACGTTTAAGCCGTAATTGGGGTGAGTATACCTGATTGTTTCCGTGAACCGGTGTTCCGACGTCTGGTTGGGCAAGGTTTGCAATATTTGAGGGGCAAAACCATGAAACTGAACATGAAAGCCGCCATTGTCGCGGCAATTCCACTTCTTCTGACTGCGTGCGCGGGTATCGAACTCGGCGAGACGCGCGGGCTTCCGCAAACAGGCAATGCGTTCGATCAGGCGCTTTATGCCGGATACCTGGCTCGAGCCGAGCATGAGTATGGCTATGGCAACTATTCCAGTTCTGACGCTTTTGCGCGTAAGGCGCAGGCGGCGGCCGCTGGTAATTCCGTTGAGCCGTTTGTGCCCAATGATGAAGGTTCACATCCGCCAGGGCTGGTGCCCGAAGGAGAATTGTTCGCCATGACATCGGGTCGCGAGAAGCTGATGCGGGCATTTTCCGACGGTGCCACGAACCGTCTTCCCGCTGATGCGGCCACAGCACAGGTTAATTATGACTGCTGGGTCGAGGAACAGTCCTATATCGGCGACTGGGCGGAAGCCAGCCAGCCCGAGCACGCGAAGGAATGTCGCGATGCCTTTGAGGCCGCGCTGGAGCGGATCACCGTCGCGCCAGCACCGGCACCGGTTGCCGTGCTTCCGGGAAGTATCATCGTCTTCTTCGACTGGGACAGCGCCGTGCTGACAGAGACAGCACGCAACCTCATTCGCGAGGGCGCGCGGCTGTTTAAGACGGGCAACATGAACACAATCACAACAGTCGGTCATGCCGATAAGTCGGGTACGGTCGCCTACAACAATGAACTCTCCGCAGAGCGTTCAGCCAATGTGGCGTCCGAGCTGTCGCGTCTGGGCGTTCCCAGTGACGATGTCGATGTGACTTGGCGTGGTGAAGCCGACCCGCTGGTGCCCACCGCCGACGGTGTGCGCGAGCCGCAGAACCGCCGCGTGGAAGTTCTGCTGCAGAAGTAAATTCGGCCGCATATTGAAGGAGCCGGGGCGTGCGAAATGCGCGCCCCGGTGTCTTTCTGACATATGACCGGTAGATTGGGACCGTGTTTCATATCTGATAACGATATGATGCCGTGCCGGATCTGCCGGTTTTGTTTTCATGGGATGCAGGAACGATCTGACGTGATTCTGGTTTTGGGGGCAGGGGGCAAGTTCGGGGTGGCGGCGCTTCGCGCGTTGCGGGCCATGGATGCCGAGGTGTGCGGGCTGGCGCGGACAGATGCGGCCGCGCAAGCCATTGCTGCAACGGGTGCGGGGGTCCTGCGCGGCGATCTGCGCGACGAAGCATCTCTGGCGAGCGCGATGAAGCAGGCCAGCAGTGTCTATCATATTTGCCCGAATGTGACCGAAGATGAGATCGAGATCGGGGAACGGGTTCTCCGCCTTGCCATCAGTGCGGGGATCGAACATTTCGTTCTGCACGGTGTGAGCTACCCCTATGTGCCCGACGTGGCATTTCACTGGGCGAAGGCAGAAATGGAAGCCCGCGTCGCGGCGTCGGGCCTTGCGTTTTCCATCCTGCGCCCGGTGCAGTTGATGCAGAACATCGAGTGGTCTTTGCCGCTTATCCTGGAGCGCGGCATGTTCGAATTGCCGTATTCGTCGGACCGGCGGATCAGCCTTGTCGATGTCAATGATGTGGGTGAGGCTGCCGCGCGCGTTCTGACCGATCCCGGTCTTCGTGGCGGTACGTGGGAGCTTTGCGGCACGCGATGCGCCATTGATCGGCATCAGATCGTGGCGGAACTCAGCACAGCGTTCGGCGTCTCCATTGCGGCCGGGCAGACAAGCATGGCGGATTTGCGCTCGCAGGAATTCTATGCCCGGCTTTCGCCTTACCAGCAGGAGCATCTGGGGCGGATGTATCAGCATCTCGATGGCTACGGGACACCCTATTTCAACAATGACGCACTGGCCCTCCTGCTGGGTAGAAGGCCCACGGATTATCCGGAATTCGCCAGACGTCTGGCCGCGTCTCGGGGAGTGCCATCATGAGCGTTCTTGTGACAGGCCGGGCAGGTCCGCGTCTGCTGGACGGTCTTGCCGCCCATGGGGTACGCGCGCGGCACGTCCCGCATCCGCAGATTTCGGATTTTGATGGGGTCTCGCAGGTTTATCATGTCAGCGACGAATTCGATCCGGACATGACGACAGCGGCCGACCAGGTGTTTATGCTGGCTGTCGAAGCTGGTGTTTCCCGGGTGGGGTGGCAGTCCCGGATCGGTCCTTACGATGTGGCTTTGCCTGCCGGACGTCACCTGGCCGAGGTGCATGCAGCGCTTTGGCATCTTGGTATTCCGTTTTTCATTGCTCAGCCCGCCTATCCGCTTGAGTGGATCGAGGACTGGACCGCGGATGGTGTTGTTGTGTCACCGGTTGCGCCGGACGCGGTGCTTGCCTGGGTCGGCATGGATGAGGTTGCCGGCGCGGTCGCGTCCCTGCTGTCACGCCCCGATCATGAAGGCGGGATTTATGAATTGTGTCGCCGGCGCGCCAGTGTCCGGGAACTGGCCGGTGAAAGCTTGCAGGTGATCGCGGCAGATGGCGTGGCGGGAATGCCGCCAGAGGACGCAGAGCTGGCCTCTCGGGTCTTTGCGCGGCTTTCACAGGGTGTCCAAAACGGAAATCCGGCGATGCTGGATTGGCTTTTGAAGCCGGCCAGCCCTTGATTTCCTGCCGCGTCCGCGTCCCAATGGTGCCATGAACACTCCGCCACAGGATCTGGAAACGGTGCGGCATGCGCTTCTGAGCGAGCGCGATGCGCTGCATGATTCGAGTGCTTCCACGGCAGCCAAACGAACGCCCGTGCAGCTCGATCAGCAGAGTGTGGGTCGCCTTTCGCGGATGGACGCACTCCAGGTTCAGGCGATGGCGCAGGCCGAAGAGGGGCGGCGCCAGCAAAGGTTGCGATTGATCGACGCGGCACTCAAGCGTATCGACGAGGGTGCTTACGGGTGCTGCGTCTTGTGCGGGGATGACATCCCGGTGAAAAGGCTGGCATTCGATCTGGCCGCCACCCGATGCGTGGTTTGTGCGCAATGAATACGACAACAGAAACCCGGTTCAACGGAGCCCGTCATGCGGCGTAACAGAAATGCAAAAATTCTTGCCACACTCGGACCCGCGAGTTCTTCGGAAGAGAAGATACGCGCGCTTTTCATGGCCGGGGCCGACGCCTTTCGCCTGAATATGAGCCACGGCACCCATGAGGATGTTCGGGAGATGTATGACCGCATCCGAAAGGTCGAGGCCGATCTGGGCCGTCCGATCTGTGTGCTGGCCGATCTTCAGGGCCCCAAATTGCGGGTTGGCAAGGTCGCGCCGGGTTCCGAACTTGTCGAGGGGGCCAGTTTCCGCCTCAACCTGAAGCATGGCATTGGCGATTCGACGGCTGCCGAATTGCCGCACAAGGAGATCTTCGAAGCGCTTGAGGTTGGCGCGGCCCTGCTGCTCGACGATGGCAAGCTTCGGCTTGAAGTGATCGAGATGGGCGAGGACTTTGCTGACACACGCGTGGTTGTCGGGGGACCCTTGTCGTCGAACAAGGGCGTCAACGTGCCCGATGCCATCCTGCCTTTGCCGGCCCTGACCCCGAAGGATCGGCGCGATCTGGATTTTGCCCTGTCGCTTGATGTGGACTGGATTGCTCTGTCCTTTGTGCAGCGCCCCGCCGATGTGGCGGAAGTGAAGAAGATCGTGGCCGGGCGCGCCTTCGTGATGGCCAAGATCGAGAAGCCGCGCGCGCTCGACCAGCTCGACCAGATCATCGAAATCGCTGACGGCATCATGGTGGCGCGTGGCGATCTTGGTGTGGAATTGCCGATCGAGAAGGTGCCGGCGATCCAGAAAGCGATCACCAGAGCCGGTCGGCGTGCGGGCAAACCTGTGGTGGTTGCGACCCAGATGCTGGAATCGATGATCGACACGCCGGTGCCAACCCGGGCCGAAGTCTCGGATGTGGCCAATGCCGTCTTTGAAGGTGCGGACGCCGTCATGCTGTCGGGAGAATCGGCCGTTGGCGATTACCCGGTTGAGGCGGTGGCGATGATGGATCGGGTCGCCCAGTCGGTGGAACATGATTCCCAGTTCCGTGAGGCCATCAATGCCGGGCGCATCGAGCCCGAGACGACGACCGCCGATGCGATCACACTGGCTGCGCGGCAGGTGGCCGAAACCCTCAAGGCGGCCGCTATCGTCTGTTACACCGCGTCCGGTTCGACCGGCCTGCGGGCGTCACGCGAACGCCCGAATGTGCCGATACTCGTGTTGACGCCGGTGACCCAGACGGCGCGTCGTCTGGCGATCGCCTGGGGCGTGCACTGCGTTCAGACCGAAGATGCCTCGAGTTTTCTGGATATGGTGATCCGCGCAAGCCGGATTGCAGAGCGCGAGGAATTCGCGGTAACCGGTGATCGTCTGGTGATTACGGCGGGGGTTCCGTTCGGCTCACCGGGGCGTACCAATATTCTGCGAATTGCGACTGTCGGAACCGAACGCGGGCGCCGCCGAAGCTAGATTCGGCAAAACCGCAAAACCGCACGACATTTCGCCCCCAGAATTATCCCCGGATGGCTGTTTACATCGCTTGAGTCGTTTGGCTTAGTGTCACGAAATTGCCGTTTTGCGAAACAGGCGACGGACGCCCAGAGGGAGGCCAAATGGCACAGGCGAACAACGGGAAGACCACCAATCAGAAATTGATTGCGTGGGTGGATGAAGTTGCAGCGCTGACCAAGCCGGACAGCATTTACTGGTGCGACGGGTCGCAGGAAGAATACGACCGGCTGTGCGCGCAGATGGTGGACAGCGGGATGCTTATCCCGCTGAACCCGGAATTGCGCCCGGGTTGTTTTCTGGCACGCTCTGACCCCAATGATGTCGCGCGGGTCGAGGACCGGACATTCGTCTGCTGGGACGACCCTGAAGATGCGGGCCCGAACAACAACTGGATCGCGCCGGATGAGATGCGCGAGACCATGAATGGTCTGTTTGATGGCTGCATGCGCGGACGCACCATGTACGTCGTACCGTTCAGCATGGGCCCGTTGGGCTCCCACATCGCCCATATCGGCGTGCAGCTGAGCGATTCCCCCTATGTTGCTGCGAGCATGAAGATCATGACCCGCATGGGACAGGCGGCGCTGGATGTTCTGGGCGATGGCGATTTCGTGCCGTGCCTGCATTCGGTTGGTGCCCCGCTGGAGCCCGGTCAGGAAGACGTAGTCTGGCCGTGCAACGAAACCAAGTACATCGTGCATTATCCGCAGGATCATTCGATCTGGTCCTATGGCAGCGGGTATGGCGGCAACGCGTTGCTGGGCAAGAAGTGCTTCTCGCTTCGGATTGCCTCAATCATGGCCAAGGAAGAAGGCTGGCTCGCCGAGCACATGCTGATCCTCGGTCTGACATCCCCGAAGGGTGAAAAAACCTATATCGCAGCGGCGTTCCCCAGCGCATGCGGCAAGACCAATCTCGCCATGCTCATTCCGCCGCAGGGTTATGAAGGCTGGACCGTGAGCACGGTTGGTGACGACATCGCCTGGATCAAACCGGGTGATGACGGCAAGCTTTATGCGATCAATCCCGAAGCGGGTTACTTCGGCGTGGTGCCGGGAACGTCGACCAAGACGAACCCGAACGCCATGGAGATGATTACCCGTGACACGATCTTCACCAATGTCGCTCTGACCGATGACGGTGATGTCTGGTGGGAAGGCAAGGACGGTGATGCACCGGCCCATCTGATCGACTGGCAGGGCAATGACTGGACCCCGGATTCGGGACGTCTGGCAGCACATGCGAATGCGCGCTTCACGGTGGCTGCTGTGAATTGCCCAAGTCTCGATCCGGCGTGGGATGATCCGGCTGGCGTGCCGATTGATGCGTTTGTCTTTGGTGGTCGCCTGAGCAACACCTTCCCGCTGGTCTATGAAGCCAAGGATTGGGAGCACGGTGTCTACATGGCTGCGACCATGGGGTCCGAGGCCACTGCGGCTGCCGACAATCAGGCACCGATCCGTCGTGACCCGATGGCGATGTTGCCCTTCTGCGGCTACAACATGGCCGACTATTTCTCTCATTGGCTGGGCTTTGCGGATAAGGGCATCCAATTGCCCAAGATCTTCCGCGTGAACTGGTTCCGCAAAGACGATGCGGGCAATTTCATCTGGCCGGGCTTTGGTGAGAACATGCGTGTGCTGGAGTGGGTTTGCGAACGCGTCCAGGGCAATGTGGACTCGGTCGAAGGTCCGCTCGGCAACATGCCGCGCTATCAGGATTTAAACTGGTCGGGGCTCGATTTCTCGTCCGATGCCTTCAGCGGGATCATGGATCTGGCCAGCGAAGACGGCAGCCATGAGGCAGAATCCCAGAAGGAACTGTTTGATAGCTTTGCCGACCGGTTGCCAGAGGAAATGGAAGCCCAGCGTCAGGCGCTTTTGTCGGACATGGAAGGCGCACCTGAGGTCTGGCGCGCTGCCAGCTAGGTGTATCTGCCGGCGAAACAGGAAAAAGGCCGCTCGTGAGAGCGGCCTTTTTTTATTACGGCTTGATGACGCTCACATGGGCTGCGACGATCCTCCAGCCTTCGGGCATACGCACCCAGGATTGGCTCTGGCGGCCAATGCCCCCGACGCTTTCCCGGTAGAACTCGAGATTCGCGGTACCGAAGTCGCGACCATAGGTCGTCACGACGACCGGATCGGTGGTCCGGGCCAGCCCGGTAGACGAACGGGCGGACCGGAAGGCTGCGATCTGATCGTGACCGTAAAGCTGCTCGCCTATGCCGTAGCGCAGCGTCAGTTCATTGTTCCAGAACAGCTCGTCGAGAACAGCGACGTCGTTGGCCATCAGCGCGGCCTCATAGCGATCATGGGCAGCGGTGACCTCTGCCAGAACCTCGGGAATGTTGATTTCCATTAAAAACTCCATGTTTGGGATCATTGTGCGTTTGGCATTCCCAGGCGCCTTCTTTGTGCTGCCCGTGGCCCTGTCACTTGCTGTCTCTTACTCGGGATTCTGCGCGGTCCCCGCACCGGGTTTGTTCCACCAGCAATCGCACATGAACGCGACATAGTCCTTGGGATCTATGGACTTTGACTTGGTGAAACGGCCCATGACGTCGTCTTCCTCGATATCCACCTGCAAACCGTCTACCAGACGGTTCCAGAAATTGAAGAAACACGAGACCATGGTGATTTCGGCGATCTGCGCGGAATCAAAATGCTTCTTCAGTTCCGGCATCGCATCGGGATTCTCTCCGCGGTAGGTCTTTTCCGTAAGCACTTCGGCCCATTTCATCGCCGCTTTTTCTGCGGGCGTGAAAAGGTCCGTATTCAGATAATCGCCTTCGATGGCGGCAATCAGTTCGTCGTCAAAACCCAACCCTCGACCGAGCGTTACGTTGTGACCGGTTCAGTATTTGCATCCGTTCAGCATGGATGTCTTCAGGATAACAAGCGCCTTGGTTCTCACATCGAGAATGCCGGTCACTTCCTCTCGCAAGGCGGCAACCAGAAAGCCGAATATGGATTGGGCGAGTTTCGGGGAATGCGCCACGGTGCGGACGGCATTGGCGACCCGACCGAACATTCGCGTGGAATGCGCAAACAGGACTTTGGCCTCCGGGCCGGCCTCATCATCAGTAACGACAGGTAAATGCGGCATCGTGGTCATGGCTCCTCTTGGTGATCACCTTGGCAGAATAGCGACTATTTATGGCCCAGGTCAGGCTATTTGTCTTTCGCCTTTGCCCAGCTGTCGCGCAAACCGACCGTGCGGTTGAAGACCAGCCCATCGGGGCGGGAGTCCGGGTCGGTGCAGAAATAGCCCAGCCGCTCGAACTGCACGGCAATGCCGGTTTCGGCCTCCTGCAAGGCGGGTTCGAGATAACAGGTGCTTCGGACGTCGAGTGAGTCCGGGTTGAGGTCTTCGAGCCAGTCCCGTTCCTTGCCGGGTTCTTCCTCGGCAAAGAGATGATCATAGATCCGCACTTCTGCGGTTTTGGCGTGCGCCGCCGAGACCCAATGGATGGTGCCGCGAACCTTGCGCCCGTCCGGGGAATCACCCCCGCGTGACTCCGGGTCGTAGGTGCAGCGGATTTCGGTCACGTTACCGGCGTCATCCTTTGTCACCCCGGTACAGGTCACGAAATAGGCAAAGCGCAGCCGGACTTCCTGGCCGATCGTCAGGCGGCGGAACTTCTTGGGGGCATCGTCCATGTAGTCATCACGTTCGACCCAGAGTTCACGCGAGAAGGAGACCATGCGGGTGTCGGAATTCTCGTCGGCGGGATTGTTCACCGCCTTCAGTTCCTCGGTCTGGTCTGCCGGATAGTTTTCGATCACCAGCTTGACCGGGTCGAGCACGGCCATCCGGCGTTCCGCGCTCTGGTTGAGGTGTTCGCGAATGGTGTTTTCCAGATAGGACATCTCGACAAGCCCATCGGCCTTTGTGACCCCAAGCCGGCTGATGAAGTCGCGGATTGCGGTAGCGGGGACACCGCGCCGGCGCAGCCCGGAAACCGTCGGCATACGCGGATCGTCCCAGCCCGCGACGTGGTTCTCGTTCACCAACTGGAGCAGGCGGCGTTTGGAGAGGACTGTATGTCCCAGATTGAGGCGTCCGAATTCATACTGACGGGGCCGCGCGGGCACCGGCAGGTTTTCAAGGAACCAGTTGTAGAGCGGGCGGTGATCCTCGAACTCCAGGGTGCAGAGCGAGTGGGTCACGCCCTCGATGGCATCGGATTGACCATGGGCGAAATCATAATTGGGATAAATGCACCAGGCGTCCCCCGTGCGCGGGTGGGGGTGCCGGATGATCCGGTACAGGACGGGGTCACGCAGATTGATATTGCCTGACGCCATGTCGATTTTTGCCCGCAGCACGCGCGCGCCGTCCTCGAACTCTCCCGCGCGCATGCGCGCAAACAGGTCCAGGTTCTCTTCCGTGGTCCGGACACGATGGGGGCTATGGGTGCCCGGTTCGGTCAGGGTGCCCCGATACTCGCGGATTTGTTCTGCCGAGTGGTCATCGACATAGGCCAGGCCTTCGCCGATCAGGTGGCGCGCCCAAGCATAAAGCGTCTCGAAATAGTCGGAGGCATAGAACGGCTTGTCACCCCAGTCGAAACCGAGCCAGCGCACGTCATCCTGAATCGCGCGGATATAAGCTTCGTCTTCCCTGGCGGGATTGGTGTCGTCGAAGCGCAGATTGCAGGTGCCTGAAAACTCATTGGCGATGCCGAAGTTCAGACAGATCGATTTGGCATGACCGATATGCAGGAAGCCGTTCGGTTCGGGCGGAAACCGGGTGACGATATGGTCATGCAGGCCGGACTCCAGATCGGCACGAACCCGGTCACGAATGAAGTCGTGGGGCGTCTCGTCTGTCGTCGTGTTGGTGGTGTCGGTCATCAGATCATTTTCATTCAGGGAAGGGCACTGTCTGCCAGAAATGCAGGTGTGCGCCAAGTCATTGGGCATCAGGGTACATCAAACAAAAAACGGCCCGGCGAAACCACCGGGCCGTTCGTGTTCGAATTTGGCTGTCTCTACGGGCTGACGTGGTTGATGAACTCCATGGGTGCGGGTTCGCCCCATTGTGAGTTCAGGCCTTCTTCAGCCGGGACATAGCGCGTGCCATAGGCGTTGTTCAGCGTATCGGAATCTGCCCAATGCTCGTGGACACGGCCCCACGGATCCTTCCAGTAGTCATAGATCTGGCTTCCGAGAACATGGCGCCCGATGCCCCAGACGTGATCGTAGTCGCCGGTGTCGCGCAGATGTTCATGGCCCATCATCACATCATCGAAGTCGGGCACTTCGAAGGAAATATGGTTCAGGCCTGCCTTTTCATTGCCGACATACAGGAAGACGTGATGATCGACATATTCCTCACCGGCATCGATCCGGTTGAAGCTCGCAATCACCTTGTCCTTGTCGCCTTCGACGAAAACCTCGTCCGAGGCAATCAGGCCGATATGCTTGCGGACCCAGGCTGTGCTTTCATCAAGCTTGGTGGTGCCGAGGACGCCATGGCCGATCCGCATCACCCGGGCCGGACCCTTGTCGACACGCCACAGCTCTCCGGCGCGCTTGTACTTGTCGATGTTCCCGAAATTATAGGCATGGCGCTGGATCGGAATTTCGTCGACCTCCTCGACACCATGGACCACTTCGATGGTGTAGCCGTTTGGCTCGGTCAGGCGGACGCGTTTGCCGCCACCGGGCTCGTCGATATCCTCGACGGCGGATGCGTCATCGGCTTCTGCGGCCAGCTTGTGCAGGTCGTCTTCGTTGCGCGCACGAAAGGCCAGGCTGACGAAGCCCGGATCGCCCAGTTCTGTCACATGGATATGGTGGCTCGATCCGGTGCCGCGCATATACAGCGCGTTGTCCGTCCGGGCGCTGCGGATCATGCCGAAGCGGCTCAGAAATTCTTCCTGTTTGTCGAGATCGGGAGAACGGATGCGTCCCCATGCGATGTCGGCAACGCGGACGATTGGTTCTGTCATGGCTTTCTCTCCTCTTGCCCGGTTCACCTGCTGCGGGCGTTGGGGCGTACTCTAGTGGAAACCACATCGGCGTGGAATGCCCGACATAGCCTCGTTAAGGGGTGGCCAACTGACCATACGGTTGCGTACGGTATTGCGTGACGCGCGCCACGTCAATACTTTGCCCTATGGATTTGATGGGGATGTTTTGAGCAAAAAACGGGACCAGTCACAGGATCGGGATACCTGGCTTACCGAGGCGCTGGAATTGATGCGCGAGCGGGGAATCGATCACGTGAAGGTCGAGCCGCTGGCCGCACGTCTGGGCGTGACCAAGGGAAGTTTCTACTGGCACTTCAAGAACCGGGAGGATCTGTTGCGGTCCTTGCCCGAATTCTGGGCGCGCCGACACACGGACCCTGTTCTCGCGCAGGTCGCGGCCACCGAGGGCGGGCCGATCGAAAAGATGCGCGCAATCCTGCAGTTTCTCGCCCATGAAGACCCGGACCGATATGACAATGCCATGCGTGCCTGGGCGCAGTTCGATGCCGATGTGTCCCGTGCGGTTGCCGAAGTGGATGATCGCCGGATGGAAACAGCGCGGGTTCTGTTCGAAGAGGCCGGGCTAAGCGCTGAAGATGCTGCCTTTCGCGCGCGGCTCTGGTATTTTTATGATGTCGGCGAGCATGTCACCGGAGATACGCCTGCTGATGTATCCGACCGCCTGCGCCGGGCCGAACACCGGCTGCGGCTGCTGACCTCGGACCTGCCGCAAGGCAGCTAGATCAAGCTCTAGCTTGCCAGCTCAAGTCCAGGCGACTGCACATCAATCCCGAACAGGCCAAGGAAGCAGTCCATCAATTGCCGGTGCTGGTCGCTCTGGATAATGGCACCGGTGCGCTGCAACTGGTCCTGCAGAAGGTTGATGGCGTGGGCGTTGCAACTCAGGCAGGCGGCAAGATCAACATAGTGCTGGTCGGCCTCGCTCAGGAAGGTCTTGAAGCCGGCCGGTCGGCCGTCCTCGATGAATTGCCGGTAGCTCTCTTCGTAGTTTTTCAGGGTCTCCTGAATGTTCAGATAGTTTTCACGCAGACGCGCGCGGAGCATCTTCAGTTCCCGCCGGATCTGATCCTGAACCTCATAACGCAGTCCGCCCATATCGGCGGGAAGGGACTTCTTGGGATCTCCGACCCAGGCAAAGAGCTTGCGCAAGGATGGCTCTACCTCAGTGAACTGCACCTGATAATAGCAAATGGCCTTCCACGCGAAGAACAGCTCTGGCGCGCGCTCGGGCGGCATATCCATGCTGTGCACGAAGTCCTCGATGCCGTCGATATCGCGGGCTTCCCAGATTTTCTTCAGGAATTTGGAAACATGTTCCTCGATCTTCGCTCCGGCATCCTCGCGCCCCAGCCCCAGGGCCTTGCGCACCAGCGCCTCGATCTTGAGCCGGATAGGTTTCTGGATTCGGTTCCACTCTTCGAGCGTGATGTTGAAATAGGCCGGGTTGAGCTGATCCTCGATACCGGTCTGCTGGGCTTTGCACTTCATCAGGAAGGGGTCGAGCGTGGGGAGGGTGTCCACCATCTCCAGCATGGAGTTGTCCCAGTCGTAATCCTCGGCCCGGCTTTCGTCATTGGGATCAAGTCCGCATTTGTGATGCAGTTTTTCCGCGCGGCGCCGGTCACTGACGAGGATTGAATCGCCGCCCTCGTAGATGTTTTCGTGGTTGTAGGGAAAGTAGATCAGGGTCTCGACGCCATAGTTGCGCTTGCCGCGCACGACGGTGGATTCCACGACCTTGAACACGATGGAATCGTTCAGAAAGCGGTTCCGGAACATCGGACCGCGCGGATCGTCATCGGCAATATCCGCCGCGATCCCCGCGATATCCTTGGTTGTCTCGAAACAGTTGAGCGTTGACGTGCGACCCACATCAATCGCGCGTGCCAGTTGTTGCCGGTCCATTGACATCAAAATTATCCCGTCATCCGCTTGTCTGAACGGATTCAACCTTCAAAACGTTGAAGATTACTGAAGGAATCGATCCAATTGGGGGCAAGGGGTCAATTTTGCCATGAACTTCTTGATATGAGGACGATATGCGCTAAAAATCTCTCTGTGAATTGATAGAGGTGAAAATGCGCGGTCCACAAGATTACGGCGGCCTGGATGCGGGGCCGGTTGATCCGGTAACGCACGAACATGTGCCGACCCATTGGGAAAAAACCGTCGATGCCCTGATGATGCTGATTTTCGATCAGCGTCGGCAATTGGCGCGTGTCGATGAGTCCCGGCGGATGCAGGAATCCCTTGGCGAGGATTATCACAAATATCCCTATTACGAGCGCTGGTTGCAGGCGGTGTCCTGGCTGATGCTTGAGAAGGCCGTGTTCACGCAGGAAGAGCTTGACGCCAAACAGGCTGAGGTTCGCGCGCGTCTGGAGGCTGCGCGCGATGGAGTCTAGATACAAACCAGGCGACAAGGTTCGTATTCTCCAGCGCAATCAGCCCGGGCATGTGCGGACCCCGATCTATGTTCGCGGGAAAACCGGCGTGATCGAGCGTATCGTTGGATCCTTCCCCAACCCCGAAACACTGGCCTACGGACATTCCGGGCTGCCCTACAAAATGTTGTACCGCGTGAACTTCAAGCAGGGCGAACTCTGGCCCGACTATGAGGGCGCGCCCGAAGACACGCTGGAAATCGAAATCTACGAACACTGGATGGCCCCGGCCTGACCGGAGCGGAGAGCGGCACGACAATGAGCGAACATCACCACGACCACGAGCATGGGCACGATCACGGCCACGACCATGACGGAAAACCCATTCAGGAAGATGCGCTGCCCTCGCTGGAGGCACAGATTCTTGAAACTTCGGTGCGCGAGCTTCTGATCGAAAAGGGCATCGTCTCGGCCGAGGACATCCGTCGCGCGATCGAAGCCATGGACAGCCGCGGTGAATCCCTGGGCGCAAAAATCGTGGTCCGGGCCTGGACTGATCCGGCCTTCAAGGAAAAGCTGCTGACCAGCAGCGATGATGCCTTGCGAGAATTCGGGATCAACATGAGCCCGATGGAATTGTGCGTCGTGGAGAATTCGGACGACGTCCACAACATGGTCGTGTGTACGCTGTGCTCATGCTATCCGCGGCCGATCCTCGGGATCCCGCCGGCCTGGTACAAGCGCCGCGACTATCGTGCGCGCGCAGTCCGCGAGCCCCGGGCCGTGCTGCAGGAGTTCGGGACCGAACTCCCCGATAACAAGCAGGTGCGTGTGCATGACAGCAACGCCGATCTGCGTTATCTGGTCCTGCCCCAGCGTCCGGCCGGAACCGAAGACTGGACCGCTGCACAATTGGAAAAGCTGGTGACCCGGGACAGCATGATCGGGGTCAGCGATGTGCGCCGGCTCGATGAGCTGGCTGGCTGAAGACAAATATGACAAACGCCCGAACAGGCTGGATCTTGATTGTGGTTGGCCTTTTGGTCATCAACTATGGCTATCTGCATGACAAGTTCTGGCAGGATCACAATGGTTTCATTGTGATGGGCATCAAATCCTATGCCGTTGTGGTGCTGGGATTTCTGATTGTGGTTGTGGGGAGTATGTTTCGGGGGCGTGGCCGCTAGGCGGTCATTTCAAAAATCGTCGCGTGCCGGTTCCGGTACGTGTTTTACGGAATCCGCGTTTTGCGGTTGGGGAGTACGCGCGTGTCGTTGCGTGAAAAACTCACAAAACTGATCCCCGAAGAACGGGAGGTCATTCTCCGTTCGGGCGGACGGGTGCGCTATCTGAATCTCGGGCGCATCAGCCAGTCTGCCGCGCTGCTTCTCGCAGTAGGCGCGATTGGCTGGTCGGCCTATGCGACGGGACGCTTTGTGTCCCACGATACGGTCCTGTCGGATCGCAATTCGGTGATTGAAAGCCTGCGTGGCGAGAATGAAACCCTGGCCGCGAACCTGTCCGACGCCCGCCGAAAGGCAGAGATACAGGAGCTGTCGCTCACCGCCACACAGCGCACCACAGTGGACCTGGCAGCCAACAATCAGGATCTGCAGTTCCAGATCGCAGGTCTTGAGAGCCGGTTGCGCGCGGCAACCGAGCAGCGGCAGAAGCTGGCGCTTTCCTATCTGGGGGCTGTCGAGGCGCACGCGCAGGCCGGCACCGAGAAGGAAGTTCTGGCAGTGCGCGAGGGTGCTCTGGAAGCCGATCTGGCTGATCAAGGGCAGCGTCTGGCGGAACTCGCGGCCGAACGAACCCGTTTGGGCGAGCAGGTTGCCCGGGCACAGCGGGATACCCAGCGGTTGCAGGAAGAAATCGGCACGCTCGATTACGCCCGCGTCGACCTGATCAACCGGCTCGATGACAGCAACCAGCGCCTGCAGAATGTCCTGGCCGACAAGCGCCGTGTGGACACGGAACGCGCAGAGTTGGGTACGCAGGTCGTGGAACTTTCCGATCGTCTGGAATCCATCGAAACGGCCCAGATCGATATCGTGTCCCGTTTGGGGGAGCAGGCCGGCGAAAGCGGCGATGCCTTGAAGCGGACGCTGGAAATTGCCGGGCTTGACGCGGACCAGCTGCTCGGGCGCCTCACGCGCGCGAGCGCCAATGATGGAAGCGGGATCGGTGGCCCGCTCCTGGCATTGGAAGAGATGCCGGGTTCGAATTTGACCAACCAGATCGCGACCGTGGGGCAGCGGATTGACGATTTCCAGCGCCTGCAGGATCTGATGGAACGTCTTCCTCTGGCCGCACCGCTGGATGAGTACCGCCTGACAAGCGGTTACGGGCGACGGATCGACCCCTTCACCAAGGGCTATGCATTGCATGGGGGGATTGATCTTGCCAGTCGGCGCCGCGCACCAGTTCATGTGACCTCACCCGGCGTCGTCACATTCGTCGGCTGGAAGGGTGGTTTTGGCAAGATTGTCGAAGTCGATCACGGGCTGGGAATCCGGACGCGTTACGCACATTTGTCAAATATCTATGTTAAGCGTGGCCAAAAGCTCGAATATCGTGAGAAAGTCGGACAGATCGGCAGTACGGGCCGCAGTTCGGGAGAGCATCTCCATTATGAGGTGATCGTTGATGGTCGGTCGCAGGATCCGGCGAGTTTCATAAAGGCGGGGCAATATGTTTTCAAAAACTGACCGGACTGGCAGCGGAAACGCCATTCCATCGATTATCGGCACGAGCATGAAGGTTGCGGGCGATCTGGAGAGCGAAGGCTCGGTGCAGATCGAAGGAACCATTCATGGCGACATGCGCTGTGCGGAAGTGACGGTGGGCCGTGACGCGCATGTGCAGGGGCACATTTATGCAGATGTCGCCAATATTCACGGCTCGGTAAACGGTGAAATCCGGGCGACAAAAGCGGTGCTTTCGTCCACCGCGCGGGTTGTCGGGAACATCATCCACGAAGAACTCAGCGTTGAGTCCGGGGCGCATGTCGAAGGCCAGATGATGCGCCGCGACGCCGAGCAGGCTCGCCTGAACCTTGTGGTCAGCGAGACCTCTTAGGCGTTCTCCAGACAGTCGCGGAACGTCGCGGCGTCCACATTTCCACCAGACAGGGTGGCGGCAATCGTCTTGCCGCGACAATCGAGCTTTCCAGTGAGGATGGCCGCCAGGGTGACGGCGCCGCCGGGTTCCACCACGACCTTGAAGTGACGCCAGGCATAGGCGACCGCTGCACGCACCTCGTCATCGGATACGGCCACGCCTGAAAGATTGTTCGCTTTCATGATGGAAAAGGTCAAAGCACCGGGCGTGGGCGAGAGCAGAGCGTCGCAGATCGAATGTGCCCCACTGTCATTGGCGACCCGTTCACCAGCTTCGAGCGAGCGTTTGGTGTCATCGAAACCGGTCGGTTCTGCCGTCATCACCTGTGTCGCCGGTGATCGGGCCGCTATCGCGGTCGCAATACCAGCGGTCAGCCCACCGCCACCGCAGCAGACAAGAACCATATCGGGTTGCGCGTTGATCTCTGCGCATTGCGCCGCGATCTCAAGCCCCACAGTGCCCTGACCGGCAATGGTCCAGGGGTGGTCATAGGGCGGCACAAGGGTGCACCCGGTTCGCTCTGCGATATCGGCGGCAATAGCCTCGCGGTTTTCGTTCTGCCGGTCATAGGCAACGACCTTCGCGCCATAGCCTTTTGTATTCTCGACCTTCATCTGCGGCGCATCCGAGGGCATCACGATCGTTGCGGGAACGCCGAATATCTGGGCGGCTGCGGCGACCCCCTGGGCATGGTTGCCCGACGAATAGGCGATGACGCCCTTGGCGCGCTGGTCGGGTTCGATCTGTGAGAGAAAATTGAAGGCCCCGCGAAACTTGAAGGAACCGGTGCGCTGCAGGGGTTCGGCCTTGAGCAGGATGCGCCCGCCGGTCGCCGCATTGAGTGCCGGGACTTCCAGCAAGGGCGTGCGTAGGGCGTAGCCCTGCAGACGATCCGCGGCCGCCTCGATATCGGCAATTGTGGGGGCGACCTGTTCCGTCATGACGTTGGGAGCCCCAGAAGTTCGGGCAAGGGGGCCAGGGTCTCGATCACCAGATCGGGACGCGCGGGCAGGTGTTCGACCGGCTGGTTGTATCGATTGATCCAGACGACCTTGAACCCGAAAGCGGCCGCACCTGCGGCATCCCAGCCATTCGAGGACATGAAGCAGATGTTTTCCTTCGCCACGCCCAGCCGATCAACGGAGAGCTGGTAGACTCGCGGATCAGGCTTGAAGACGCCGACATCTTCGACGGATTGCACGTCATCAAGCAAATCCTCGAGGCCATTGGCCCTTACGGCTGCGTCCAGCATCTCCGGCGCGCCGTTCGACAGAATGGCCGTCTTCATGCCGCCCTGTTTCAATCGGGCCAGAGTTTCGGGCACTTCTTCAAACGCATCAAGTTCCCGGTACAGGGCCATCAGTTTTTCGCGCAGGGGCGGGTTGTCGATCCCCAGGGCTGCGAGAGAGAAATCCAGCGCTTCCCCGGTGACCTGCCAGAAATCGGCATGTGTCCCCATCAAACTGCGCAACCAGGTGTACTGCAGCTGTTTCTGGCGCCAGATATCCGACAGCTTTGTGGCATCGTCCCCGATCTCGTCGGCGCAGCGCATCACAGCCGAGTTGAAATCGAGCAGCGTCCCGTAGGCATCAAAGACGCAGGCCTGAATTCCGGTGATCCGGGTGTCGGTCATGATCCGGTTCTCAGGGACGGAGCGGTGTGGCGCCGACATCCGCGATCTGCGCACCGCTGAGCAGATAGCGATAGACCGCTTCGGCCTCACTGACCCGTTGCACATAGTTCCGGGTCTCATGAAACGGGATCAGTTCGATCCAGTCGATCATGTCGATCGCCCCGGTGCGCGGATCCCCGAACTGCTCCAGCCACCGATCCACGCGATGGGGGCCAGCATTGTAGGCGGCCATTGCGAGCGGGGAAGAGCCGTCAAAACGCTCGAGCATCTGGGCCAGATAGGTCTGGCCGAGACGGATATTGTATCCCGGATCGGTTGTGAGATTGTCACGCGAATAGGGCACAGACAGTGTCTGGGATACCTGTTTTGCGGTTCCCGGCATCAGTTGCATCATGCCGCGCGCCCCGGCAGGGCTGATTGCCTGACGGTCAAACCCGCTTTCCTGACGGATGATGGCCAGCACCAGAGCATCTGCGGGCGCGAAGGGGGTGGCCATCGCGGGCAGGCTCACAAGCGGGTAGCCTGCGACGCCGACCAGATTTTCCTGCTGGATGAGATGCTTGATCGCCCGCACGGCCTCTCGCGGCCGGTCGGATTCATGGGCGAGCTGGGCAACCAGCAGGTGCTCCTCGGCGGTCTCTGCCAGTCCGGACAGGTGCAGAAGAAATGTCCTGAGGCGTTGGTCGGCACCCAGATCGTGCAACCGGTGGACCAGCTTCACGAGTTCCTGGTCCAGAAAACGCTTCCGGGTTTCGGGATCGCTGGGGACGGCGAAGCTGAAACTGTCCAGCTTTCCGCCCATCGCGAGAATGGCCTGCTGGCCGTAGAAGGTCGTGGGATGTTCGGCCGCGCGCGCCCACCATTCCCGGGCGAGCTCCTGGTTGCCGCGTGCCGCAGCCGCGCGGCCCTGCCAATAGGCACCACGGGCGCGGCTGATCGGAAAGCCGACGCCATTATAGAGCGTGTTGAAATGCTGCTCGGCGGCGTTCGGCTCGGCGAGAAATGACAACCGCAACCAGCCTGCCAGAAATTCGGATTCCGCGAATTCGCCGCCCTCGGTCAGACCGTGGCTGGAAACCAGTTTTGCCGCATCGCTGTACGCGCCTTCTTCCATCGCGCGGCGCGCCAGAATGCGCGCCTCCCGTGCCCAGAGTTCCGGGTAGGGTCGCGGGCCTGGGACGCGTTCGAGGATGTCGCGCGCGCCATCGTTGATGTCTTTCTTGCGCCGCCACTGCAGCCGTTCGAACCACAGTTCCGGAGCGTCACGCAGCGCGGCGGGAACCCGGGCAATGGCGCCGTCAACACCATTGGCATCACGCAGCACAGCGATCCGGGCTTCGGCGAGTTTTTGCGGTCCGGGGTCAAGCTGGTTCAGCATGCGGCTGGCCGCTGTGTGGCTGCGTTGCCAGATCAGCCGGTCGATCCGCACCGCGTGGCTGGCCTGATCGAGATGGCTGCCATAGTCACGCAGAAAATCGTGTTCTGTGGCCGCTTCAAAATTCAGCGCGGTCCAATACTGGCGCGCGCGTTCGGGGTTTTCTGCGGGGTTCCCAATCGCCTTGAGCGCGTCGAGATGTGCAAATCCACCTTCGCCCGTGACGGGTGGATAACGTTCAAACCAGCTCAGAAGTGATTGAAAAGAATCATCTTCATTGATGGCGCGCTCGGCCATTTGGCGCATGTCGAACTGGCGTGGCCAGGTCGGGTGCCGGTCAATGAAGCTGGTGATCTCGGTGAAGGAGGCACCGGAATTGCGGCGCTGCAGGTGCAGCCATTCGGCATAGGCCGTTACCAGTGGATCGTCCACGTGTTCAGCGTAAAGGGCGACCCCTTCCCAGTCTTCGCGTTCGGCGGCGGCAACCAGATCGCGCGCAGCCGTGTCTGCCGCGTCGGATGGATTGGCCAGAATGGTGGTGGAAGTGCCGAGGACGCAGCACAAGGCCAGCATGGCGCTGGCGAGGGAACGGGACAGGATTTGCATGATCAGATCAAAACTCCAAACCGGACTCTAAGGTTGCCGTCTTGCGTTGGCTAGCGCGGCGTATGCGTTCGGGCTGTGTATTCGGTGATCCACCTTGTTCAGACCCGGTCTTGCCGTTATCGTCCGGAAAAATGACGAGAAGGCCGAGATATCGGCAGGAGGACCAAGATGTTCAAGGGATCGTTGACAGCACTGATCACCCCGTTTCGTGACGGCAAGGTGGATGAAAAAGCGTTCCAGGGACTGGTCGAATGGCAGATTGACGAGGGGACGGACGGCCTCATTCCCTGCGGTACAACCGGGGAATCGCCGACCCTGAGCCATGGCGAACACGAGCGTGTCATCGAATTGTGCATCGAGGCCGCGCGCGGCCGGGTGCCGGTGATCGCAGGAACAGGTTCCAATTCGACCGAGGAGTGCGTCCGGCTGACCCGCCACGCCAAGGCGGCGGGCGCAGATGCGGCGCTGATCGTGACGCCCTATTACAACAAGCCGTCCCAGGACGGCCTTTATGCCCATTACAAGTCGGTCGCGGAATCCGTGGACTTGCCGATCATCATCTACAACATTCCGCCACGCTCGGTGATCGACATGTCGGTCCAGACCATGGCGCGTCTGGCCGGGGATTTCCCGAATATTGTCGGCGTAAAGGACGCAACGGCCGATCTGACGTGTCCGCTGTCGACACGGCAGGTGATCGGTGACGATTTCTGCCTGCTGTCGGGTGAAGATGCGACCGTCCTGTCGTTCATGGTCAATGGTGGCGATGGCTGTATTTCGGTAACGTCGAATGTCGCCCCGCGCGCTTGCGCCGAGATGCATGACGCCTGGGCTGCCGGCAGGACCGGTGACGCGATGGCGATCAATGCGCGACTGTTCCCGTTGCATCACGCGCTGTTTGTGGAGCCAAATCCCGTCCCGGTGAAGTATGCGGCCGCGCTTCTCGAAAAATGCACCAACGATGTGCGCCTGCCGCTGACCCCGGCCAACGAGACCACGCAGAAGCAGGTCCGGGATGCGATGGCGTCTGCCGGTCTGCTCAACTAGCCGAACGGATTAGTCGAAACCGATATGGCGAAGAAAAAGAAGGGTGCAACGGGCAATATTGCCGTGCAGAATCGCAAGGCGCGCCATGATTACACCATCGAGAGCAATATGGAGACCGGACTGGTCCTGACCGGTTCCGAGGTCAAATCCCTGCGCCAGGGCCATGCAAGTCTGGTTGACGCATGGGCTGGCGAGCGGAATGGCGAGCTCTGGATGTTCAATTGCTACATCCCGGAATACGCAGCCGCGCGCAATTTCGGTCATGAGGAGCGCCGCCCGCGAAAGCTGCTGGTTCATGCGCGTGAGTTTGACCGGTTGCTGATGGCGATCCAGCGGGAAGGGGCGACACTCGTGCCCCTGTCGATCTATTTCAATGATCGCGGACTGGCCAAGGTTGACCTCGGGATTGCGACAGGCAAGCGCCAGTACGACAAGCGCCAGACCGAGAAAAACCGCGACTGGGAGCGCCAGAAGGCGCGCCTGTTGCGTGAGAACAACTAGATAACATTATGAAAAACAATGTTGTTATTGTTTCTGTGAGTTTTTCATTTGATTGACGTTTACGTTAACGTAAACTGTGCACATGGAGCGCACATATTCCATTTCCGAACTGGCGGCTGAGTTTGACATCACGCCCCGCACCATTCGCCACTATGAGGCGGAAGGTCTGATTGCGCCTGACCGCGACGGCCAGCGGCGTATCTATTCGGCGCGTGACCGGGTGCGTCTGGCGCTGGTTTTGCGCGGCAAGCGGCTTGGATTTTCCCTCGCCGAAGCCCGGGAAATCATTGATCTCTATGCCGCACCCCATGGTGAGGTGGGCCAACTCCGGACCTTGCTCGGAAAGCTCGACGCCAAGCGCGCGATGCTGGAAGACAAACGCCGCGACCTTGATGCGGCCATCGCCAATATGGACCGCTATGCCGAACGCTGTCGTGAACGGCTGGGTGATCTGGAAGCTGCCACGCGAGAGGCTGCCGAGTGATGCCCGGGCCCGTGTTTGAACCGCAAAACCCTGATTTCGAGGCCGCCACCCGCGAAAGCTTTGCGCGGCAGGGACTGATGTCCCATCTCGGGATCGAGATTGTCGAGGTGCAGCCGGGATTCGTGGCTCTGGAGGTTCCCTTTTCCGAGGCGCTGACCCAGCAGCACGGCCATTTCCATGGCGGTGTCATGGGCGCCATTGGCGACAGCGCGGCCGGATATGCAGCGTTCACGCTCACCCCACCCGGGAGTGCCGTCGTCAGCGTGGAATACAAGATCAATATGACCGCACCGGGCGACGGTGAGCGGCTGATTGCGCGCGGGACGGTCAAACGCGCCGGTCGCACGCTGATCGTCACAAACGCCGATGTTTTCGTGGAGAAGGCAGGCACACAAAGCTTGTGCGCGACCATCTTGCAGACAATCATGGTTTTGCCAGCGAATGAGACCCGTCCAGCGGGCTGAACCGCTGTCAGGAGGAGAGTGAAATGATCCCGAACGAGTATCCGACACTGGGTTTCAACCTGGGTGACACTGCCGACATGCTGCGGGATTCGGTCCGCAGTTTCTCGTCAGACAAGATTGCACCGCGTGCGGCAGAAATCGATGCCAAGAACGAATTCCCCATCGATCTCTGGCCTCAGATGGGTGAACTCGGTCTGCACGGGATCACGGTGGATGAGGAATATGGCGGGTCCGGTCTGGGGTACCTCGAACATTGCGTGGCGATGGAGGAGATCAGCCGCGCCTCGGCCTCGGTCGGGCTGTCCTATGGCGCGCATTCCAACCTCTGCGTGAACCAGATTCACCGCAACGGGACGGCCGAACAGAAGGCACGCTATCTGCCTGATCTCGTCTCGGGCAAGCATGTCGGCGCACTGGCCATGAGTGAGCCGGGCGCAGGCTCGGACGTGGTCGGTATGCGGACCCGGGCCGAGAAGAAGGGCGACCGGTATATCCTTAACGGCAACAAGATGTGGATCACCAACGGCCCGGTTTCCGAGACCTTCGTGATCTATGCCAAGACCGACATGGATGCCGGCCCGCGCGGGATGACGGCGTTTATTGTCGAGAAGGGCTTCAAGGGCTTCAGTCAGGCCCAGAAGCTCGACAAGCTGGGGATGCGCGGGTCCGACACTTGCGAGCTTGTGTTTCAGGATTGCGAAGTGCCCGAAGAGAACGTGCTCGGCGCGGTTGGCAAAGGCGTGAATGTTCTGATGTCGGGTCTGGACTACGAACGCGCGGTTCTTGCGGCTGGCCCGCTGGGGATCATGCAGGCCTGCATGGATATCGTTGTACCTTACGTGCATGAACGCGAGCAGTTCGGCCAGCCGATCGGCACTTTCCAGCTGATGCAGGGCAAGCTGGCAGACATGTATGTCACCATGAATGCCTGCAAGGCCTATGTGTACGCCGTGGCGCAGGCCTGCGACCGGGGCGAGACCACCCGCAAGGATGCAGCCGGGGCCATTCTCTATGCCGGTGAAAAGGCAACCTGGATGGCACTCGAGGCGATCCAGACCCTGGGCGGAAATGGTTACATCAATGAATACCCGACCGGTCGCCTGCTGCGCGACGCCAAGCTCTATGAAATCGGCGCCGGGACTTCGGAAATCCGCCGCATGCTCATCGGGCGCGAATTGTTCGAGGAGACAGCCTGATGCGCCGAATTTCCACCAATTCCGAGTTCGAGAAGGCCGTTGGCTATTCCCGCGCGGTGGTCGACGACCACTATGTGCACGTGTCGGGCACCACCGGCTTTGATTACGAGACCATGAGTATTTCCGAGGATGTGGCGGAGCAGGCGCATCAGGCGTTTCGCAACATCGCCGTCACCCTGGCTGCGGCGCGCTGTTCCTTCGCCGATATCGTGCGGGTGACCTATTACATCGCCGATGGCGACGACTACCCGGCGCTGATGCCGGTCTTCAAGCAGTATCTGGGGCCGCACCCGCCCGCCGCGACCGCACTGGTCGCGCAGCTTGTTGATCCGCGCATGAAGATCGAGATCGAGGTCACCGCGCAGCGCCGTGCGGTGCGCGTGCGTGATGAAGAGGAATAGACCATGGCTTCGGTGCTGATCGTGGGTGCAAGCCGGGGTATCGGGCTGGGCTTTGCGCAAGCCTATGCCGCCGATGGCTGGGACGTGCACGCCACGACCCGGACCCCTGATGATCCCGGTGATCTGGGAGACATTCCCGGTGATGTGACCCTGCATGGTCTCGAAGTGCGTGATGCGGGCCAGATTGCCGCGCTTGCCGCCGCTTTCGAGGGACGGGGACTGGATCTGCTGATCCACAGCGCGGGGGTTCTGCGCGGCGTCAGCCGGGACGAGATGATGGCGATCAACGCCGATGCGCCCATGGCGGTGGTCGGGGCTCTGCTGCCTGCGGTCGAGCGGGGCGCGATGCACAAGATTGCGATCCTGACCAGCCAGATGGGGGCACGCCATGGCGGCGGAACCCCGTCTGCTGATTATGGCGCGTCGAAATGCGAATTGAACGACCGGTTTCGCGAGATGGAGCCGGACTGGCGCGCGCGGGGGATCACTTCAGTGGTGTTCCACCCCGGCTGGGTTGCCACGGAGATGGGCGGCCGCAGCGCATCGGTGAGCGTGAACGAAAGCGTCAGCGGTATGCGACGGGTGATCGACGGGCTGGAACCTGCGGATTCCGGCAAGTTCCTGACCTGGAAGGGTACCGAACACGCATGGTGAACCGGGGCGCGAGGATGCCCGGATCAAGCCCGGGCGTGACGATGGGCGTGATATGCCGAACATCGCGATAATTGGCGCAAGCCGGGGTATCGGGCTGGAGCTCGTCCGTCAGTACGCGGCGGCGGGCTGGCGGGTTTACGCGACCACGCGGACACCCGAGAACCCGGGCGCGCTTGGTGATCTGCGCGGCGATATCCGCCTGCATCACCTCGATGTGCGCAATGACACCCATATCGCGCGGCTCGCGGACGCGCTCTCGAAGGTGGCGCTCGATATTCTGGTCCACAACGCCGGTGTTCTCAAAAGCCGCGGTCAGGCCAGTCCTGATGAAGTCTCCGAGACGATGCGGGTCAACGCGGAAGCTCCGATTGCCACCGTGTCAGCGCTCCTGGACAGTGTGACCGCCAGTGAGCAGAAGAAGGTCGCGGTGATTTCGAGCATTCAGGGTTCGGGCCGCCCGCGTCCGAGCAGCCCCGATCTCTATGGTGATTCCAAGGGTGAACTGAACAAGCGCTTCCGGGCCATAGAGCCGGAATGGCGTGCGCAGGGTGTGACCGCAATCGTACTGCATCCGGGATATGTGAAGACCGACATGACCGGTCAGCATGGCGGCATTCCGCCAAGCGAAAGCGTCTCGGGCATTCGTGCCGTGCTGGCGGGCCTGACCCCGGCGGATGGCGGGCGCTTCATCGATTATCGCGGCAAGGACGTCGCATGGTAGGGGCGGGCGCATGTCACTGACCGATGAACAGGCCATGGTGCGCGATATGGCGCGTGCCTTTGCAGCCGAGCAACTCGCACCGAACGCCGCCGTCTGGGACCGGGAGGGAACCTTTCCCGCAGATGCGGTGCGCGGTATGGGCGAACTTGGCCTGCTGGGCATGATCGTCCCCGAAGAATGGGGCGGTTCGGGTGCTGACACGCTGACCCATGCGGTGGCGCTGGAGGAAGTTGCGGCGGGCGACGGCGCGTGTTCCACGATCATGGCGGTGCACAATTCGGTGGCGTGCCTGCCGGTCCTGAATTTCGGCAGTGACGCGCAGAAAGAGAAGTTTTTGCGGCCCCTCGCGACGGGTGAGATGCTCGGCGGGTTTGCCCTGACCGAGCCGACAGCCGGGTCCGATGCCGGTGCCATCCAGACCCGCGCCCGGAAGGTCGGGAACAAATACGTCCTCAACGGCACCAAGCAGTTCATCACCTCGGGTAAGAACGGTGATGTGGTGATCGTGTTTGCCAAGACCGACCCGGAGGCCGGCAGCAAGGGCATGAGCGCCTTCATCGTGCCGACCGATACGCCCGGCTACCGGGTCGCCTCGGTCGAACACAAGATGGGGCAGCGCGCCTCGGACACCTGCCAGATCGTGTTCGAGGATATGGAACTCACGCCCGACCTGCTGCTGGGCGAGGAGGGCGAAGGCTACCGGATCGCACTTTCCAACCTTGAGGGAGGGCGCATCGGGATCGCTGCGCAGGCCATCGGCATGGCGCGGTCGGCCTATGAGCACGCGGTTACCTATGCCAAAGAACGTGAGAGCTTCGGCAAGGCAATCATCGAGCATCAGGCCGTGATCTTTCGCCTCGCCGAGATGCGCACGAAGATCGAGGCCGCCCGACAATTGACCCACTACGCCGCCCGCCTGCGTGATGCAGGCGCGCCGTGCCTGACCGAAGCGGCGATGGCGAAGCTTTTTGCCTCCGAGATGGCCGAGGAGGTCTGTTCGGACGCCATCCAGGTCCATGGCGGCTACGGCTACCTGCAGGACTTTCCCGTCGAGCGCATCTATCGCGATGTTCGGGTGACCAAAATCTACGAAGGCACCAGCGACATCCAGAAACTGATCATCGGCCGCGACATCGCGGCGAGGTCGTGATCGTGGCTGGCAACCCTACAGTCGTCGTTCCCGCGAAGGCGGGAACCCATAGCCACCGGCGTTTGCCCCGATTTGCATCGGCGTTTATGGATGCCCGCCTTCGCGGGCATGACGACAGGTGCGAGCCAACGAAAGCGTTAGAAACGGATTTTTCGTCCCCGGCCGATCTCAGGACGAAGACGCACAAATAAAAGGAGAGACAGTATGTCCGACGCACCCGTCGAATTCTTTTTCGATTTCAACAGCCCCTACGGCTACATCGCGGCCCACAAGATCGACGATATCGCCGCCAGACATGGCCGCACCGTCGACTGGAAGCCGTTCCTGCTGGGCGCGGTGTTCAAGGTCACGGGCGCAGTGCCGCTGCCCCAGGTGCCGATGAAGGGAGAGTATGCCCGGCATGACTTCGCGCGCTCGGCGCGGTTTCATGACGTGACCTACAACCCGCCCAAGGACTTTCCGTTCTCCCCGACAGCGGCCTCCCGCGCGGTCTACTGGGCCAAGGCCCAGGACCCGGCGAAGGCGCGCGAGATGGGGCTGGCGCTTTACACAGCCGCACTGGGTGAGGGCAAAGATATCTCGAGCCCTGATGCGGTGGCCGAGGCGGCTGGCCGTGCCGGTTTTGACAGTGCGGCTGTCGCGGCAGGTATTCAGGACCCGGCGATCAAGGAACAGCTGAAGATCGTCACGGATGATGCCATCGCACGCGAGGTGTTCGGCTCGCCGTTCTTCATCGTGGATGGGGAAGCGTTCTGGGGCGCCGACCGTCTGGACATGGTCGACCGCTGGCTCGAAACCGGCGGCTGGTAGAAGGCTGGTCTCTTGCGGTTAACCCGACAGAATCTGTGTGTAGAGTGCGCGGTCGATATCGCCGCCCGAAAGGATGACGCCGGTCGTTTTTTGGGCGTACGGGCTGCGCTCCTGCATCAGGCCGGCCAGTGCCGCAGCCTCCATTTCGGATCTGGTGGGCAGATTCGACACGGGATTGTTTCAATCACACGGCGTCATACAGAAAAGCCGGTTTTCAAAGGTACACACGCATGACCGCTTTCAAATCCAGTCTGGACCCCAATTCAGAGATGTTTCGCGAGAACACAACCGCGATGCGCGCGGTGATTGCTGATCTGCGCGAAAAGGTCGGGCAGATCGAACTTGGTGGCGGCGAACGTTCGCGTGAGCGCCATGTCTCGCGCGGCAAGCTGCTGCCCCGCGCGCGGATCGACACCTTGCTCGACGAAGGATCGCCGTTTCTGGAGTTCTCCCAGTTTGCGGGTTGGGAGATGTATGACGATACGGTTCCCGCGGGCGGCATTCTGACCGGGATTGGCCGGGTGTCGGGCCGGGAATGTGTGATCGTCGTCAACGATGCCACGGTAAAGGGCGGAACCTATTTTCCGATCACCGTGAAGAAGCATCTGCGCGCACAGGAGATCGCTCGCCAGAACAACCTGCCGTGCATCTATCTGGTGGATTCCGGCGGCGCGAATCTGCCCCAGCAGGATGACGTGTTTCCCGATCGCGATCACTTCGGGCGGATTTTCTACAATCAGGCGACCATGTCGTCGGAAGGCATTCCGCAGATCGCCGCCGTCATGGGCTCCTGCACGGCCGGCGGGGCCTATGTGCCCGCGATGTCGGACGAGGCGGTAATCGTCAAGGAACAGGGGACGATCTTTCTGGCAGGCCCGCCGCTGGTCAAGGCGGCCACGGGCGAAATTGTCTCGGCCGAGGATCTGGGTGGCGCGGATGTGCACACCCGCACCAGCGGCGTGGCCGATCATCTCGCGATGGATGACACCCACGCGCTAGCCATCGTGCGCCGGATTGTCGCGAACCTGAACCGGCCCAAGCATGTGGACCTGGAGACCCGGCCCGCGCGCGAGCCGCTTTATTCTGCCGAAGAACTCTATGGCGTCGTCAATGCCGATATCCGCAAGCCCTATGACGTGCGCGAGGTGATTGCGCGGATTGTGGACGGCTCGGAGTTCGATGAGTTCAAGGCGCTTTACGGCGAAACCCTCGTCACCGGGTTTGCCCATCTGCACGGTTACCCGGTCGGGATTGTCGCCAATAACGGCATTCTGTTTTCGGAATCCGCGCTGAAGGGCGCGCATTTCATCGAGCTGTGTGCCCAGCGGAAGATCCCGTTGATCTTCCTGCAGAATATCTCCGGTTTCATGGTTGGCCAGAAATACGAGGCGGGCGGCATTGCACGGGACGGAGCCAAGATGGTGACGGCGGTGGCTTGCGCCAATGTGCCCAAATTCACGGTCATCATCGGCGGCAGCTTCGGGGCCGGGAATTACGGCATGTGTGGCCGGGCCTATAGCCCGCGCTTCATGTGGATGTGGCCCAATGCGCGGATTTCTGTGATGGGCGGCACCCAGGCCGCAAACGTGCTCGCACAGGTCCGGCGCGACGGTATGGAAGCCCGGGGCGAGAACTGGAGCGAGGCCGACGAAGAAGCCTTCAAGGCACCCATTCGCGATCAGTACGAACATCAGGGTCATCCCTATTACGCCAGCGCCCGGCTTTGGGATGACGGCATCATTGATCCGGCAGATACGCGGCGGGTTTTGGGGCTGGGCATTTCGGCGGCTTTGAATGCACCGATCGAGGAGACGCGCTTTGGCGTCTTCCGGATGTAGGTGAGGTCATGACGCGGGGATCGATAAAACTGGATGTGCGGGACGGCGTGGCGCGGATCACCATGGCGCGCGCCGAGAAGCACAATGCCTTCGATGATCTGCTGATCGGGGAACTGACCAGCGTCTTCGATCGCGTGGCCGCAGATGACGCCGTACGCGTGGTCGTTCTGGCGGGTGAGGGGAAAAGTTTTTCAGCAGGTGCAGACCTTGGCTGGATGCAGCGTATGGCCGACTATTCGGAGGCCGAAAACCTCGAAGATGCGCGCCAGCTCGCCACGATGATGCAAATCCTCAATGAAATGCCCAAGCCAACCGTGGCGCAGGTGCAGGGTGCCGCCATTGGCGGCGGCGTCGGGCTGGTGGCTGCCTGCGATATTGCTGTGGCCGCGCAGGATGCAAGCTTCTGCCTGTCCGAGGTGCGCCTTGGCCTGATCCCGGCGGTCATCAGCCCCTATGTGGTCGAGGCCATCGGGGCGCGTGCTGCGCGTCGCTATTTTCAGACCGCCGAGCGGTTCGGGGCTGACGACGCCTTTGTGCTCGGTCTGGTCCATGACGTGGTGGCCCGCGAAGGTCTGGACGCGCGGGTCGATGGGTTCGTGGCGCTTCTGCTGAACAACGGCCCCAATGCCATGGCGGCTTCGAAGGATCTGATCCGGCGGGTCTCCGCAGGGCCGATTGACGGCGCGATGATCGACGATACCGCGCAGCGTATCGCCAGCATTCGTGCCGGGGCGGAAGGTCGTGAAGGGGTCAGTGCATTTCTGGAGAAAAGGGGGGCGTCATGGCGAACAAGGACCGGATCCTAGGCCTGCACTTTCCCCATCGTGCATGGTGGAGCGCCGTCGGCTTTTCCGCGCTGATCATTTTCATGGTCGCGGTGGGTTCGACCGATCAGTTCGGTGTTCTGACCGGGATCATTCTGGTGGCTGTCTTCAGTGCTGCGGGCACCTTTCTCTGGATGTTTCCCGGCAGCCGCTTCTTCGTGCTCGCCTTTGCGAACTCGCTGGCGATCTACACGATCATCTACTTCTATCTGGTCGAGGCCAATTTCCGGAATGTCCGGGAATGGGTCTCGGCTGTAGGTTATCTGATCCCGATCTACATGTTCCTGGTCGGGGTCTGGTGGCGGCGTGAAGCGATCCGTGAAGCGTCCCAGGCCGAAGGGTTCCGCCGTGAACGCTTTTCGGGGCGGCTGTTTGTCTGGTTGTTGCCCGTGGGATTTATCGCGGGTCTGACTTTTCTGGTTCCCGGTGTGAAACTGGAAACCGCCGGCGCCGATGTTCTGCTTCTGGCGCTGATCGGCGGGATAGGTCTGTTCGTGATGGTCGTCAGTCGGCAGATCTGCCTGTTCCTGATCGACACCGGCGTGATGTTCGATCACCTGTTCATGCAGATGGCCCGAATGAGCCGGCCGGCCTTTGCGTTCTTCACGCTCTATTCGTTCTCGGTGATCGTCTTTGCCATGGTCTATCGCATCATGGACCGGATTACCGACATGCCGATCTTCCTTATCGAAGGAAAGCCGGAAACGATCAGCTTTACCGAAAGCCTCTATTTCTCGCTGATTACCATGTCGACGGTTGGGTATGGCGATATCACACCGGCAAGCGAGGCGGTGCGTATTGTCGCGTCGGTCCAAATCATGCTCGGGCTCATTCTGGTCCTGTTCGCCTTCGCCGAAATTATGCGCTACGCACGAAACCCGGATGCTGAAGGGAAAACCGACACGTGATCGAACGACTGCTTATTGCAAATCGCGGCGAGATCGCCGTACGCATTGCGCGCACGGCGCGGCGTCTGGGTGTTCATGTCATTGCTGTCTATTCGGATGCCGATGCCGGGGCGATGCATGTGGATGCCGCCGATGAGGCCTTGAATATCGGCCCTGAAGCCCCGTCTGAAAGCTATCTGAACATCGACGCGGTGATTGCGGCAGCGCGCGCAACCGGCGCGGATGCGATTCATCCCGGCTACGGTTTCCTGTCCGAGAATGCCCGGTTTGCCGAGGCCTGTTCCCAGGCGGGTATCACCTTTGTCGGGCCGAGCGCGGATGCCATGCGGGCGATGGGGGACAAGGCGGCATCGAAGAACGTCATGGAGGCCGCTGGCGTGCCGCTGATGCCGGGGTATCACGGCGAAGATCAGGCTGTTGAAACCCTCGCCGCTGCCGCCCGCGATATCGGCTTTCCGGTCCTGATCAAGGCGTCGGCTGGTGGCGGTGGCCGGGGCATGCGGATCGTGGAGCAGGAGGCTGATTTCATTCCGGCACTCGATGCTGCGCGCCGCGAGGCAAAGGGTGCCTTCGGGGATGACCGGGTCCTGATCGAGAAATTCCTGACCACTCCCCGACATATCGAAGTGCAGGTCTTCGGCGACACACACGGCAATGCCATTCATCTGTTCGAGCGGGATTGTTCGCTGCAGCGCCGGTATCAGAAAGTGGTGGAGGAAGCACCGGCACCGGGCATGCACGATGCGCGCCGAGCCGAGATCGGTGCCGCTGCCGTCGCTGCAGCCAAGGCAATCCATTACGCCGGGGCAGGAACGGTCGAATTCATCGTGGATGCGACCGATGAGGGTGCGAACGGCCCTTTCTACTTCACGGAAATGAACACGCGGCTGCAGGTCGAGCATCCGGTCACCGAATATGTCACGGGGCTGGACCTGGTCGAATGGCAGTTGCGGGTTGCAGAGGGAAATCCCTTGCCGCTGCGCCAGGACGAAGTGGTGCTCAAGGGGCACGCGGTCGAGGCCCGGCTTTACGCCGAAGACCCCGCGCGTGACTTCCTGCCCGCGCCCGGGCGGGTTCTTGCGTTCGAAACGCCCGAAGACCGGCCCGATATCCGTGTCGATACCGGCGTGCGCAGCGGTGACGACATTGCTGTGGCCTATGATCCGATGATCGCGAAGGTGATTGCGCATGGACCGGACCGGAATGCAGCGATTGCTGCGCTCGACAAAGCGCTCGCAGAGCTGGTTTGCATCGGGCCGACCACGAACCAGGCCTTTCTGCGCCGTGCGATCACCCATCCGGATTTTGTCGGCGCGGCAATCGACACCGGGTTTATCGACCGTCACCGGGATGCCTTGATCCCGGATGTGCAGAAGATGCAGCGCAACGCATTGGTGGCGGTGATCGCAGATGAGCTTTCCGTTCGTGCGATGGATGCTCGAACCGTGGTCTCGACGGCTGGAGAACCTGGTTCGCCCTGGGCGGCCACGGACGGATGGCGCGCCAACATTGCCGCCCGCGAGACCTTCACCTTCCGCTCCGGCGAGGACGAACTCTCTGCGGAAATTTGTCATGCCGGTGACGAAATCCTTCTGACACTCTCCGATGGCGTAACTGCGCATTTGCCGCGTGACGTTCCGCCGGGATGGCGCATCGAACGTTCCGGGCGGAGCGTGTTTGCGTTCTCGAGGGGAACACAGTTCCGGTTTGAACGCATTGTGGCGGTTGAACAGGCGTCCGCGCAGTCCGGGGCCGCGGGAAACCTGAATGCCCCGATGCCCGGGCGGATCGTCTCGGTGGATGTCGCGCCGGGTGATCTGGTTATTGCCGGACAGACGCTGGTTGTTCTCGAGGCGATGAAGATGGAACACGCCATCAAGGCCCCCGGTGACGGGGTGGTCGCCGAGCTGTTCCACAAGGCCGGGGATCAGGTGGCCGAAGGCGTTGAACTGCTGCGTCTCGATCCGGTGGAGAACTGACATGACCATGCCCTCACATGTCACCATCGTGGATGTCGGCCCCCGTGACGGGCTGCAGGCGGAAGCCAGGATCGTTCCCACAGCCACGAAGATCGAGCTGATTGAGCGGCTTGCGAATGCCGGCGTGCCGGTGGTGGAAGCCGGTGCCTTTGTCTCACCCAAATGGGTGCCCCAGATGGCAGATACGGCCGATGTTCTGGCCGGGATCACGCGGCATGCGGGAACGTGCTATCCGGTGCTGGTTCCGAACCGGAAGGGTCTGGATGGTGCGCTGGCGGCAGGGGTCGCGGAGATCGCGATTTTTGGTGCCGCGTCGGAAAGCTTCTCGCAGAAGAACATCAACTGTTCGGTTTCCGAAAGCCTGGAGCGGTTCGCACCGGTCGCAGCCGATGCGCAGGCTGCCGGGATGCGGGTTCGCGGCTATATTTCCTGCGTACTCGGCTGCCCCTATGAGGGCGAGGTCTCGCTTGCGAATGTGACCCGTGTCGCACGGGCACTTGATGAGATGGGGTGCTACGAGGTCAGCCTCGGTGACACGATTGGCGTGGGGACGCCTGGAAAGGCCCGCGCGATGGTCGATGCCGTGGCCGAAGCCATTCCCGTGGACCGGCTGGCGTTGCATTTTCATGACACCTACGGTCAGGCGCTGGCCAATATTCTTGCCTGTCTCGAAGCGGGTGTCGCAACGATCGATACAGCGGTTGCCGGACTGGGCGGATGCCCCTATGCGCCCGGCGCGTCGGGCAATGTGGCCAGCGAGGACGTCGTCTACATGCTCAATGGTCTGGGTATCACCACCGGTATTGATCTCGACGCGCTTGTCGAAACGGGCATCTTTATCAGTGAGGCGCTGGGCCGCACCCCGACTTCGAAAGCCGCGCAGGCTCTGGCAGCCCGAAAAGCCTGATCGGCTGCGCCGTTTGCCTTGGCTGTAAAGGTTTGGGAAACCAATAACCCATAGTCTTTTCCCGCCAGTTATCGGCAGTGTTCGCGCGATCTCGCGCTGATGGGGAATGGGCTTGGCTTATCGCCTGGAAAATCTTCGTATTCTGATCATTGATGACAACGCCCATATCCGGCAGTTGTTGCGCACGATCCTCAATGCCGTCGGGATTCGAAGCATCGATATCGCCGAGGATGGCATACAGGGGTTCGAAGCCTTCTGCCGTCTCGATTATGACCTGGTCTTTACCGATTACGCGATGGAACCGATCACCGGCGTCGATCTGGTCGATCTCATCCGGACATCCAGCAGAAGCCCCAACCCCTACATTCCGATCATCATGATTTCCGCCTATTCCGATCAGGACCGGGTGCAACTGGCGCGCGATCACGGGGTCACGGAATTTCTGGCAAAACCGTTCACCGTCGAACTTCTGATGGAACGTCTCGAAGCCGTGATTGAGGAGCCGCGCCCGTTTGTGCGAACCGGTTCCTATTTCGGGCCGGACCGGCGCCGCAAGGAAGATCCGCTTTACACCGGCCCCGAACGCCGTGCGGTGGAACTTGAACAGGTGGACGTTTCCGTACGCGAATTGACGGAGAAGCAACGCGCGGCCTTGCGCGCCAGTCGTGCCAGTGTCGACAAGATCGCGAGCGACTAAACGCTCTCTTAACGGGTCGTTTCTAATATCGGAGTGCGCGCGGCGGTGCCGTGCGATGAGAGGGTCTTATGCCGGATAGTGGCCATAACAATGGCGCGTACCAGTTGATTACCCCACCCAATCTTCTCAAGGCGAAGGTTGGCAGTGGTGATGGTCGCAAGGGTATTGATGCCGAGGCCATTCGTCAGGCGTCTCAAGCCATTCAGGGCATGGCTGAGGAGTTCGAAGAACGCGTCACCCTCGAAATCGCCATGCTGATGAAGCTTTCGCACGATCTCGACAATGATCCGTCCCGCGCGCCGAAAATCGCGTCCAAGGTGGCGCGAGTCGGCCATGAAATCAGCGGGCAGGGCGCAACCTTCGGGTTTGAACTGATCACTGAAGTGGGGGCCTCCATGTGCCGTTACATCAAAGGTCTGCGCAGTCCCGAACATCTCAATGGCGATGTGTTGCGTGCCCATGCGGACGCCATGCGCGCGGTGATCAAGAACCACGTCAAGGGTGATGGGGGTTCGGTGGGTGCCGAACTCGTTGAAAGTCTTGGCAAACTGGTCGACAGGATGACCGCCTAGAAACCTGCAGGCTGCTTGGTTCACCCCGGCCCTTCACACTGCTATTCTGCGGCCATGCCTGTACATCTCATCAAGCTCGCGGTGGGGATCGAGTCCATTGACCATCTGCACGAGCGACAGAAGCAACGCATGGATGAACGCAAGGCTGCCGGTGATGGCAGGGTCTTGCGGATTCTGACACGCAACACGCCGCGCCGCGCCGAAGAGCTGACCGCCGAAGGTGGCTCGATCTTCTGGGTGATCAAGGGCCGGGTCCTGGTTCGCCAGCAGATCACCTCGGTGGAAGCAGCCACAGCACAGGACGGGACGCCCCGTTGCGCCATTCATCTGGACCCGAAACTCATCCGCGTGCGGACGCGTCGCTCGCGTCCGTTTCAGGGCTGGCGTTATCTTGAAGATGACAACACGCCATCCGACCTGCCCGCAGGCGCGGCAGAAGAGGAAGAGCCGCCGGCCGAGATGGCCGAGGAATTGCGCGAACTCGGATTGATCTGACCGCATGCAATATTTGTTATTGAGACTTATTCGCAACAACCCTATATTTGGGTTGAGAGGTGTGATGCGATGTATGTCTGTATCTGCAATGCAGTCCGGGAATCGGAGTTCAAGAGCGTTATCGCCAAAGGCGTACGTGACGTTGATGCGGTCTACGAAGCCTTGGATATCGAACCGCAATGCGGAACCTGTCGCTCTTATATAAGCGAACTGCTGACGCTCGTGCCGTCCGGCGAGGAATCGGAGATCGCGGCGTAGCGATCTTCTTGCGATTGCGTCGCATTATACCAACTATCTGAAAAATAACGGATTTACCGTTCACTTTTGCGCGCCGCGTCCTATATTCACAGTGCATGAAATCCTATAGGGGCACTTCGAAAATGGTACGCAGCAGCAAAGTCATCGACGGTTTGAACAAGATTCTCACCAACGAAATGACCGCGATCAATCAGTATTTCCTGCATTCCCGAATCCTCAAGGACTGGGGCTTCGAGAAGCTGGGAGAGTACGAATACAAGGAATCGATCGAGGAAATGCAGCATGCTGATGTGCTGATCGAACGCATCCTGTTCCTCAACGGACTGCCCAACCTGCAGGACCTTCATCGTCTGCAGATCGGTGAGAACGTAAAGGAAATCCTTGAATGCGACCTCAAGCTCGAGGAGGCCGCCATTCCCGACCTGCGTGAGATCATCTCGCTGTGCGAGAAGGAAACCGACTATGTCAGTCGCGACCTGCTGAGCAAGATTCTGGAGAACGAGGAAGAACACCTCGATTATCTCGAGACCCAGCTTGGTCTGATCGATCAGATCGGTCAGGAAAACTACCTGCAGTCACAGGTCTGACACACAGGAAGATCGCGCTCTAGTCTCCCGCGCCTGTCGTTGGCAGGGCGGGGGTCATGGCGGGTGCGGGTTCGAACGCACCGATTTTCTGGCGTTTGCGATGGGCATCGCTCATCGCGCGGCTGAGAAGAATCACCGGAACAATACCGGCCAGAACAATGGTCAGCGCTGAAAGCGCACTCTGTTCAAGCAATTCATCAGATGCGAACTGGTAGACATGGGTCGCCAGTGTGTCGAAGTTGAACGGTCGTAGGATCAGTGTGGCGGGTAGTTCTTTCATGCTGTCGACAAACACGATCGTGCCTGCGGCGATCAGGCTGCCCCGAATCATGGGCAGGTGGATGCGCAACAAGGTGCGACCGGGACCGGCGCCAAGGCTGCGGGCGGCCATATCCATGGTGGGCTGGATCTTGCCCAGGCTTGCCTCCACCGCCCCGAAGGCAACGGCGAGAAACCGCACCACATAGGCAAAGACGAGCGCAAAGATTGTGCCGCTGAGCAGCAGGCCGGTCGAGACCCCGAACCACTCGCGGGCCAGACCGTCAATGGCGTTGTCGAGACTGGCAAAAGGAATCAGCACGCCGACAGCAAGAACGGCCCCCGGGACCGCGTAGCCCAGCAGGGAGATACGTGAAAGCACGCCGAAGGTGCGGCCTGACAGGCGCCGTCCATAGGCCAGAAATACGGCAATCGCGACCGCTGCGAAGGCGGCAATCGTGGCCAGCATCAGGCTGTTGCGGGCAAATTCGAAAAAGGCTGCGTTCCAGGAGTCTTCAAAGAAAACAATGGCATGGCGGGTGAGGATGCCGGCTGGGATGAGGAAGCCGACCAGAATTGGAAGGGTGCAGATGGATGTCGCCAGCCAGCGGCGCACCGGGCCGAGTCGGTAGCGCGCAGGTGCTTTGTGGCGGGTGGAAGTGTTGTGATAGCGCCGTCCGCGCCGGCCAATGCGCTCGAGCGTGATCAGCACCACCACGAATGCCAGCATCACCAGTGCGATCTGTGCCGCACCCCCGGCATTGCCCATCCCGAGCCAGACATCGAAGATCGAAACCGTGAGCGTGTTGACGGCGAAATAGTCCACGGTTCCGAAATCCGCGAGGGTCTCCATGAGAGCCAATGCGATCCCCACCACGATCGCCGGACGCGCCAGAGGCAATGCGACAGAGGTAAAGGTCTTCCAGGGACCCCGGCCCAGCGACCGGCTTGCCTCGAGAAGGCTGACCGATTGTTCCAGAAAGGCCGCGCGGGCAAGCAAATAGACATAGGGGTAGAGGACGAAGGACATCACGAACATGGCGCCGCCCATCGACCGGATTTCGGGGAACCAGTAATCCCGCTTGGTCTGCCAGCCGAAGATGTCACGCAGCAGACCCTGCACGGGGCCGGCAAATTCGAAGACGTCGGTGTAGACAAAGGCGACGATATAGGCGGGAACGGCCAAGGGCAGCAGCAAGGCCCATTCAAACACCCGCCGCCCGGGAAAATCCCCGGTCGCCACGAGCCAGGCTGTCGTTGTGCCAATCAGGAACACGCCAATGCCGTTTCCGATCATCAGAAGCAGCGTGTTCCAGCTGTGGCGTGGCAGGATTGTGGACGCCAGATGCGGCCAGATATTTTCACTCGGGAACAGCGCAATCCCGGCAATCGCCAGCAGCGGCGCGGCCACAACCAGCGCCACGAGGCTGCCGCCCAGAATCCAGACACGCCCCGCAAGGGAGCGCGTCGGTCCTGTCGTTGGATGAACGGGTTTTTGACGCATCATAAGGTTTATTTAAAACAATAGGTTAATCGTTGTACCCAACCTCATTTATGAGCTTTATTGCGGCGGTGCGATTGGCCGCAATCTCTTCCAGGTCCAGCGTATCTGGTTTCAGCTCACCCATGGAGCGGACAAGGCCACCCTGGGGTACGCCGGCCACAATCGGGTACTCGAAGTTCTGCTCGGCATACATCTGCTGTGCCAGCTCACCGGTCAGAAACTCCATCAGCTTGATGCCATTTTCCTTGTTCGGAGCAGATACCGTCAGCGCCATACCCGAGATGTTCACATGGGTTCCCTGTCCGGCGATGGTCGGGAAAACCGGGTAGACGGCCTGTGCCCATTCAGCCTGCTCTTCGTTCTGCAGCATGGCCCCGTAGTAGTAGTTGTTGCCAAGCGAGATATCGCATTCACCTTCCTTGATCGCTTTGACCTGTGCGCGGTCATTGCCCTGGGGCTTGCGCGCCAGGTTGGCTTTCAACCCGCGCAGCCAGTCTTCAGCCTTCTCCAGACCGTGATGGGCGATCATCGCCGAGGTCAGAGCCACCTGATAGACATGGCTGCCCGACCGGGTGCAGATGCGACCCTTCCATTTCGGATCCGTCAGTTCCTCATAGGTCTTGGGTGCTTCATCCGCCGCAACCCGGTCTTTCGAGACGTAGAGAATGCGCGCGCGCTGGGTCAGGCCGTACCAGTGACCTTCATGCTGGCGGAACGCCTCGGGAATGGCGCTGGTCAGTGCCGCTGTCTGAACCGCCTGGGTCACGCCGGAATCATAGGCATCGGCAAGACGACCGATATCAACTGTGAAGATCAGGTCGGCGGGGCTGTTGCGCCCTTCCTGTTCCAGCCGCTCGATCAATCCCTTGGGTGCAAACACGACATTCACCTTGACGCCGGACTCCCGGGTAAAGGCATCGAACATCGGCTGGATCAGAAATGGCTGACGGTAGGAATAGACGTTCACCTCGCCCTTATCGATCGCGGCCTGTTCGTCAGCAAGAGCCGGTCCGGTGGTTAGGGCCGCCGATAAAGCGGCAGCGGCGAGGAGGCTGGTGTGGGAGCGCATTCAATTTTCTCCGAAATGCGTGTTATGCAATTGAGAACCATTCTCAATAGATGCAATCTAGCGGCGTCTATTTCTTATTGCAAGTGGTTCGCAATTGCACCTGCCTGATGCATTGATCGAGATCAATTGGCGTAACTTTTTGGCGTTCCGGCGTTGCCGGAGCAAACGCTCACGCGGGTGTACGGAACCGTTCTTCGGCCATCGTGTCGGCGACCATGTTTGTCGCCGTGCCTTCAGTTTCGGCCCGTTCGAAAATCTCTGTCAGGGTGTCGTGGATCGTGTCGAGATGGGCATAGATTTTTGAATCGTCGTGATCGCCGCCGAAACTCTTGCCATGGGCAATCTCGATGATGCCGCCGGCGTTGATGACGTAGTCGGGGGCATAGAGAACGCCACGCGCGGCCAATGCTTTGCCGTGGCGGTCTTCGGCCAGCTGGTTGTTGGCCGATCCCGCTACGATCTGCGCGCCAAGTTCCCCGATGGTCTTGTCATTGATCACGGCACCAAGGGCGCAGGGCGCAAACACATCGACAGCAGCAGCATGAATATTCTGGGTGTCGACCGGTATGGCGCCGAATGTGTCGACGGCGCGTTGCACGGCGTCTTTGTTGATATCGGCAACATGCAATTTTGCGCCTTGCTCGTGCAGCCGCCGGGCAAGATCGAAACCCACCGCACCAAGCCCCTGAATCGCGACTCGCACACCGGCCATTCCATCATTGTGCGCAAGCCGGTGTTCGATGGCCGCTTCAATGCCGCGCATCACGCCATAGGCGGTGTAGGGCGACGGGTTCCCGCTTGTTGTGCTGGTGCCCGTGACGTGTTCCGTGACGGTCGCCATCTCGTCCATATCTGCCACGGTCATGCCGATATCCTCGGCCGCAACGTACCGTCCGCCGAGGCTTTCGACGAAGCGGCCCATGGCGCGCATCAGCGCGGGGGTCTTTTCTGCTCTGGCGTCTCCGATGATGACCGACTTGCCGCCGCCAAAGGGCAGACCGGCCAGGGCTGATTTGTAGGTCATACCGCGCGACAGGCGCAGCGCATCACGCAGCGCGGCGGTATCGTCGGGATAGGGCCACATCCGGCACCCGCCAACGCCGGGGCCCAGGTTTGAATTGTGAATGGCGATAATGGCCCGCAGGCCTGTTTCCTCGTCATGTCCAAAGGCGACATGTTCATGGCCATCATACTCGGGGGTGGAAAATACAGTCACGACGTCCTCCAAACCTGCACCGTGTCGGCGCAGCACCTATTCTGACCACGGATTTTGCATTCGTGCACGCTTGCTTCAACGGATATCGATGGTGTGTACGAACATCGAAACAACGCACGGTGGGAATCGCGGTCTGATAGAGAAACGTGAAACCTTGCGGCGATGGTTTATAATATTGTTTCAACACCGTACGGGCAGGGGTGCTTGGCGATTCAGTCAGGATGGCACCCGGAGATGGGGACATGGCAGGACCGAAGACACGCGCCACGGCAGAGCCGGATATCTGGAAACAGCCCGACGGGTCCGTCATGAGCTGTGAAGAATCGATCCTCGTGCTGCGCGAGAATTTGAGCGAGATCGCGGAAATCTGTCAGGAGGCACTTGAAGACGCGGTGCTGATAGATGTGTCCGAAGCGCAGTTTCGTGAGGTGCTGCACAGCCTCGTCGACAGCCTTGCCAATCCCTATCGCAAGGGCTGACCTCAGGTCAGGTCGCCGCTCTGCGCCTTGTCAAAAAGTGCGCGGAATCCTGTGACATCCCGGGGCCGGTCATCCGTCGCCCTAGATCAATTCAAAATAACGGGCCAGTTCCCAGTCGCTCACATGTTTGCGGGCCTGCCGGACTTCCCAGTCGCGTGAAGCTGCGAAGTGATCGACAAAGCTGTCCCCGAACCAGTCCCGTGCCGCGCTAGAATCCGAAAACAGCCGCGTTGCGTCTTCCAGAGTGCGCGGCAGCTGGCGTTCGGCGGGCAGCGCGGCGTCATAGGCGTTGCCGGTGATGGCGGGATCGGGCTCGATCTCGTGTTCAATCCCATAGAAGCCCGATGCCAGCGCGGCGGCAAGCGCCAGATAGGGGTTTGCATCTGCGCCGGGCAAGCGGTGTTCGACGCGCTGGGAGTCTGCCGGACCGGGGATCACCCGCAGCGCACAGGTCCGGTTGTCGATCCCCCAGTTCGCGGTGGTCGGCGCCCACAGACCCGGCACCAGCCGCCGGTAGGAATTGACGGTGGGTGCAAACAGCGCCGTGAAGGCAGGCATGAGGGCCTGCTGCCCGCCGATGAAATGGCGCATCAAGGTGCTGATGCCGTGATCGTTTGCGGAATCGTGGAAGACGCTATCGGCCCCGTCCGGTGAGGTGAGCGAGAGGTGTATATGGCCCGACTGCCCGGCTTCCCGCTCGCTCCATTTGGCCATGAAGGTCGCCATCATGCCGTTCTGCTGTGCCAGCGCCTTGGTGTAGGTCTTGAACAGCGCGGCGTGATCGGCTGACGTCATGCCGGTATCGGCCGCCAATGCGCCCTCGACAACGCCAGCCCCCAGTTCCTCATGCAGGCCTTCGAGCGGCATCTTCATCGCGGCGCACATGTCGAGCAGGTCCCGGTAGAACCCGCTCAGGCTGGCTTGCCGCAACATGGAATAGCCTGTGTTGCCCGGTGCGATGGGGGTCAGCTCCTGATGGTGTTTTGCGCGCACGCTTTCGGGGGTTTCGGAAAACAGGAAGAACTCGTACTCGAAGCCTGCCTTGACGGCGAAATTCATGCTGGCCGCCCGGTCGAGGACGCGTGCAAGGGTGCGGCGCGGACATATCTGGGCCGCCGCTCCGGTGAATTCCCCGAGGAAGAGCCAGCAATTGTCCTCGATGGGAATCTGCCGCCCGGTTTCGGGCAGGATCGTGATCTGCGCGTCGGGGAATCCGGTGTGCCAGCCGGTAAATCTTGTGTTGTCGTAGAGCTGGTCATCGACGTCCCAGCCGAGAACAACGTCACAAAGACCGAAACCCGTATCCAGTGATTTCAGAAATTTCTCACGCTGCATGAACTTGCCGCGCAGGATGCCATCAAGGTCGAAGACGGCGACTTTCACGAAGGAACGGTCGTCTTGCCCGATGCGCGCAGCGACATCCGCACGGGACGCAATTGTTGGTGAACTCACTTGGAAGGCTCCACTGACTGATCGCCGCGATACTACGCTGTGGGCATCGTCGTGCAATCGCTCTCGGGCAATTGATTTCCGTTTTGCCGGAAACCGGACCAAAAATAGGCTATGTTTGTTCACCGAACAGTCTTCTTCTGGAGAAAGCCATGAGCATCGAAGTCATCATTCTTCTTGTCGCAATGGCAGCCTGTATCGGGCTTGGAACCTGGTCGGCGCTGGTCACCAAGGATTCGTGGGACCGGGAACCCGTCGAGGGTGAGGACAATTTCGACTATCACAAGGCCACGCTGGGGATTCACCAGCCACCCGGTGAAGAAGAGTGGGAGAAAGACCTCGACGCCCTGCGGATGGACCAGAAGCACCGCCTTTGCTGAGGCCATGCTCTTGCCTGCTGCCCGTCGGGTTCAGTCCCAGTTTTCAGCGTAGGCGAAGTTGCGTGCCGCATAGGCGGCATGGAAGTCACCAAACGTGATCGGCGGATATTTCGCCGGATTGTCAGATGTCTCGCAGCTGGGCACGCAGGTCATCAGGGCATCCACGTTCGGGTACAGGAAGAAGATATTCGAGTGGCGGTCTTCGTGAATGTCAGCACGCACCCGGTGGGGCGTCGCCTTGAACACGTCATTGGTCCACCGGCACAGCGTGTTCCCCGTGTTGAACAGCAAGCCCCCCGGGACCACCGGCTGCTCGATCCATTCTCCCGATGGTGTAAGGATTTCCAGACCCGGGCGGGTGGCGGGCGGAATCAGTGACAGGAATGACAGATCCGTGTGTCCGGGGAGAGAGATTTTCTCCGGCGTGGCACCGATGGGCGGATAGTGGGCGATCCTGCTCATCGAACTTGAGCGTTCGAAAAACGGGTCGAAGAACCCCGGTTCCATTCCCAGCGCCACAGAAAGTGTCGGCAGGAGCTTGCGGGCAAATCCTTCGAAGGTCTCGTGGAAGTCCATGAACGCACGGTGCAGGCCCGGAACACTGGTTTCGTCGGGCCATTTGTTGTGCCCGCGAAAGCGGCGGTTCTTGCCGTAGTCCGGATCGTCGGGCGCGAGATCAAAGGTGAACTTGTAAGCTTCGCTGACCTGAGGTTTCAGCGCGTTCTGATGTTTCTCGAAAGTGTCGGAATGCACGGAAACATTGGGCGGCATGTAGCCGCATTGGTGCCGGTTCATCCGGACCTTGAGTTTCTCATCCATCGGCAAGGCATGGAATCGCCGGGATGCCTCGAAGGTCCGCTCAACCACATTCATGTCGATTCCGTGATTGATGAGAACCATAAAGCCCATGCCCGTGCAGGCCTTGTAGACCCGTGACGCGACGTCCTCAATCGCGGCGGGATCACCGCTGAGGATCGGAGCGACGTCGATGATCGGAATTTCGTCCAGATCGACGGATGTGACCGGCTGTGCGGTTTCGCTTTGGAGACTCATGGTTTCCTCCTGTCTGCGAGACTAACCCTACAAATGGGTGACGTCGAGGGATCGGCCCCAGCGGTCTTCTAGATATGCGATGACCAGGCGGCGGTGACAATGATGCGGCTTGTCCTCGCTGCAGAGCAGACACGCGCCCTCCAGTTGCGCGGGATCGTAATGCTCTTCGATCCGACGCGTCGCCATGATGTCCATGAAGCGTGGTTCGAAGGCACCCCATGGCAGCTTATTCTTTCGATAATCGGCAAACAGCTCTTCGTCAGGCGCGAGTTCGGGGGCGTGCTGGTAGGGAATTCCGCTGATCTTCTCCAGAAAGAACGATAGGTCGGCCGCTTTCGCAAACCCTGCCAGCTGCGACGTATTCTGAAGCCGCACATCAATAACCTTCTGCACGTCTGCTGCGTTAAGTCGCCCGAAGAAGTCCTCCGCGCTGGTTTTCGTGAAGCCGATCGTGAATGTCGTCATGCCCAAGTGTCGCCGGACCGGAAGCCCAAGGCAACTCTCACACAGTCGTGACGGGGCGTGATTTCTGCAAACCCGATGTGTTGCTGTCTACTGTGATCGATCAGCGCAGGGTTTGGTCACGGGACACGCAACTGAAGATGACTAGAACGGGATGTTTGTAATGCCACTCTTTCTCATCCAAAAATGGAGCCGGTTCGCAGCGGCCCTCGGCGCGGGCATGATGTTGCTCGCCGTGTCGACAGCTGGTCAGGCCAATCCGGCGTTCTGGCAGCTCGAGTGGCCAAACACTGATTTCACCAAACATTCGGTCCCGCTGGACGAGATTTTCTCCGGGGGAGTTCCTAAGGATGGAATTCCGCCGATTTATGACCCGCAGTTTGCTTCGATTGCAGAGGTGAGCAGGCTTTATGAGGGAACCGAGCCGGTGATTTCTGTGGTGATCGAGGGAAAGGCGCGCGCCTATCCGCTCGGAATCCTGATGACCCATGAGATCGTCAATGATGAGCTCGCAGGCAAGCCGATTGCGGTGACCTATTGCCCGTTGTGCAATTCGGCGGTGGTGTTCGACCGCAATGTGAATGGGAAACTCCATACCTTCGGCGTCTCGGGCAAGCTGCGGTTTTCCGATCTGGTCATGTGGGACCATGAGACCGAAAGCTGGTGGCAGCAGTTTACCGGCGTCGGGATCGTCGGTCAGGAAACCGGGACCCAGTTGACCATGCTGCCGGTTCGCGTGGTTTCCTTCGACAAGTTTCAGGAAGTGCATCCCGAAGGTGAAGTGCTTTTGAGCCCGCGCGGCGGAGCCGGCTTCAATCCCTATGTGGGCTATGACACCTCCGCACGCCCGTTCCTTTACAAGGGAAACTTTCCCGAGGATATCCGGCCGCTCGACTATGTTGTGGCGGTGGGTGATCAGGCTTGGGCGCTCGATCTTCTCAGCAAGGAAAAGCGGGTTGAGACCGATGATCTGGTGATCACCTGGGAATCCGGGCAGAACGCAGCGATGGATCGGCGCAATATTTCGCAAGGTCGTGATATCGGCAACGTGACGGTGCAGCGCAAGGATGGCGACAATCTGGTCGATGCCGTCCACGACGTGACCTTTGCCTTCTCTTTCCACGCGTTCAACCCGGATGGCACGATTCACAAATAGGTTTTGCCGCTGCCCCCGTGAACGGGGCGCAGGGGTGTTCGGGTGCGTGTGAAGGCCAGTTCCAACCGGGACTGGCCTTTGCCGGTTTTGTGATCGCCTAATGGGGACCGTCATTTTCAGAGGTGGCGTCCCGGTAGTCTTCCTTGGAGATGCACGGCCCGGCCAATCGACGCTTCGCGCGATTTTGGGTATAAACACGGTCTGGAGATTTATACGATGCCGCTCGATCAGAACCGTACCGAAGCCACACAGGAAGACCGGAACGAGGTTCAGGTCTTTCATTCCGCCTGTCCGCATGATTGTCCGAGCACCTGTGCGCTGGAAGTCGAACGACTGGACCCGCAAACCATTGGCCGGGTGCGCGGTGCCAGCCAGAACACTTACACGTCGGGGGTGATCTGCGCCAAGGTCGCGCGTTATGCCGAGCGGGTACATCACCCTGAACGTCTCACAAAACCGCTGCGCCGGATCGGTGACAAGGGAATCGGGCGCGAGGCCTTCGAGGAAATATCCTGGGACGAGGCGCTGGATATTGTCGCTGCGAATCTGATCCGAGCCGCTGATGCGCATGGGCCCGAGACGGTCTGGCCCTATTACTATGCGGGCACTATGGGGCTGGTGCAGCGCGACGGGATCAACCGGTTGCGCAATGTCATGGGCTATTCGCGCCAGCATTCGACCTTCTGCAACACCCTCGCGGACGCGGGATGGATGGCGGGGGCTGGTTCCAAGAAAGGCGTGGATCCGCGCGAGATGGCCGAATCCGATCTGATCGTCATCTGGGGCTGCAACCCCGTCAGCACGCAAGTCAATGTGATGACCCATGCCGCGCGCGCTCGGAAAAACCGGGGCGCGAAACTTGTCGTTGTCGACCCCTATGTGACCGAAACGGCAAGGCAGGCCGATATCCATCTGATGCCCAATCCGGGAACGGATGGCGCGCTGGCCTGCGCGGTGATGCATGTGCTGTTCCGTGACGGTCATGCCGACCGGGACTACCTTGCCAAATACACAGCCGGTTATGCCGAACTGGAGCGCCATCTGGTGTCCCGCAGCCCGGAATGGGCCGAAGCGATTACGGGTATCCCGGCAGGCGAGATCGAAGCCTTCGCCACGCTCTACGGCCAGACCAAACGCAGCTATCTGCGTCTTGGCTTCGGGTTCACCCGTTCGCGCAACGGTGCGGTCCAGATGTTCTCCGCCAGCTGCCTTCCGGCGGTCACAGGTGCCTGGCAATATCCGGGCGGCGGCGCATTGTATTCGAATGCGGGGATCTACGGAATCGACAAGACCGTGATCGAGGGATCGGATGCGGTGGATTCCCGGACGCGGGTTCTCGATCAGTCGCGCATCGGCCCGATCCTGACCGGGGACAAGCGCGACCTGGGGGACGGCCCGCCGATCACCGCGCTGTTCATTCAGAATACCAACCCGGTCAATGTCGCGCCGGATCTGGGCAAGGTGCGTGCGGGCTTCCTGCGCGATGACCTGTTCGTCTGTGTGCACGAGCAATTCCTGACCGAGACGGCCCAGATGGCCGATATCGTGCTGCCTGCCACTACGTTTCTTGAGCATGACGACATCTATGTGGCCGGTGGCCACACCCATTTGCAGGTCACACGCGCGGTGATCTCACCGGTCGGGGAAGCCCGTTCCAACCATTGGGTGCTCGGCGAACTGGCCAAACGGCTGGGCGCGACGCATCCCGGCTTCGAGATGAGCGCATGGGAACTGATGGATGCCACGCTGCAGCGTTCAGGCTATGCCGATGCCCAAAGCATCTGGGAAGGGCATTGGGAGGATCGCGTGGAGGGGTTTGACGACGCGCATTTCCTCAACGGTTTTGGCCACGGTGACGCCCGCTTTCATTTCATTCCGGACTGGTCGCAGATCGGCGGCAATCATGCAGGCATGCCGGCGCTGCCGGACCATTACGATGTCATCGATGCCCGCGAGGACGAACACCCCTTTCGCCTTGTAACTGCGCCGTCACGCAACTACCTGAATACCAGTTTCACGGAGACCGCCACGAGCCGGAAGCGCGAGGGGCGGCCCGAGGCACAGATACACCCCGAGGTATGTACGCAGATGGGTCTTGAGGCTGGTGATGAGGTGAGAATTGGAAACCAGCAGGGCTCGGTGGTCGTGCATGTGCGCCCGACCGCGGGCCTGCGCCGCAGCACCGTGATTGTTGAGAGCGTCTGGCCCAACAGCGCGTTTGTCGAGGGGATCGGAATCAATCTTCTGGTCAGTGCCGAGGCCGGACAGCCCAATGGCGGCGCGGTGTTTCATGACACGGCTGTCTGGCTGAGACAGGCATGAACGCGACCGTTATCGTTCTTGGCAACGAAAAGGGCGGCACCGGGAAGTCCACCACAGCGATGCATATCATCGTGGGGTTGCTGCGTGAGGGCTATGCCGTCGGGGCCGTTGATCTCGATGCACGGCAGGGAACACTCACCCGTTATTTCGACAACAGGGTCGCCTATGGCGAGAAGAGCGGAATGGATCTTCCGCACCCGGTCTATCGGTCGCTCAAACGCAGTGATCTGCGTGACCGGGTACTGGCCACCGAGGACGAGCAGCAGCAGGTGGCGCGCCTGATCGGTGATGTATCCCGGACATGCGATGTGATCGTGATCGACACGCCCGGCAGCGACAATCCGCTCTCTCGCGCGGGGCATTCCTTCGCCGATATTCTGGTCACACCGATGAATGACAGCTTTGTCGATCTTGACCTGCTCGGTCATATCGAACCCGAGAGCAACAAGGTGCTGGCTCTGAGCAGCTATTCGGAAATGGTGTGGGAGCAGAAGAAGTCCCGCGCCCTGCGCGACGGAGGATCCATCGACTGGATCGTGATGCGGAATCGCCTTGCCGCGCTGGAATCCCGCAACAAGCGAAACATGGATGTTGCGCTGGAGGCGCTGGCCGCACGGCTGGGGTTTCGCCTGGCCCATGGGTTCAGCGAGCGCGTGATCTTCCGGGAATTGTTCCTCAAGGGTCTGACCCTGCTCGATATACGCGAACAGGGGTCTGAGGTTGAGTTGACGATGTCACATATCGCAGCCCTGCAGGAAGTGCGTAATCTGCTGCATGCTTTGGGTGTGCCCGAAGTTGTGGCGGCCCCGGAAATTGCAGCATCAGGATAGGTCAGTGCGATGACAGGCGATGAGCGCGATCCCAAACTTCCAGCCGGACAGTCCGGGCGGTCGGATATTGATGCCTTTCTGCAGAAGGTCGCGGCAACGCCGGTGCAGCCCAAGGCGGGTCAACGCGGGCGGCTACTTTTTGCCGTGGATGCGACGGCGAGCCGCGAACCCACGTGGGACATGGCCTGCCAGATCCAGTCGGAAATGTTTACATCGACCGATAATCTGGGCGGACTGGAAGTGCAACTCGCCTTCTATCGCGGGTTTGGTGAAATGAAGGTCACGTCGTGGCTCGATTCATCCGATGAACTGGTTCGGCGCATGCAGAAGGTACGCTGTCTGGCGGGCCGGACCCAGATCCGCAAACTGCTGCGTCATACGCTCAAGGAAACCAGGCAACACAAGGTTGATGCGTTGGTCTTTGTCGGCGATGTGGTTGAGGAGGACATTGATGAACTGGGCCACCAGGCCGGTGAACTGGGCCTTGTGGGCACGCCGGTGTTCGTTTTCCACGAAGGCGGCGAGCCCATCTCACGGCGTGCCTTCGAGCAGATTGCCCGACTTTCCGGTGGTGCCTATTGCAGCTTTGACGCGGGCAGTGCGCAGCAACTGCGCGATCTTCTTGCTGCCGTCGCAGTGTTTTCCGCCGGCGGACGCCGGGCGCTGGCCGATCTGGGCAAGGCGCGCGGCGGGCGCGTCCTGCAGATCGCGGACCAGATGCGCGGGAAGCGGTAGGCGCCCATGGCCTGGATCGCATTCGGCGTCTGTTTTCTGGTCGGGCTGTATCTCGTCGCGCGCTGGTTCGTGAAAGCGCAGCCGGCTGATGTGTTCCGGGCGGTTCGGTGGCTGGCTGTCGTCATCGTGGTGGTCGGGATTGTCGCCATCGCCATTTCGGGCCGCTGGAACCTGCTCTGGGCGTTGTCGTTTCCCGCACTGCCGTTGCTCATGCGCTGGCGCGCGATGCGCAGCATGCAACGCAATGCACGTGGTCCGAGGCGTGGCCAACAGAGTCAGGTGGAGACGCGGTTTCTGCGGATGACGCTCGACCATGATTCCGGTGATATGGATGGTGAGATCCGCGAGGGCCGCTTTGCCGGAAGATCCCTTTCGGCGCTGAAGCTCGGTGAACTGATCGAGCTCTGGCGCGAATGTGCGCGCGAAGATGACCAGTCGCGCAGTGTGCTGGAAAGCTATCTCGACCGGGCACAGCCCGAGTGGCGCGATGTGGTCGGGGAAGGGGCATCAGCGGGCACTGGTGAGCGCACCGATCGCAAGAGTGAAAGTCCCTGGACCCGCAACTCCATGAGCGATGACGAAGCGCGCCAGATTCTCGGGGTCTCGGAGAATGCGTCCGATCAGGAAATCGAGCAGGCCTATCGGAATGAAATGAAGCGCGCGCATCCCGATCAGGGTGGTTCGGACTGGATGGCAGCCAAGGTCAACCAGGCCCGGGATGTGTTGCTGAACCGCTAATCGGGTGCGCTTGCACCGGATCGCGACGCTATGGCAAAAGTGCCGCTCCTGCCGCTTGGCGCACCGCAAACGGGCTTCGTTCCAGACCTATGGCAAACCGCGTACGCAAGGCGATCTTCCCGGTCGGCGGCATGGGGACACGATTTCTCCCCGCCACCAAGGCGATGCCCAAAGAAATGCTCCCGGTTGTAGACCGGCCCCTGATTCAATACGCGGTGGATGAAGCCCGCGCTGCTGGAATCGAGCAGTTCATCTTCGTCACCGGTCGCGGCAAAAGCGCGATTGAGGATCACTTCGACCACAGCGTCGAGCTGGAAGGGCTGCTTCAGGCACGTTCGAAGCTGGATGCGCTGGCAGAACTGCGTGAAACCTTGCTGCCCCCCGGTGACATTGCCTATGTGCGCCAGCAGGAGCCGCTGGGTCTTGGCCATGCAGTCTGGTGCGCGCGCCATCTCGTTGGGGATGAGCCCTTTGCCGTCTTGCTGGCCGACGATCTGATTCAGGCGAAAATACCTTGCCTGAAGCAAATGGTCGATGTTTTTGCCGAGACCGGCGGGAACGTCGTGGCGGCGATGGAGGTGCCCGACGAACATACCTCGCGTTACGGCATTATCGATGCCGGCGGGGCGACGGGAAATATCCGACCGGTACGCAGTCTGGTGGAAAAACCGGCCGCGGGCACCGCACCATCGAACCTTGCTGTGATCGGGCGCTATATCCTGATGCCGGAGGTGTTCCGGGAACTCGAACGTCAGGAAACCGGAGCCGGCGGCGAAATTCAGCTGACCGACGCGATGGCGCGTTTGATCGACCGTCAGCCGTTCCATGGTCTGGCGTTCGAAGGGCGGCGCTTTGATTGCGGCGACAAGCTCGGTTTTCTCGAAGCCAATATTGCCTTTGCTCTGGCGCGTGATGATCTGGGCCCGGGCACACGTGAAATGCTCAAACGTCTCGGGGACGCTGCGACATGAAGATTGCGATGGTTGGGACGGGCTATGTCGGCCTGGTGTCGGGAGCCTGCTTTTCCGAGTTCGGCTGGGACGTTGTCTGTGTCGACAACAACGCCGACAAGATCGCGATGCTCGAGGCTGGCAAGATGCCGATCTATGAGCCGGGGCTCGATGCCCTCGTGGCGCGCAACGTGGCGGCCGGTCGCCTGAGCTTTACCACCGATCTGGCAAACGCCGTGAAGGATGCCGAGGCGGTCTTCATAGCGGTGGGGACGCCCTCGCGTCGTGGCGATGGCCATGCGGATCTGAGCTATGTCTTTCAGGCAGCCGAAGACATCGCGCGTCATGCCGAGGGCTATACCGTGGTCGTGACCAAATCGACCGTTCCTGTCGGGACGGGTCGTGAGGTCATGAAGCGGATCAAGGCGGTTCGTCCCGATGCGGATATCGAGATCGCCTCGAACCCCGAGTTCCTGCGCGAGGGATCCGCGATCGAGGACTTCAAGCGCCCTGATCGTGTCGTGATTGGCGCGGATACCGAGCGCGCTGCGCAGGCGGTGGGTACGCTCTATCGTCCGCTGTTTCTGCGTGACACGCCGATCATCTATACGAGTCTGGAATCCGCCGAACTCATCAAATATGCCGCCAACACGTTTCTGGCGACCAAGATCACCTTCATCAACGAGTTCGCCGATCTGTGTGAAAAGGTTGGTGCTGATGTTCAGGACGTGGCCAAGGGCATTGGACTGGACGGCCGCATCGGATCAAAATTTCTGCATGCCGGTCCCGGCTATGGCGGATCCTGTTTCCCCAAGGATACCGAAGCGCTGGTGCGTTCGGCGCGCGATGCCGATGCGCCGATTTCCATCGTGGAACAGGTCATCACAGTCAATGCGAACCGCAAGGAGGCCATGGCCCGGAAGATCATTGACGCATGTGGCGGTGATGTTTCCGGCAAAACCGTTGCGGTTCTGGGGCTGACCTTCAAGCCGAACACCGATGACATGCGGGATTCTCCCAGCCTGGTGATCGTACCCCGCTTGCTGGAGGCCGGTGCCACCGTACGCGCCTTTGACCCGGTCGGAATGGATGAGGCCAAATCGCTGATTGAGGGGGTGGTCTGGTGTTCGGACGCCTATGATGCGATGGACGGTGCCGATGCCGTCGCGATCATCACCGAATGGAACGAGTTTCGGGCGCTTGACCTCAAGCGTGCGCATTCACTTCTGAACCAGCCTGTCATGGTTGATTTACGGAATATCTATCGCCCGGATCAGATGCGGGAAGCCGGTTTTACCTATGTGTCCATCGGACGCGCTGCCGTGTCCGCAACTCCCTAGGGAATGATTATGTCCAGCTCCCACAATTTCAATCCGACGATCCTTCGCGAATACGATATCCGGGGTGTCGTCGATGATACACTGACACGCGATGATGCCTATGCCGTGGGCCGTTCCTTCGGGACCTGCGTCGTCGAAAGCGGTGGCGATCAGGTGGCACTGGGTTATGACGGGCGTCTGACCTCCCCCGGTCTCGCGCAAGCTGTGCTCGAAGGCCTGATGGCGTGCGGCCTGCATGTAAAGCGCATCAATATGGGCCCGACCCCGATGTTGTCCTTTGCGATCCGGCATCTCGATACCGGGTCCGGGATCATGGTCACCGGCAGTCACAACCCGGCAGACTATAACGGGTTCAAGATGACGCTGGCGGGCAAGCCGTTCTTCGGGGACTCCATCACACGTCTGGGAGTCATCGCAGCCGGTGCGAATTACGCCTCGGGTGAGGGCTCTGTCGAGGATATCGATGTCCGTGAGGATTATGTGAACGTGCTGGCGCAGGAACATCAGCCTCTGCGCATGGCGCGCGTTGCCTGGGATCCGGGCAACGGGGCTGCCGGTGAAGTCCTGAACATGCTCTGCTCGCGCATGCCCGGGCATCATCATGTGGTGAACGGCATCGTCGACGGAACTTTTCCAGGACATCACCCGGATCCGACCGTGGCCGAGAACCTCGTCGACCTGCAGAACCATGTGGCTGAACATGATTGCGAACTGGGCATTGCCTTTGACGGTGATGGCGACCGGATCGGTGTGGTTGACGGGAAAGGCCGCATCCTCTGGGCCGATCAGCTGATGATGCTCTTCGCCGAGGACGTCCTGCGCGATGACCCGGGCGCAACGATCATCGCCGATGTGAAATCCAGTCAGGTTCTGTTTGACGAGATATCCCGGCTTGGCGGCATGCCGGTCATGTGGAAGACCGGACACTCGCTGATCAAGTCCAAGATGTCGGAAACCGGATCGCCGCTGGCTGGTGAGATGAGCGGCCACATATTTTTTGCTGATCGTTATTTCGGATTTGACGACGGCCTCTATGCCGCGGTGCGATTGCTGGGGCTGCTCGAACGTCAGGGTGTCACGCTGGCTGATCTCCGCGACCGTATTCCGGAAGTCGAGAACACGCCCGAACTTCGGTTCCCCTGTTCCGAGGAGCGAAAATTCGCGGTGATCGAGGAGGTCGAGGCCCGGTTGGCCGAAGCCGGCGCTGATGTCACCGCAATCGACGGTGTACGGGTCAACACCAAGGATGGCTGGTGGCTGTTGCGTGCGTCGAACACGCAAGACGTCCTTGTGGCACGCTGCGAAGCCTTGAATTCTGACGGGCTCGAACGCCTCAAACAGGCTTTGAGCGCCCAACTGGCGCTGAGTGATATCGCCGCGCCTGACGACCTTTAGGTCCCGATTTTCCGATCTTTTTGTTTGGATCACCGGGCTGCGGCACAAGTTCATTTCCCATTTGAGGTTTCCCGCCTTGTGGTGAACGGGCTAGATTATAGAAAGCAGACATAGAGAGAGGTCGCGATGAGACTTGGTTATTTCGCAATGCCGGTGCACCCACTGCACCGCAACTACACGGAGACACTGAAGGAAGATCGTGCCGCGATCATCTTCTGTGACGAACTTGGGTATTATGATGCCTTCATGGGCGAGCATCTTTCCGATGCAGCGGAGAACATCACCAGTTCGATGCTCTTCCAAGCCACGCTGATCCACTCGACCAAGCAGATCAAACTGGCCACCGGCACAACCAACCTGTCGCATCTTCATCCTACGCTTGTGGCGACCCACGCGGCGATGTTCGACCATCTTGCCGAAGGTCGTTTCATCTTGGGCATCAGCCCGGGTGCGTTGACCTCGGATGCCGAGGCGCTTGGTATTCTTGACGAAGACCGCAACCAGATGTTCGCCGAAGCAATCGACGTCATTCTGGAAATCTGGCAGCGCGACCCGCCTTACAACATCGACCTTCCCGGGAACCGCTTCAAGGTGACCACCGAGAAGACGATTTTCGAGGAAACCGGCATCGGAATCATGCCGAAGCCCTACCAGAATCCACGTCCGGAAATCGTTGGCACTGTCGTGGCGCCGTTCTCCAAAGGTGTGATTGCGATGGGCAAGCGCGATTTCCACCCGCTGTCAGCCAACTTCCTGATCGACAAATGGGCCGCGACCCACTGGAAGAACTATGCTGAAGGCAAGGAAGAGGTCGGGATCAAGGCGGATCCGTCCGACTGGCGTATCGCGCGAACTGTTTTCGTGGCCGATGATGCGGCAACCGCACGGCGCTATGGCCGTGACGATGCCAAGAGCCCGTACCGCTTCTACTACAACCAGATTTTCACCAAGCTGAAAAAGGCCAACCGTCACGCGGTGTTCAAACGCGAACGCGATGAGCCCGATGAGGCGCTGAACATCGAGCGGATCATGGATGATCTGGTCATTCAGGGTACGGTCAACGATGTGGTCGACCAGATTCTCGCCTTCCGTGAAGTGACGGGTGATTTCGGTGAGCTCGTCTATGCCGGCATGGACTGGGTTGACGAGGGCCTTGGCCGTCGTTCCCTGCAGCTCATGGCCGAAGAAGTCATGCCGCGTGTGAATGAAGCCATTGGTCAGTCGGCTGCCGCGGAATAGACCGCCGCAGCCTGATGAAACGAAAAGCCCCGCTGCTTCAGCGGGGCTTTTTTCTTGCCGGTCAGCCGGTCTCGTGCCGCCGCAGCATGAAGGGCGCGCGCAGGGTGAAGACCTCGTCACCGTTCTGATTGGTCAAAACACCCCGCGTGACGACAAAGCCCCGGTCGGGTTTGCTTTTTGAGGGGCGCACGTCATCGACCTCCAGCCGTGCCGACAGACTGTCGCCAGGGCGTACCGGCGCGAGCCAGCGCATCTCGTCCACGCCGGGCGAGCCCATGCCCGCACATCGGTGCAACAGGCCATCGACAAGCAGGCGCATGAAGACAGAACCCGTATGCCAGCCGCTGGCGATCAGCCCGCCATAGTTGGAATTGGCCGCAGCCTCTTCATCAATGTGGAAGGGTTGCGGGTCAAAATCTTTTGCGAATTTCAGGATTTCGTCTTTGGTGAAGCGATATTCACCGAGTTCGTAAACCTGTCCGGCTTCGAAGTCGTCCAGATGGAGCAGGGACATAAGCGATCAACTGTTTCCGGAGTTGGCGATCTGCAGGTCCCCGCTGGGGGTAACCATCACGCATGGGGAGCCGGACCTGCGAAGCTCGCGGCAAATCTCACTGGCAATCGTGCGATCCATCCCGACAATTCGGGCGCGATAGAGAGTTTCGCTCTCGCCGTGCAGCGGGGTCACTTCGATGGAAGCGGTCGCCGGCAGGTCGCGCAGGCGCTGGGCCGTAAAATCGGCCGCCGAACGAGCACGGCTTTCGCCACGGAAAGCGCCGATCTGCACGCCCCAGCGAATATCGGTGCTGGGTTCGGCCAGCACCAGACGCGGTGCAGGGATCAGGTTTTCAGGCGCCGCCCCGGCGAGGGCCGGCTTTGGGACAGGCGCGGCGGCATAGGTGGAGTTCGATTGCGCCTTTGCCCAGGAACGATTGAGCAGCGAGGCCATATGCGCATCGCGCGATTGTCCGGTCTTGCCACCGAACACCACCCCGATCAGGCGGACCCCGTCCCGTTCTGCCGAAGCCACGAGATTGAAACCCGAGGCCCGGATATAGCCGGTCTTGATGCCGTCCATGCCCTCATAGCTGCGCAACAGCTTGTTGTGGTTGCGATAGGTTCGATCACCGTGCTTGAAGGTCAGCTTCGAGAAATAGCGGTATTTGTCGGGAAAGTTTTCGAGCAAAGCCTTGCCGAGCGTTGCCATGTCGCGGGCGGTACTTTTCTGGCGGCTGTTCGGCAGTCCCGAGGCATTCATGAAGGTCGTGCCGGACATACCTAGCGCGCGGGCCCGTTTGGTCATCAGGCGGGCGAAGTTCGCTTCCGTCCCGCCAATGGCTTCGCCCATGACGGTGGCGACGTCATTTGCCGATTTGACAGACAACGCGTTGATCGCGTGTTCGACGGTGATGGTCTGGCCGGCTTTCAGGCCCAGCTTGGATGGTGCCTGGCCCGCCGCGCGGCGGGATACGGGCAAAGGCTGGTTGAGCGTGAACTTGCCGGTCTCAAGCGCTTCAAACGCCATGTAAAGCGTCATCATCTTTGTCAGGGAGGCCGGAAAGAGTTGGTCGTCGGCGTTGCGGGCGTAATAAACCTGTCCCGTATTGGCATCCACGACGAAGGCAGCGTATTTCGCATCGGCTGTGTTGGGAAAGCTGACGGCAGCCAGCATTGCCAGAACTGGCAACAGGGCACCCGGACGCAGAGAAGACGCCAGACGGTCAATACTGTAAAATGCCCGAAACAGGCTTTTGAACACGGCCCGAGGTCCGATCATTGCGGCCCTAGATTGATTCTCTTAATTGAATCAATCAGATTCTAGTCGTGGTACCGAAAGCATGTAAATAGCATGCTTGAATTAACTCATCACTAAATCACGATAAAGGCGGGTAAAATTGCTGTCAGCTTCGAGAATTTCCGTTTTGCTCGTGCTCTTCGTCGTCACCGGTTGCACGACCTATACCGGCTCGGCGGACAATCCGCTTGCGCGATCCTTCACCTGGTTCAGCTATGTCGCAGGCGATGACATCAAGGCCGAGTGCACGTCGGAAAGCCGCGATCATTTCAGGTTCGTCTACAATGCCAATTATGAACAGCAGATCCGTGCTTACGATCTGAAGGGTGTCGAAGGCGGCGCAGATTTCGCGGCACGGGCCCGGAACGAGTCCGGGAATGTGGCCCGGCTGTCATTCTCAAACCCGCTTGGGCCATGGGAACTCGACCGTTCGCAGATGCGTCTGTCGAACACGCAGGCCGCCGAACTGATTGCGGCGCTCGACAGGGATGCCGCTGCGGCGCCGCCTGCGGCAGGCCAGCAGCTCGCAAGCAACACCTACTACTGGATCGTTGCGGGTTGCAGCGCGGGCAGTTTCAGGGTCTGGGCCTTCGATCAGGGGAAGGTGAACCTGCCGGAACTGGCCTTCGCCAAAATCTTGCGCGCGCATGATCAGACGGGGGTCGCGTTTCGTCCTGCAAAACCGGTCGAAGGCTTCGCGGACAATGCTTTCTATATCAGGATCAGCAGCGATGCTGACGGGATTGCAGGTAGGCTTTAGGTCGCTGTGGCTTTAGATTGCTGAGGCTTCAGTTTATACGGGCAAATCAAAATACAGGGGACAGTCATGCCGCTTCTCAGACTTGAGGATTATCCACCGCAACAGCCAAGGCCAGAGGCCATTCTTGCGGTCCAGAATGATCTCTGGGAGCGCAGTCGCGGGATCGAAGGTGTGGATGTTGCGTGGGGCGACGATATCTACCAGCACATCTCGATCTATCCCGCGCCGGAACCGAACGGTGCCGTGCTGGCCTTCATCCATGGTGGTCGCTGGACCAGCGGTCACAAGGAGGCGATGGCTTTCATGGCGCCCGGTTTCCATGCAGCAGGCATAACTTTTGCCAGCCTTGGCCATCGCCTGGCACCGCATCGCTACGATGAGGGCTTTCCCGATCTGTGCAACGGCATTGCCTGTCTGGCAGCAAATGCAGACCGGCATGGCGGCGACCCGCATCGGATTTTCGTGGGTGGGCATTCCTCGGGTGGCCACTATGCCGCACAGCTGGCCGTGACCCGTGACTGGCAGGCACGCCACGGGCTGGCCCGCGATGTGATCAAGGGCTGCCTGCCGATATCGGGCGTCTATGATGTGTCCTCAACGGCCGATTACGCCGATTGGCCGCCGCCCTGTCTGGCGGAAGGCGATGACGGTCACGAGAAAAGCCCGATGCATCGCCTGGCCGAAACCCCGCCACCATTTCTGGTCTCCTGGGGAAGCGACGACTATCCGTTCCTGATCCCGCAGGCGAAGGCGTTCGCCACAGCGGTCACGGATGCGGGCGCAGATGTCGAAACCCTGGAGATGGACGGAAAAACCCATTTTTCCGTCATGGGAGAGGGCGCTGAACCGGGTGGTGTCTGGAGCCAGCGCGCGGTTGCGTGGATCAACGCGCGTTAACTTGCGTCTGGCTTGTTGTCGACAATCCTGAGCGGGGCGGCCAGCAGGTCTTTCACCCAGGGGCCATCAGGCATTTCGCGCGCCAGTCGGGTCAGGTTGTCGTTCCACCAGTGCCGCTGTGCGCGGACATCATCATCGATGTAATGGGCCTCGCGCCATGCCCGGTCTTCATTGGTAAACGTGATCAGGTCGATGGGAAACCCGACGTCTGATGCGCTTGCGCGTGTGGAGTCGAACGACAGATAGGCCAGCTTGAGAGCCGTCGTGAGCGGGGTGTCATAGGTGAGTGCCCGGTCCAGAATGGGCTTCCCATAGGGTGTTTCGCCGATCACGAGATAAGGCGTTCGTTCTTCAACCTCGATCCAGTTGCCCTCGGGATAGACCAGATAGACATGGGACTCGCTATCCTGCGCCAACTGCCCGCCGATCAGCGCATGCAGATTGAACTTCAGGTCTGAGTCCTGAAGGTGTTCCTGATCTGACTTGGCGACCTTGCGCATCTGGATCGTGAAGGCTTCCACCGCGTCAAGCATGGTCGGGAAATTGTCGGCCTCCAGCTTCTCCATGGCCCGCGAAAGATAGGCGAGGGTCTTGTCGCGCACGGAACGCAAGCCCGAGGTCATGATGAAGAAGCGGTTTTCCTTTCCGTGGAGCGTGATTTTGCGGCCCACGGTGACTTGCGTTCCCGATGTCAGGCGACCGTCTGCCAGCGCCACGATCCCGTCGCGAACCTTGATGGCAACGCAATATGTCATTGATGGAAATCCTCTGAACGCGGAATGAGCCGAAAATCGGAACGTCTGCTTATGTAGGCATGCACCTGCACGAGTCTCAACCCGACCGCCTTGAATATGCCGGAAAACAGGCAATATTGCATTAGCGAATAAAAAATGGTGCAGCGCACCAATTTTTCGTTGACAGGGTCGGGTTGGGCTACCATATTCACCCTATGTTGCAATGCAGCAACGATATGAATTCAAGGGCTTGTCTAGAGTTTGTTTCACGGGCCCACCACAAAATTGTGTGATGCAGCGCACAATTATTACAAGGAGTGTCAGATATGACCACCGCAAAGAAGACAGGCGCAGCGAAATCGGCTCAGGAAACCCTCGAAGCCGTCGCTGAAGCCCAGAAGAAGACAATGGACGACGCGATCCAGGCCGGTACCGACGCTTTCGCAAAAGGTTACGAAGAGTTCTACAACACGTCCCGCGAAAAGATGGACGAAGCTCAGAAGTCTGCTTTCGAGAATTTCGATCAGGTGTCTGACTTTAATCGCGAGAACGTCGAGGCCATGATCGTGTCCTCGAACATCGTTGCCAAGGGTTTTGAAGTGATCGGCAAGGAATTTGCCGCATTCGCCCAGCAGGCCGCTGAAGCCAATATGGCCGCTGCCAAGAAGTTCAGCTCTGCCAAGAACCCGCAGGAAATGATGGATCTCCAGACCGAATGGGCAAAGACCGCGTTTGACGGCTTCGTCGCAGAAGCGACCAAGCTTCAGGACATCTCGGTCAAGGTTTCCAATCAGGCCTCGCAGCCGATCAATGATCGGATCAACAAGGCCGTTGAAACCTTCGCCAAACCGATCGCCGCGTAACTCTCCTCCCATACGTAGGCGGTTTGACGGCCCGACCCAGTGCTTTTGGTCGGGCCGTCACCATGTCTGGGCCTTGTTTTTTATCTGATCCGTACACATTTAGATGCATCCAGAGGTGCCCGCATGGCTTTCGCAGCGGCCCAAGGCTCGGCTAGAATGTCAGCAGAGCAAACCGACACCCCGCATGGATGATGGTACTTAGTTTTCAGAACCCGATTGACAGCTACCGGACCGCACCGCGCGCGTCTGACGATGATGATTCCGGTGACGGGGTCGGCGGCGGGGGCCGCGGCGATACCGGGATCGCCACCAAGACCCGGACCAAGACGAAGAAACCGTCGATGTACAAGGTCCTGATGCTGAATGACGATTATACACCCATGGAATTCGTGGTGATGGTTATCGAGCAGTTTTTCAGCAAGACCCACGACGAAGCCGTTCAGATCATGCTTCACGTTCATCAGAAGGGCGTGGGGATTTGCGGTGTCTTTACTTATGAAGTCGCAGAAACCAAGGTCACACAAGTCATGGATTATGCGCGAAAGAATCAACACCCGCTGCAGTGTACTCTTGAGAAGGAATGAACTGCAGCGCATTGTTTGACGTACGGATGACGAAGCCCTCACGCGAAAGGTAACCTTCGCACATGTTGTCTCAGAACCTGGAACAGTCACTGCATCGTGCGCTGGCGCTCGCCAATGAACGCCACCACGAATACGCAACCCTCGAGCACCTTCTGCTTTCCCTGACCGAAGATCAGGATGCCGTTGCGGTGCTGCGCGCCTGCGGGGTGGATATCGACCACCTGCGCCGTGACCTGTCCGAATATATCGATGAAGAGCTTTCGAGCCTGATTACCAGCCGGGTTGAGGAATCCAAGCCGACCGCCGGTTTTCAGCGGGTGCTCCAGCGCGCCGCCATCCATGTCCAGTCCTCGGGCCGCGAAGAGGTGACCGGAGCCAATGTGCTGGTCGCCGTGTTCTCCGAACGTGAGAGCCACGCGGTGTACTTCCTGCAGCAGCAGGAGATGACCCGCCTGGATGCGGTCAATTACATTTCCCACGGCATCGCCAAGGTGCCGGGACATGACGATGTGCGCCCGGTGCATGGGGCCGATGAAGAGGGCGAGGATGGCGAGACCGTCGTCAAGAAGGGCCAGGAAGCCCTGACCGCCTATTGCGTGCATCTCAACCAGAAGGCCGAGGATGGCGATATCGATCCGCTGATCGGCCGCGAGCATGAGGTGGAACGCACGATCCAGATTCTGGCGCGGCGGACCAAGAACAACCCGCTTTATGTGGGCGATCCCGGTGTGGGCAAGACCGCCATTGCCGAAGGTCTGGCCAAGCGCATTGTGGATGGTGAAGTGCCCGAGGTTCTCGCTGATGCCCAGATATTCTCGCTCGACATGGGCGCGCTGCTCGCCGGGACCCGCTATCGCGGTGATTTCGAGGAACGCCTGAAAGCCGTCATCAACGAGGTCGAGGAGATGGAGGGCGCGGTGCTGTTCATCGACGAGATCCACACGATCATCGGCGCGGGTGCCACGTCAGGCGGGGCGATGGATGCTTCGAACCTGCTCAAGCCGGCCTTGGCCAGCGGTAAGCTGCGCTGCATCGGCTCGACCACCTACAAGGAATATCGCAGCTATTTCGAGAAGGATCGTGCGCTGGTGCGCCGGTTCCAGAAGATCGATGTGAACGAGCCCTCGGTCGAGGACACGGTCAAGATTCTGCGCGGCATCAAGCCCTATTACGAAAAGCATCACGATATTCGCTACACCGATCAGGCGATCCGGACGGCGGTCGAACTGTCGGCGCGTTACATCAATGATCGCAAGCTGCCCGACAGCGCGATCGACGTGATCGACGAAACAGGTGCGGCGCAGTCCCTGTTGCCGCCGTCAAAACGGAAGAAAACCGTGGGTGTGAAGGATGTGGAGGCCGTGGTCGCCAAGATCGCGCGCATCCCGCCGAAAACCGTCAGCCGGGACGACAAGACCGCGCTCGAGAACCTCGAACGCGACCTCAAGACCATGGTCTTTGGTCAGGACGACGCGATCATCGCGCTGTCGAGCGCGATCAAGCTGGCCCGTGCGGGCTTGCGCGAACCCGAAAAGCCCATTGGCGCTTACCTGTTCTCGGGTCCGACCGGTGTCGGCAAGACCGAGGCCGCACGTCAGTTGGCGCGTTCCCTGGGTGTGGAGCTCACCCGTTTCGACATGTCGGAATATATGGAGCGGCATTCGATCTCGCGCCTGATTGGTGCGCCGCCGGGATATGTTGGCTTCGATCAGGGTGGTCTATTGACGGACTCCATCGATCAGCATCCTCATCAGGTCTTGCTGCTCGACGAAATCGAGAAGGCCCACCCGGACCTGTTCAACATCCTGTTGCAGGTGATGGATTACGGCAAGCTGACCGACCACAATGGCAAGACCGTCGACTTCCGCAATGTGATCCTGATCATGACCACCAATGCCGGTGCGGCCGATCTGGCCAAACACGCCATGGGCTTTGGGTCGGGCGTGCGTGAAGGCGATGACACGGAAGCCATCAACAAGCTCTTCACGCCCGAGTTCCGCAACCGTCTGGATGCGGTGATCGGATTTAACAACCTGTCACCCGATGTGATGGAGCATGTGGTTGATAAATTCGTCATGCAGCTCGAAGCCCAGCTCGAAGATCGCAACGTCACCATCAATCTCGATGATGACGCGCGGGAATGGCTGGCGAAGAAGGGCTACGATCCGCAATTCGGGGCGCGTCCGCTCGCCCGTGTCATTCAGGAAAGCCTCAAGCAGCCGCTCGCCGAGGAACTCCTCTTCGGCAAGCTCACCAAGGGTGGCGCTGTTGAGGTGGGCGAGGAAGACGGCAAGCTGACCTTCAGCTACAAGGAAGACAAGCCGTCGGGTGATGGCGGGTCTGGCAAAAAGCAGAAGAAGCCAAGCCCGGATGATTCCGGCGACGGTGAAAAGGAACCTGCGCTGGTCGAGAAGTAGGATCTTATCCAGAGATGATAGAAAGGGCGGCTCCTCAGCCGCCCTTTTCGTTTTTCCGCGAGCGCTGGATTGCTTCACCGCTGCGCGGTTCGCAATGACGTGGATGTCTGACCGTTGTCATCGCGAGGCGCATAGCGACGACGCGATCCAGACCTTGCAACGGTTTTCGGCGGCCCATTTCACTCGAATTCACCTCTCTGTCGTTCCCGCGAAGGCGGGAACCCATAACCACAGACGGCAGCCCGGTTGAGTATCGGCGTTTATGGATGCCCGCCTGCGCGGGCATGACGAAAGCGGGGGAGGTCCTCAGTCCTCCTGCCGATAGGGCAGATGTTCGGCATAGGCTTCCATTTCCCAGTCCACTTCGCGTTCTTCATCCCGGCAGAACCGCGCGACCGCGTCGCGGAAGCCTTCGTTGGGAATATAGTGGCCGGAATAGGTCGGCACCGGCTCATAGCCGCGCTGGATCTTGTGGGGCCCCTGGGTGCCGGCTTCGACGGTCGATAGCTTGTTGTCGATGGCGTATTCGATGGCCTGATAGTAGCAGGCCTCGAAATGCAGGAACCGGAAGTCACCCAGACAGCCCCAGTTGCGCCCATAGAGCGCATCTGAACCCTTGAGGTTCAGGGCACCGGCAACGGGGAGCCCGTCCATGTCGGCCATGACCAGCACGATCTTGTGGCCCAGCCGTGCCTGCGCGGCCTCGAAGAACTCCCGGGTCAGATAGGGGTAACCCCATTTGCGGTCATAGGTGTCCACATAGAACTGGTAGAACGCGTCCCAGTGTTCGGGCCTGATCTCGTCGCCGGAAAGCGGCCGGACGCGAATGCCCTGATCGGACACCCGTGCGCGCTCCTTGCGGATCATCTTGCGTTTGCGACTGGTCAGCGCGCCGAGGAAATCATCGAAGGTTTCGTAGCCACGATTGTGCCAGTGGAACTGGCGGCCGACGCGCGGGATCCAGTCGGCAATCCCCATCAGCTTGTGTTCGCGTTCGGTGCAGAAGGTGACGTGGACGGATGAGACCTCGAGCTTCTGGCACACGGTTTCCAGTGCGCGCAGCAGCGTCAGCCGGGCATCGTCGGACTCCGGTCCGGTGCCCGCCAGCAGGCGCGGCCCGGTGACGGGAGAGAAGGGGGCTGCCACCTGCATCTTGGGATAGTAGCGCCCGCCCGCCCGCTCCCAGGCATGGGCCCAGCCGTGATCGAACACGTATTCGCCCTGAGAATGGCTTTTGAGGTACATCGGCGCCGCCGCCACGATGTTGCCATTGGCCTCCTCCACCACGATGTGCTGGGGCAGCCAGCCGGCCTCGTTCGTCGCACAGCCGGTTTCCTCCAGCGCGTGGAGAAACTGATGGCTGACGAAGGGATTGTCGTCACCTGCGAGTTTTTCCCACGTGTCGGCGGGAATGTCTGCGATGTGTTCGACGATACGGGCGGAAAGTTCTGTGTCACCGTCTGGCATGGCGCGAGCTTAGCGGGTTGGCGGGGCCGCACCAAGCGGTGCATCGTCGCGGTCAGGGAATTCGAATTCCAACGTTGAATGGCCGATCTGAAACTCGGATTTGAGCTTGTCCTTGATAGCTTTCTTGATGGCTTCCATCTGTCCCATATCGTCGCGCGCAATCACCACATGGGCTTCCAGCGAGCGGCGGTGTTCGTCGATGTTCCAGATATGGACATGGTGGACATCGCGCACGCCGTCCGTCGTTTGCAGATGATCGGTTACTTCCGCCACGTCGATTTCCTGGGGAACCGCCTGCATCAGGATATTGACGGCCTTGGGGATTTCAATGGCAGCCTGAACCAGGATGTAGCCCGCAATCATGAGGGTGACGACGGCATCGATGAACAGCCAGCCATAGAGAATGATCAGGGTGCCGCCGATGATCACCCCGACCGAGGCCAGCGCATCGGAGAAGTTGTGGATGAAGGCGGCCCGGATGTTCATGGAGGTGCGCGACATGGCATAGGTCAGCGCCATCGTGGCGACATCGACCACAAGCGCAATCCCGGCGATGATGACAACCGTCCAGCCTTCCACCGGCTGCGGGTCGATCAGGCGCTTGATGGCCTCGATGACCAGAAAAATGCCGATGAAGATCAACCAGGTCAGGTTGAAGAACGCACCGATCATCTCGGCCCGGCCATGGCCATAGGTGTGGTTGGCGTCGGCCGGCTGGCGGGAAATCTTGCGCGCGATCAGGGCAATCGCCAGCGCGGCTGCGTCCGACAGGTTGTGGATGGCATCGGCAATCAGCGCGAGACTGCCCGAGAACACGCCGCCCACGATCTGGGCGACGGTCAGCAGGACATTGACGGCAACGGCAAAGACGAGTTTTCGATCACCCCCCGGCGTGTCGGGAGGAACGGGGCCGTGGGAGTGGTGGTGAAGTCCCGCCAAGGTCGTCTCGACCGATCAATCGACCTCGAGCACGGCTTCCACTTCAACAGCAACACCGCTGGGAAGGGAGGCCATGCCGACCGCGGCACGCGCGTGTTGACCTGCGGCGCCGAAGACCTCTCCGAACAGGTCGGAGGCGCCGTTGACCACTTTCGGCGGGTCACGGAAGTCAGGCGTACAGGATACAAACCCCGTCAGTTTCACGACCTGCTTGATGCGGTCCAGATCGCCCCCAAGGGCCACCTTGGCTTGCGCGAGAATGGCGAGCGCACAGACACGTGCGGCGGCCGCGCCTTCCTCGATAGTGATGTTCTGGCCGAGATGACCGATCCAAGCCGGCTTCCCGTCAACCATGGGGACCTGGCCCGAGATGAACAGCAGATTTCCGGTGCGCACAAACGGTACGTAGTTTCCGCCGGGCGTGCTGGCAGGGGGCAGTTCGATGCCAAGTTCATTGAGGCGCGCGTCGATGGTTCCGGCCATGGGGAAATCTCCTGTCAGGCGTGATTGTTGGGGAAAGACTAGCCGCTTGACGCTGCCCGGTTAAGAGAATTGCAGGTGCGCCATCAAAAAAACCGGGGTGCGCCTACCTTTGCACACCCCGGAGGTCAGGGAGGAGAGTGTGACCCGGAGCCAAGCGGACTGGCAGGGGGTCAAATATTCGAGCCATCGGGGTCCGACCCCGCTCGAATTCCTCAGCTACACCCGCTCGTACCGCCACAGGTGTCGCATTTCATGCATGTCCCGTTACGTAATAGCGTGAAGTTGCCGCACTCACCGCAGGCGTCCCCCTCATATCCCTTGAGGCGTGCCTGACGAATGCGCATGGAGCGCTCCTCCTGGACCACATATTCCAGGTCGAGCTGTTGCTGGCTGGCGCTCGGCATTTTCGCCACGACAGGCTGGATCTCGCCTGTCGACATGCCGTCGGTTCCCGTGCCTTCCACGGTCGCGTGCGCCTCGGGGGCCTGCTGCACCGGTTCGAGCCCACGAAGCCCGCCCTCGATCACCGACAGGGTGCTCCGGCGGACATAGCCGGTGCTGACAACGGATTCCGTCAGCTTCGACATCGGCGGCAGTCCGTCATCGGACTGGCCGCGGCCCATCGTGTCGGGTTCCAGATCGTCAATCTCGACATGGGCCAGATCGTTGCGGCCCAGATAGCTGATCGCCAGTTCGCGGAACACGTAGTCGAGGATGGAGCTTGCCATCTTGATGGTGTCATTGCCTTCGACCGGGCCCGAAGGTTCGAACCGGGTGAAGGTATAGGCATCCACGAACTCTTCCAGCGGTACCCCGTATTGCAGGCCGATGGATACCGCGATGGCGAAGTTGTTCATCAACGAGCGGAAGGCCGCGCCTTCCTTGTGCATGTCGAGGAAGACTTCACCGATCGAGCCGTCATCATATTCACCGGTCCGGATATAGACCTTGTGCCCCCCGACGATGGCTTTCTGGGTGTAGCCCTTGCGCCGATGGGGCAGCTTGTGGCGATCAACCTGACGTTCGACTTCGCGCTCGATCACGCGTTCGACAATACGCTCGGCGATGATTTCGGCGCGGCGCCCGTTCGGGGCATCGAGCAGTTCGTCGAGCGCGTCTTCGGCATCATCCCCGTCTTCGGCGAGCAGCTGTGACTGCAGTGGCTGGCTGAGCTTGGAGCCGTCGCGATAGAGCGCATTGGCTTTCAGACCCAGACGCCATGACAGCATATAGGCTTCCGCACATTCTTTGACGGTGGCCTTGTTGGGCATGTTGATCGTCTTGGAGATCGCCCCGGAAATGAACGGCTGGGACGCCGCCATCATGCGGATATGGCTGTCCACCGAGAGGAACCGCTTGCCGATCTTGCCGCAGGGATTGGCGCAATCGAAGACAGACAGATGCTCGTCCTTGAGATGCGGCGCACCTTCGAGGGTCATCGTGCCGCAGGCATGATTGTTGGCGGCCGCGATCTGGTCTTCGGTGAAGCCGATAGCGGTCAGCAGGTCAAAGGACATGTCGTCCAGCTTGCTGGCGTCGAGACCAAGTGTCTCGGTGCAGAAAGCCTCACCCAGCGTCCACTTGTTGAAGGCAAAGCGGATATCGAAGGCGGTGCCAAGACCTTCCTCGATGGCCGCGATCTGATCATCGCCAAAGCCTTTCTCGGCCAGGGTGGCATGGTTGATCGCCGGCGCATCGGCCAGAGAGCCGTAACCCACGGCATAGTTTGCCATCTTGTCGATCTGCTTGGGCGTGTAACCCAGATTCTGGAGCGCCTGCGGCACCATGCGGTTGATGATCTTGAAGTACCCGCCACCGGCAAGTTTCTTGAACTTCACCAGCGCAAAGTCAGGCTCGATTCCCGTCGTGTCACAATCCATGACAAGACCGATCGTGCCGGTCGGTGCCACAACCGTCGTCTGGGCGTTGCGGTAGCCGTGCTTCTCTCCCAGTTCCAGCGCCTGATCCCAAGCCAGCTTTGCCGCTTCGGCAATGGGCGTGTCCGGGCAGTTGGCGTGATCGAGGGGTACGGGCAGGGTGGCAAGCTCTTCATAGCCACGTGCCTCACCATGGGCGGCACGGCGATGGTTGCGGATCACCCGCAGCATGTCGTCGGCGTTTTTCTCGTAGCCCGGAAAGGTGCCTAGTTCTTCGGCCATTTCGGCCGAGGTCGCATAGCAGGTGCCGGTCATCAGCGCAGAGATCGAGGCGCACAGGGCGCGGCCTTCATCACTGTCGTAGGAGAAGCCCGAGGCCATCAGCAGGCCACCGATATTGGCGTAACCCAGACCCAGCGTACGGAACTCGTAGCTCAGGCGGGCGATTTCCTTGGACGGGAACTGGGCCATCAGGACCGAGATTTCCAGCGTCACCGTCCACAGGCGCACCGCGTGGGTGAAGCCGTCAACATCGAAGCTGCCGTCATCGTCCCGGAAGGTCATCAGGTTCAGGGAGGCAAGGTTGCACGCCGTGTCGTCGAGGAACATGTACTCCGAACACGGGTTCGAGGCGTTGATGCGTCCCGATTGCGGGCAGGTGTGCCAATCGTTGATCGTGGTGTCGTACTGAATGCCCGGATCCGCACAGGACCATGCGGCATAGGACACCTTGTCCCAGAGTTCACTGGCATTGACCGTTTTGGCCACACTGCCATCCGTGCGGCTCTTGAGCTCCCACGAGCCACCGTCCTGGACCGCCTTGAGGAAGTCGTCGGTGACGCGGACGGAATTGTTGGAGTTCTGGCCGGCAACGGTCAGATAGGCGTCGGAATCCCAGTCCGTATCGTAGGTCGGGAAGACCAGCTCACTGAAGCCCTGCTGGGCGAACTGGATCACGCGCTGGGCGTAATTGTCGGGCACCATTGCCTTGCGTGCGGCACGGATCGCTTTTTTCAGCGCCGGGTTTTCGGCGGGCTGGAAACGTTCATCGCCTTCGGGTGCATCCGGGCCGTTACAGGCTTCCATGATAGCGGAAAGGTGGGTCTTGCAGGTCTTGGAACCCGTCACCAGCGCGGCAACTTTCTGCTCTTCGAGGACCTTCCACTCGATGTATTCCTCGATGTCCGGGTGATCGATATCCACCACAACCATCTTGGCGGCGCGGCGTGTTGTACCGCCGGACTTGATGGCACCGGCTGCGCGGTCACCGATCTTGAGGAAGCTCATCAGGCCAGAGGATTTGCCGCCCCCAGAAAGGGCTTCATTGGACCCGCGAATTTGAGAGAAGTTCGAACCCGTCCCGGATCCGTATTTGAACAGGCGCGCTTCGCGAACCCAAAGGTCCATGATCCCGCCATCACCGACCAGATCATCAGCCACGGACTGAATGAAGCAGGCATGGGGCTGGGGGTGCTCGTAAGCACTTTTCGATTTGGTCAGTTTGCCGGTCTGGAAATCCACATAGTGGTGGCCCTGGCCCGGACCGTCGATGCCATAGGCCCAGTGCAGGCCGGTGTTGAACCATTGCGGGCTGTTCGGTGCGGCCATCTGGCTGGCCAGCATGTAGCGCATCTCGTCGTAATAGGCGCTGGCATCCTCGGCGGAATCGAAATAGCCGCCTTTCCAGCCCCAATAGGCCCAGGTGCCAGCCAGTCGGTCAAAGACCTGCCGTGCATCGGACTCGCCGCCCGAGCGCTTGGCTGCCGAAAGCTTCTTGAGCTTGGTCGCGTCGGGTTCATGACGCCACAGGAACTCCGGCACGTCCTCCTCGGACACCGGCTTGAGACGTGTCGGAACGCCGGCCTTGCGGAAATATTTCTGCGCCAGGATGTCGCAGGCGACCTGAGTCCAGGCTGCGGGAACCGCGATATCGGCTGCAGCAAACACCACGGAGCCATCCGGATTCCGGATTTCGCTCGACGTGGTTCGAAATTCGATGTCTGCGTATGGGCTTGCGCCCTCGGTTGTAAAGCGGCGTTCTATCCGCATGTCGTCCCCCAAAAACCGGCGCCAGTTGGTTGCGCCAAAACAAAAATGAGCCAGGGTAGCCGCGCACAAACTCGCCGTTATATGCTGTGCAGCCCCCGCCGAGTCCGTGTCCAAATCATGAAAACAGCACGAAAAATACCAAATCTCGGCAATTTTCTAGGCTAACCACAACATATTCGCGCCGCAACCACATTTTGGGCTAGGGGGTAATTATTCGTCTATATCGTGTGGTAATGGCTACAGGGTGTGCGAATGACGAATTCGGATGATGTGACTGGACCAGACGCGTCAAGCGGTGCGATAGTCCCGCAAAATCGTAGTGTGAACAGGGATTTCTAGGCGATATGGCGACAATCGGAACGTTGCTCCGGACGATGATTTCGGGAGAGCAGATCGGAACGGATCAGTTCGGCAACCGGTATTACCGTGGCCGGAAGCGCAACCATTACAATCGGGAACGTCGCTGGGTCCTCTACAAGGGGCGCCCGGAAGCGAGCAAGGTCCCGCCGGAATGGCATGCCTGGTTGCATCACCTCACCGACAAACCGCTCGATGAAACCCATCGCCATGCCTGGCAAAAGGACCATGTGCCAAACCTGACGGGTACGCGCGCAGCCTATCATCCGCCCGGCAGTGTCCTTCGTGGTGGTGAGCGCAAACGCGGTACCGGGGATTATGAACCCTGGACGCCGCAATAAACCGCACTTGTTCTGGCCCTGCGCAATGATCCTGTATCCGGGATGAGCCAAAAATCATGAACACAGCCGCACGCCGCGAAATTCGGGACGTTATCGTGGGACTGAGTGTGTGCGTGGTGCTGATTGCCATGCTGGTGCTGGTCTTTGGCCCGCCATTGCTGGCGCGTACCTCCACATATGAGGTACATGCTTCTTTCGAGCGCACAGACGGGATTTCGATTGGCAGTCCGGTCCGTGCGGCAGGAATAATGGTTGGTCAGGTCACGGACATGCAACTGACGGACGGCTACCGGGTCCGCGCCACCATGACGATTGACCGGGATGTCGAGCTCGATACCGATGCCAGTGCGGCGATCGTCACGGACGGCATTTTCGGTGACAAGCTCATCCGGATTGATATTGGCGCGGGCGATCAAATAATCCCCGATGGTGGCACGATCTCTTTCACCGAAGATGCCGTCGTGCTCGATGATCTGCTCGGTCTGATCATCTCGCGGGCTCGCGCAAGGCGGGAAGCTGCCAAAACGGAGAACAGTCAATGAAACGTGGTGCCGTTGAAACCATACTTGGCGCGCTGGTCCTCGTCGTCGCGGTCGGCTTTGTGGTTCTGGCTGCCAAAACCATCGATATACAGGCCGATGATGGCTACCAGTTGCAGGCGCGTTTCCTGAAAGTGGGAGGCCTTGAACGCGGCAGCGATGTTCGTGTATCCGGGGTCAAGATCGGGACGGTTGTGGAGCGGACGCTTGACCGTGAAACCTTTGAGGCCGTTGTGACCTTTACCGTGCGTGACGGGATTCGCCTGCCCGCAGATACCGAAGCCGGCGTGACAGCCGAGGGGCTGCTCGGCGGAAAATATCTGCGGCTGTTTCCCGGACAGGATACCGAAACGCTTCAGGACGGTGCGGAGATCGCCCGCACCCGCGATTTTCAGGCGCTTGAAGACACGGTGTCCGAAATCATCTTTCTCGCTACGGATTCGAACTGATCACCCGGTCGGGCGTTTGCGAAATGTGGCCTGACGAACGGAACACATGAAAATGGTACCTTTCACACGCGCTTTGTCTCGCGCGCTTTGCGTCCTGGTCCTGACCGGCTCGTCGGCTGCGGCGCAATCGCCCGAACCCGCTGAGGCGCCGCCTACGTTCGGGGCCGTTCTTCAGGGGCTCGACAAGGTCACGGCACGGATCTCGACGTTCGAAGTTCCGTTTGACCGGCTGGTGGCATTCGGCACCCTGACGATACAGGTGCGCGCCTGTCACAAGGCCTCGCCGACCGAGGCGCCCGAAAGCACGGCGTTTCTGGAGATTGATGAAAGTTTCGAGCGGGCGGCCGATCAGCGTATTTTCACGGGCTGGATGTTCGCGTCCAGCCCCGCCATCTCGGCGCTTGAGCACCCGGTCTACGACGTCTGGATTGTCGATTGTATGAATGCGTCGAGTTCTGCAGCGGAAAGCTCGGGCTGAAAATCTGCATTGACCTTGAGGGCATCGGCCAGCCGGCTCTTGTATTCGGCGCGGTCGATTTCGATGGTGCCGAACTGGCGCAGATGGTCGGTCAGGAACTGGCTGTCGAGCAAAACGTAGCCGCCCTTTCGAAGCCGCGCCGCCAGGTGGCACAGCGCGATCTTGCTGGCATCACGCGCACGCGTGAACATGCTTTCGCCGAAAAACGCACCACCCAGTGACACGCCGTAGAGCCCGCCCACCAGTTCATCATCGCGCCAGCATTCGACCGAATGCGCAAAGCCCATTTCGAACAGGGCTGCGTAGAGCCGCTCAATTTCATCATTGATCCAGGTTTCCGGGCGGGCGCCCTGGGGTTCTGCACAGCCACGAATGGTGCCGAGAAAGTCGGCATTGCACCGGATATCATAAGGGGCGGCGCGCAATGTCTTCCGCAGCCGTCGTGGAATGTGAAATCTGTCGAGCGGCACGATTCCGCGCATGTCCGGATCGATCCAGTACAGATCCGGATCGTTGCGGCTTTCGGCCATCGGGAAAATCCCGCTGGCATAGGCGCCCAGAAGCAGTTGTGGGGTCAAACCCGCCATGAAGAACTAGCTACGATGTTTCGACGAAACTCTCGAGCCAATGAATATCATAGTCGGCCTTGGCAAAGGAGGGGTTGTCGGCAAGTCGCTGGTGCAATGAAATCGTCGTCGAGATTCCGCTGATGGCCATTTCGTCCAGCGCCCGGCGCATCCGCATGATGGCTTCCTCGCGGTTGCGCCCGTGAACGATCAGTTTGGCGACCAGACTGTCGTAATAGGGCGGGATACGGTAACCGGCATAGAGCGCGGAATCTACGCGAACGCCGAGGCCGCCCGGTGCATGATATTCGGCGACCAGTCCGGGTGAGGGGATGAAGGTCACCGGGTCTTCCGCATTGATCCGGCATTCGATCGCATGCCCCTCCATGACGACATCCTGCTGGCGGACCGAAAGTGCTTCACCTGCTGCGATGCGGATCATTTCGGCGACGATATCGAAGTTGCAGATCATTTCCGTGACCGGGTGTTCCACCTGCACACGAGTGTTCATTTCGATGAAGAAGAACTCGCCATTCTCGTAGAGAAACTCGAATGTTCCCGCGCTGCGATAGTTCATCTTTGCCGCAGCCTGAGCGCAGATGGTTCCGATACGCTCGCGCGTTGCGGCATCGAGAACCGGGCAGGGGGCCTCTTCGAGGACCTTCTGATGTTTGCGCTGGAGCGAGCAGTCGCGCTCGAACAGATGAACCGCATTGCCCCGCCCATCGCCAATGACCTGCACTTCGACATGTCGGGGGCGCGCGAGATACTTTTCGATATAGACTGTTGCATCACCGAAATTCACTTCGGCTTCCCGGCTTGCCAGCTTGAAGGCGGTTTCGATATCAGCTTCGGTTTCGACCACCTTCATGCCGCGCCCGCCGCCGCCCGAAGCAGCCTTGACGATGACCGGATAACCGATCTCGCCGGCGATCTGGGCGGCGTCTGCCACGCTGTCCACGGCCCCCATGGAGCCAGGCACGACGGGCACGCCTGCGATGCGCATGGCATCCTTTGCCGCAACCTTGTCGCCCATGGTGGCGATGGTCTCTGAAGTCGGGCCGATAAAGGCAAGGCCGTGTTCTTCGACGATACGGGCGAAATTCGCGTTCTCAGACAAAAATCCGTAGCCGGGATGGATGGCATCGGCGCCGGTCAGTGTGGCGGCAGAAAGGATCGCGGGAATGTTGAGGTAGCTCTCTGCGGCCGGCGGCGGCCCGATGCACACGCTTTCATCGGCCAGGCGAACATGCATGGCATAGGAATCCGCCGTCGAATGCACCGCCACGGTGGAGATGCCCATTTCCTTGCAGGCACGGTGAATCCGCAGCGCGATCTCACCCCGGTTTGCGATCAGGACTTTCTTGAACATGCCGGGGCTGCGATCCGGGCCAGCTATTCGACAACGGCGAGCAATTCGCCAAACTCGACAGGTTGTCCGTTGGTCACGGCGATCCGTGACACGGTCCCGCCATGGGGGGCCTTCACTTCGTTGAAGGTCTTCATCGCCTCGATCAGCAGCAGGGTCTGGCCCTGACTGACCGTGTCGCCGATATTGACGAGGGGAGGCTCGCTGGGAGATTGAGACAGATAGACGGTGCCGACCATGGGCGATGATACGGCCCCGGCCGGGTTTGGGTTGTCACTGCCCGCCATCGCCATATCGGCAGCGGGCAGGGCGGGGACCGGAACAGCAGCGATGGTTGCCGTTGCCGGGGCAGCGGGTCGAGCGACACGAATGCGCTTGCCGCCATCCTCGTATTCGATTTCGCCCAGCCCTGTTTCGGCGAGCAAATCGGACAATTTGCGGACAAGCTCTGAATCGATGTCGAACGGATCGCCCATGACGGCCTAAAGGACCATCCGCGCTGCCAGGGCGTCGATGGCAAGAACATAGCTCATCGGGCCAAAGCCGCAGACAACGCCGGTTGCCGCTGCGCTGATATAGGATTTATGGCGGAACTCCTCGCGGGCGAAGATGTTCGAGAGGTGGACTTCCACGATGGGGATGTCGAGCAGCCGCAGGGCATCATGCATTGCGACCGAGGTGTGGGTGTAGGCCCCCGCGTTGATAGCCAGACCAGCTGCAGCAATCCGGGCGTCCTGAATCCAGCCCACAAGCTCACCTTCGTGGTTCGATTGGCGGAACTCGAGGTCGAGTTTTGCGTTATCAGCAGTGACGCGGCATTTCTGTTCAATTTCGGCCAGTGACTCGCCGCCATAAATCCCTGGTTCCCGTTCGCCGAGCAGGTTCAGATTCGGGCCATTGAGAACCCATATGGATGGACGAGTTGCCACGTGACGTAATCCAGAATTGATAATGCAAAGCGGGTTACCATGCGTCAGCGATTCAGGGCAATCAGGGGTTGGCGCGACGGACATCAGGAATCCGTTTGTATTCCGACAAATTGGGCCTATACCCGCCGCCCAAAATCCCTGCGCGCCAGTGCTTCACCGAGGTTCACGAACATGAGTGACAAGATTGACCGTTTTATTCGCGACGAACGCCCGGCAACGCCCTGCGCGATTATCGACGTTGATCAAGTGCGGCAGAACTACAGGGCCATGACGGGGTTCGCGCCATGGGCCGAGATTTTCTATGCGGTGAAAGCCAATCCTGCGGTGCCGATCCTTGAGTTGCTGAATGCGGAAGGCAGTTCCTTTGACGCCGCGAGCATCGGTGAGATCGAGGCCTGTCTTGATACAGGTGTTCCTGCTGAACGTATCTCCTACGGCAACACGGTCAAGAAAAGCACAGATATCGCAGCCGCTTTTGCGCACGGTATCCGGTTATTTGCCTTCGACAGTTCGGCCGAACTGGAGAAAATCGCCGCAGCCGCGCCCGGCGCGAAGGTGTTTTGCCGCATCGTTGTCGCCAATGACGGGGCGCGCTGGCCGCTTTCGCGCAAATTCGGTTGTGAGCCCGATGAGGCAGCCCCGCTTCTTGTGGCGGCGCGCGATGCCGGTCTGGTTCCTGCTGGGCTGTCGTTTCACGTGGGCAGTCAGCAAGTCGAACCCGAACGCTGGCGCGAGGGAATCAGCCGTTGCGCGACCTTGTTTGAGCGATTGGCGCAGGAGGGAGTCGAACTCGAACTGGTCAATCTGGGGGGTGGATTGCCGATCCCCTATCGCAATGACAATGACGTGGATACGGCTGCGATGTTCGCCGCCATCGCGCGCGCACTGGATGAAATTTTCGGCGCGCGGATGCCGCGCATCCTGATCGAACCCGGGCGCGCGATCGTTGCGACTGCGGGGAAAATCCTGAGCGAGGTTGTCCTGGTCACCGACCGGATTTATGGCGGACGGCAGCGCTGGGTTTATCTGGATGTCGGACGGTATGGCGGGCTTGCGGAGACCGAGGGTGAGGCGATCCAGTATTATGTCGAGTACGAAGACAGCGATGCCGAGCTTGCTCCCGCGGTTCTTGCCGGACCGACATGTGACAGCCACGACGTTCTCTATGAGGAGGCGGCCTATGAGCTGCCCGTTGGTTTGAAGGCAGGCGATTTTCTGGTGTTCGGGAACACCGGCGCCTACACGACGACCTATGCGTCGGTGAATTTCAACGGCTTCGCCCCGCTTCAGGAACATTTCGTCTGATCGCGGATCAGGCGGAACTGACCATAAGCTTTTCGAGGATCTGATCGAGCTGGGACCGTTCTGCGGGACTCAGGTCCGACAGCAATTCCGCTTCGCGTGTCCGGGCGAGCGGGACGATCTTGTCATGAATACGTCGTCCACCGGGCGTGAGTTCGAAGATGGTGCGCCGCCGGTCGTCGGGGTCGGTTTTCCGGTTGAGGTACTGCTTTGACAACAGCGACGTGGTGGCACGTCTGACCGTGACCTTGTCCATCGCTGTGCGGTGGCAGAGGCCTCTGGCTGTATCCGCACCAAACCGGCCCAGCACCGCCATCACCCGCCATTCGGGAACTCGCAACCCGAACCGGGATTGATAGTCCCGGGCAATGGCACTGCTGATGCGGTTCGCCAGAACCGAAAGGCGATAGGGCAGGAAGGCTTCAAGAACCAGATGTTCGCGAGTGTGCGCATCAACGGGGCTTGGATCAGGCATCGGGACACCGGAACTTCGTTTCATTTGAAACAAAGTTAGATAGGGCGCCTGATTGGGTCAATCGATCCGCTCTATGAACGGGAACACGTGACTACGCGCGTCCGTCGAGATGATCCCTGATGATGGTGAATACGTCCTCGAACATCCCGGTGGTGAGCCGGCCCGTATTCGTGTTGTAGCGCGAACAATGATAGCTGTTGGCCAGCATCACCTTGCGTGGGCCGTTCTCGACCTCATAGCTCGCAGCATGGACGAACTTGAGCGCAGATTGCTTGTAGCCCAGCGTGGCCAGTATCGCCTTGTGGGCGAGACCACCCAGCGCCAGAACGACCTCCAGCTTCGGCATGGCCGCGATTTCGGCGGCAAAGAACGGGCGGCAGGCGACCACTTCGGCGCCAACCGGCTTGTTCTGGGGTGGTACGCAACGTACGGCGTTGGTGATCCGGCAGTCGATCAGCTCGATGCCGTCGTCGGGCGAGGCCTTGTAGGCTCCGCGCGAGAAGCCGAATTTTTTGAGGGTGGGGTAGAGCAGATCCCCGGCATAGTCGCCGGTGAACGGCCGCGCGGTCCGGTTCGCGCCCTTGAGGCCCGGCGCCAGCCCGACGATCAGAAGTCGCGCTTCCGTGCTCCCGAAACTGGGGACCGGCCCGTTGTAGAAGTCGGGAAACTTTGCAGCATTCTGTTCCCGGAACGCCGCCAGGCGCGGGCAGAGCGGACAATCACGGGCCGGTTCGGGTGGAGGGGTTTGTGTGACAGGCATGGGTCGCCCTCAGCCCTTGCTGACGGCGGTCTGATCGTCCTCGACGATATCGTCGTCATCATCGTCGAAATCGTCGTCATAGTAGTCATCGTCATCATAGGCATCATCGGAACTGGCCGGACGATTGGCGCGTTCACGTGCAATATCGCCGCGCAGGGTCTTCAGGTCGACAAAACTGTCGGCCTGACGCCGCAATTCATCGGCGATGGTGGCTGTGTTGTTGGAGACGGTGCTGATGACCGTGACCCGCGCGCCACGACGCTGAACGGCCTCGATCAGGCTGCGATACCCGCCGTCACCCGAAAACAGCACGATATGATCGACCTTCTCGGCGATTTCCAGCATGTCGACCGCCAGATCGACACTGATCGAATTGCGGATACGTCGGCGACCGGTCGAATCGGTGAAGTCTTTCGCCGGCTTGGTGACGAGCGTGTATCCATTGTAGTCCAGCCAATCGACAAGCGGGCGGATCGGTGAGTACTCCTGATCCTCGATCAGGACCGTATAATAGTAAGCGCGGACGAGATTGGAGCGGCTCTGGAACAGGGAAAGCAGCTTCTTGTAATCAATATCGAAATCAAGCCCACGCGCGGTAGCGTAGAGATTGGCGCCGTCTATGAAAACAACAGTCTTTTCAGTGGCTTTAAGCACGTTCTTGAATTCCTTTATGCAATTGGACGCAAGCGCGTCAGATTCGAATATTTCTTGAAATCATGGCCGCGAAGGATCACGGTCGCTTTGAATGGCGGGTTGATAGCCTGCGCTGCAATGCCTGTCCAGCCATCCGCGAAGGCCTGAAATCACCGCCGCTGTCTTGAGGCCTGAAATGATTCTGATCGGTCTCGGTGCCAATCTGCCCAGTCCCACCCACGGTTCGCCCCGCCAGACCCTTGAAGTGGCTTTGGCGGTGTTGGAAGCATGCGGGATCGGTATCGCGGCACGTTCAAGATGGTACGCAACAGCCCCTGTGCCGGCCTCGGACCAGCCTGATTTCGTCAATCTCGTGGTCGCGCTTGAGACGGAACTCGATCCAGGCGCATTGCTGGCCCGGTTGCATGCGATTGAAGAGAGCTTCGGCCGTGTCCGCGGGGAACGAAATGCCGCGCGCGTACTCGATATTGATCTTCTGGACTATAACGGGCGGGTCGACACGCAATGGCCCGTGCTGCCCCATCCGCGGATGGATCGGCGCGCTTTTGTCCTGGTTCCCTTGCAGGATATAGCGCCGGCGTGGCGGCACCCGGTGACCGCACGCGCGGTGTCTGAACTTCTGGAGGCAGCGCCTGACCTTGCCGGTGTTCGGCTTCTGGGTGCATAGGCGCATCCGGAAAATGGATATCTGTACCTAAGCGGTTGGCTTTGCGCGATTTTGGGCCTATATATCTGCCAAATTCCCACTCAGGCCCGGAGATATTTGAATGGCGCGAGTCACAGTCGAAGACTGCATCGAACGTATTCCCAACCGTTTTGACCTGGTGATGCTTGCCGGGCAGCGCGCCCGCGAGATTGCGGCTGGTGCGCCGATCACGGTCGAGCGCGACAACGACAAGAACCCGGTGATATCGCTGCGTGAAATCGCAGAGGAAACCATCAATATCGAGAACCTTCAGGAATCCCTGATTGCTGCGCAGCAGAAGCATGTTCAGTTTGATCTCCCCGAAGAGGAAGAGATCATCGAATTGCTCGAATCCGAAACCCATTTGGCTGGCGTGACGCCCGACGCCCCGCTGGCTGACGGTGAGGATGCGCCCGAGGATGGCATGCCGCAGATGCGGTTTGAAGATGCCGTGGACGAGAGTTCGGATAGCTGATCGAACGGGCGCTGGATCGCAGGCTCACAGTCGCGAAACAGCTTCTCACAATTGCAAATGATTGCCCGGGTGCATAATTGATGTGCCCGGGCTTTTTCGTGTGTCCCATTTCATGTCTATGATGCATTCATGATGCGCCAGTTCGAGCTTGTTGAGAAAGTTCGCGCCTACGACCCCAGTGCGGACGAGGATGCGCTCAACCGCGCCTATGTCTTTGCCATGAAGGCCCATGGCGCACAGAAGCGTGCCTCCGGGGATCCCTATTTCAGCCACCCGCTGGAAGTTGCGGGCATCCTGACCAATTATCACCTCGATACCGCGTCGATCATCACGGCCTTGCTGCACGACACGATCGAGGACACCGACGCCACCCATGCCGAAATCGCGCAGTTGTTTGGTGAAGAAGTGGCCCAGCTTGTCGATGGTGTCACGAAGCTGACCCAGCTTGAGCTGCAGTCTGACCGCGCCAAGCAGGCGGAAAATTTCCGCAAACTTCTGCTTGCGATGAGCAAGGATATCCGTGTCCTGCTCGTCAAGCTGGCGGACCGGCTGCACAACATGCGCACGCTCCACCACGTGCCCAAGCAGGAGCGCCGAAGCCGCATCGCTCATGAGACGATGGATATCTATGCCCCGCTGGCAGAGCGGATCGGCATGCATGATATCAAGGATGAACTGGAAGACCGGGCCTTCCGAGAGTTGTATCCGGATGCGCGTGACTCGATTACCCGGCGCCTGGAGTTTCTCAAAACGGAAGGCAAGAGCGTCATTGAGGCTGTTCTCTCCGAGCTGCGGGATGTCTTTGCGGAAGCTGGGATCGAAGTCGATATCGCCGGGCGCCAGAAATCGCCCTACTCGATCTGGCGCAAGATGCAGCGCACTCAGTCTTCGGTGGAGCAGCTTTCGGACATCATCGCCTTCCGGGTGATCGTGCCAACGATCCCGGACTGCTATCAGGCGCTGGGGGTGGTGCATGGCCGCTATCAGGTCGTTCCGGGGCGTTTCAAGGACTACATCTCCACCCCGAAGCCGAATGGGTACCGGTCGCTGCACACAAGCGTGATCGGTTTGGCCGACCACCGCATCGAGATCCAGATCCGGACCCAGGATATGCACGACGTGGCCGAACGCGGGGTGGCAGCGCACTGGGTCTACAAGGACAAGGGGTCGGGACCGGCCTCCAGTGCGATGCGTGAGGAAAACCGTCAGTATCGCTGGCTCCAGGAACTCCTGGAAATTCTCGAGAATGCCGTGGCGCCGGAAGATTTCCTTGCCCATACGCGCCTGGAAATGTTCTCCGATCAGGTCTTCTGTTTCTCACCGCGCGGTGAGGTGTTTTCGCTCCCGCGTGGCGCGACGCCCATCGACTTTGCCTATGCGGTCCACACCGATATCGGTGACAAATGCGTCGGCGCAAAGATCAACGGTCGCAACATGCCCTTGCGCACGGCGCTCCAGAATGGCGATCAGGTCGAAATCCTGATCTCGAAAAACCAGACCCCGTCGCCGGACTGGGAGAAACTGGTTGTGACCGGCAAGGCGCGCTCACGTATCCGCCGCGTGCTCCGGGAAGCCGAATTGCGCCAATATGTCGATCTGGGACGCGGAATTGTCGGCAAGGCATTCGGGCGGATCGGGGAAACCCTGGACGGGACCTCCTTCGATCTGGCGCTGAGAGAGTTTCACGCGGATTCACCCGACGACCTTTTCGCGATGGTCGGTCAGGGGGTCTATACCGGGCGCGATGTCGCCAGAGCCGTCTTCCCCGACAAGGTCGATGAGGGCAGCGCAAAGAAGGCCGGATCGTCGATTTTCTCCCTGCGTCGCAAGAAACCCGTGCCGATGGGGGGCGGCGAGCATGCCGTTCCGATCAGCGGACTGACACCGGGCATCGCGGTCCATATGGCGAAATGCTGTTATCCGTTGCCGGGCGACCGGATTGTCGGTGTCATGACCACCGGCAAGGGGGTGACCATCCACACGATCGACTGCATGACGCTCGAGGCGTTTGCAGACAGTCCGGAGCGTTGGGTCGATGTCTCCTGGAACCCGGATTCCGATCTGGCGACGACCGATCTGGTCAGCCGGCTCAATGTCACGCTGGTCAATGAGCCCGGCAGTCTTGCCGAAATGGCGGCAACCATCGCGGCGGCCCAGGGCAATATCTCGAATCTGAAATTCACCAACCGGACCGCCGACTTCTTCGACATGCTCGTGGATATCGAAGTCGTGGACGCCAAGCATCTCAATGCCATCGTCACCACCCTTCGCGGTCATAAATCCGTCAGTGCGGTCGAACGTACCCGAAGCTGACATCGCGGCGGGTTGACCTTCCCGCCGGGAAGTTCGATTTTACCATCTGTTCCCGAAACCATGAGACAGTTCAATGGCTTCTGATCTGCGCCTCGGCGTCAATGTTGACCATGTGGCAACCATCCGCAACGCGCGTGGAGGCGGTTTGCCGGATCCCGTGCGCGCTGCACAGGCCGCAGCTGCAGCCGGTGCAGACAGCATTGTCGCGCATCTGCGCGAGGACCGTCGGCATATCTCCGACGATGATCTCATCCGGCTTCTCGACGCCATCGAAATCCCGCTCACGCTGGAACTTGCCGCGACCGACGAAATGCTCGATATCGCGCTGCGCCATGGGCCACACACCGTGTGTATCGTTCCTGAACGCCGCGAGGAGAGGACGACGGAGGGTGGTTTGGATGTTGTCTCCGGGCACAATCACCTCAAGCGTTTTGTCGACGAACTCGGGGGGCGCGGCGCCATCGTTTCCATGTTTATCGAGCCCGATCGCGCGCAGCTTGATGCGTCGCACTCGATTGGTGCACCGGCGGTCGAGCTGCATGTCGGGGCCTATTGCGACGCCATCACCGAGGGAAATGAAGCCGAAGCAGCGCGGCTTCATGCGCGGATTGTCGAAGCGGCGGAATACGGCAGTTCGATTGGCCTGAAAATGCATGCGGGTCACGGCATCACATTTGATACCGTGGGACCGATCGCGGCGATCCGACAGATCGAGGAACTCAATATTGGCCACTTCCTGATCGGCGAAGCCATCTTCGACGGGCTCGACAGCTCGATCAAGCGTATGCGCGCCCTGATGGATGACGCCCGTGCCGAAACCCGGGATGAGGCGCGCGCATGAGCGAAGACAACCCGCTGCAGCCGCCGGCCGTGGTCTACCCGATGATCATCGGTCTGGGCAGCGATCTGATCGACATCACGCGCGTTGAACGCACCCTTGAACGCTTCGGTGAGCGTTTCACGATGCGTTGTTTTACCGAAATCGAGCGGACGAAATCCGATCGCCGTCGCAATCGCGCCGACAGTTATGCCAAACGCTATGCGGCCAAGGAGGCGTGCTCCAAGGCCCTTGGAACGGGGTTTCGCAAAGGCGTGTTCTGGCGCGACATGGGGGTCATCAACCTGCCGTCTGGCAAGCCGACGATGCACCTGACCAATGGCGCTGCATTGCGCCTTGCGGAAATCACGCCGCCGGGCATGAAGCCGGTTATTGAACTCTCCATCACCGATGAGCGGCCGCTGGCGCAGGCGATTGTGATCATTTCCGCCATCCCCGATATTGCGGACTAGTTTTGATGCTTTGGCTGTGCCGTGCGGTTCTGGACTGGTGTGAACGCCGCCACGCAGTTAGAACCCGCATATCCCGCATATCCCGCGCCGTATGACGTTGCAAAGGTTCTAGAATGGCGAAAGACAAGAAGCAGAATACCGGCGGTACCTTCGAGACCGTGCGCACGATCATCTATGCCTTGCTCATTGCCGGCGTTGTGCGGACGTTTCTGTTCCAGCCCTTCAATATCCCCTCAGGCTCGATGATCCCGACCCTGCTGGTTGGGGATTATCTGTTTGTGTCCAAATTTTCCTATGGCTACAGCCGCTATGCATTTCCGTTTGGCATGGGCTTTTTCTCCGGTCGGATTTTCGGCAGTGAGCCCGATCGTGGCGATGTGGCCGTGTTTCGGCATCCGCCGACCAACCGGGACGACTTCATCAAGCGCCTTGTCGGCATGCCGGGTGACCGCATTCAGGTCATCAATGGCCATCTCCATATCAACGGTGACCCGGTAACGCGCCGGCGTATCGAAGATCATGTTTCGCGGGATTTTCAGGGCAGCGTGCGGCGCGTTCCGCAGTTCGAGGAAACCCTGCCCAATGGACGGACCTATGTTGTCCGCGAGGGACAGAGTGACCGTGGCCCTGCTGACAACACCGGCGAATTCGTCGTGCCCCCGGGCAATTATTTCGCGATGGGTGACAATCGTGATGACAGCAATGACAGCCGCAGCTGGGGCTTTGTCCCCCGGGAGAACCTGATCGGTAGGGCGGAGATCATCTTCTTCTCGACCGATGGTTCAGCGGGTTGGCTGGAGCCGTGGGGCTGGATTCAGGCCACGCGGTTCAACCGCATTCTGGACTCCATCGATTGATGTCCTCCGGCGATGCCATCGAAGAACTTTTCGGGACACTGGGACATCGGTTCACAAACCGCGGCCTTCTGATCCGTGCGCTCAGTCACTCGAGCACGGCTGCGACAAACTCCTACGAACGGCTGGAGTTTCTTGGCGACCGGGTACTTGGTCTGGTGGTCGCGCAGCTTCTGCTGGAGCGGTTTCCAGCCGAGAATGAGGGTGAAATCGGGCGGCGGTTTGCCGCTCTGGTGCAGTCCAGCACCCTGGCGCAGATCGGTGCCGAGATCGGGGTGGAACGTTTCGCGCGGGCGGCACCGGGCGTCCTGAACGAGAACATCGTTGCCGATATGGTCGAGGCCCTGATCGCAGCGCTTTACCTGGATGGTGGCATCAGCTGTGCGGAAGCGTTCGTGCGGCGGGTTTTTGATCCACTGGTCGAACAGAGATCGCGGCCGCCGCGCGATGCAAAGACCGCACTCCAGGAATGGGCACAGGGGCAGGGGCTTGCCTTGCCGGTCTATACTGACGTTGGCAGGCGTGGCCCTGATCACCAACCGGAGTTTACCGTGGAAGTCAATTTACAGGATCACGAACCGGCACGGGCCTCTGGGCCCAGCAAACGCGCAGCCGAACAGGATGCCGCAGCCACGATGCTGGCGCGGCTGGGAGTGAAACAGGATGCCTGACGGTCAGACCCATTGTGGCGTTGTTTCGGTGCTGGGGGCGCCCAATGCCGGGAAGTCGACCTTGGTCAATCGGCTGGTGGGGGCGAAGGTGTCGATTGTCTCCCCCAAGGTTCAGACAACGCGTATTCGTGTGCGGGGTGTGGCGCTGTTGGACCAAACCCAGATTATCTACGTGGATACACCGGGCATCTTCGTGCCCAAGCGTCGCCTTGACCGGGCGATGGTCGATGCGGCTTGGGGTGGCGCGTCGGATGCCGATGCGATCATTCTTCTGGTCGATGCCCGGCGGGGAGTGGATCCCGATACCCGCCGCATTGCCGAAGGCCTCAACAATCGGGGCGAAGCCGCCACACTGGTCATCAACAAAGTTGATACGGTGCGCCGTGAGGCCCTGCTGGCACTTGCCGAAGAGCTCAACGGCCTCGCGAAATTCGACCGCACCTTCATGATTTCCGCGCTGAACGGCAGCGGGGTCATGGATCTGGAGGAATCGCTGGTCACGCGCATGCCGGCGGGGCCTTGGCTGTTCCCCGAAGACGAGATTTCGGACTTGCCGCAGCGATTGCTGGCAGCCGAGATCACGCGCGAAAAGGCCTATCTCTATCTGCATCAGGAACTTCCTTATGCCCTCGCGGTCGGGACCGAAAGCTGGGATGACTTCGAGAATGGCAGTGTGCGGATCGAGCAGGCGATCACGGTGGCACGTGAATCCCACAAGGGGATTGTCGTGGGAAAAGGCGGTCAGATGATCCGTCGCATCCGGTCCGAATCCCAGGAAGAACTCGCCGAATTGCTGGGCCGGGAGGTCCATTTGTTCGTCCGTGTGAAAGTCCGCGAGAAATGGGCCGAAGACCCGGGGCATTTCCGCGAATGGGGCCTGCGCTTCGACGCATAGGAAATCAGGGAACCTCGCTGCATTGCCACGGCGCGGCGGTGTGTGTTCCATGAAGTTCCTGTCCTGATCTGGATCATCGCGAATGGAATGGCGTGACGAAGGTATCGTTCTGGCGGCACGACCCCATGGAGAAGGGGCCGCAGTCGTTCAGCTTCTGACCCGTGACCATGGGCGTCATGCCGGACTGATGCATGGCGGTGCCTCGCGCAGCAAGCGCGGTGTGGTGGAAACCGGAAACCGGGTCGATGCCGTCTGGCGCGCCCGGCTGACCGAGCATCTCGGGCGTTACACCATCGAGCCGATGCGCCATACGGCATCGCAATTCATGGATGACCCGGCCCGGCTGGCCGCCTTGTCAGCGGCATGTGCGGTTGTGGAAGCCGTGATCCCCGAGCGCGAACCCCATCCCGGTCTTTATGCGGCCACAGGGGCCTTGCTCGACGCGCTTTCGGGTGGCGAAAGGGACATCTGGCCCGCTGTCTATATCCAGTGGGAACTCGGCCTGCTTCAGGAACTCGGCTTCGGTCTCGATCTGGCATCCTGCGCTGCGACCGGAGAGACCGAGAACCTGATCTATGTCAGCCCCCGAACCGGTCGGGCCGTGTCGCGCGCGGCTGGTCATCCCTATCGCGAGCGCATGTTGACCCTGCCGTCGTTTCTGCGGTCTGACGGGCGCGGAAGTGGTGCCGATGACACGGATTTCGCAGCCGGGCTGAAGCTGACCGGGTTCTTTCTGGCACGCCACGCCTTTGACCCCCTCGACAGGGGCCTCCCGGCTGCGCGGGAGCGGCTCGAGGTGCTGATCGGACGGTCCACAGCCAATTCGGATGAGCCTGCCACCGATTGTTGAGGTGAATCAGGCGCGGGGCCTACAAGGGGCGTCTGTTCAGCGGAGAATGAGTGATGACAGTTGTTGGTGGCGGTGTTCGTCAGGAAGCGTTCAAGGATGCGCTCAGTGAGCGGTATCTGAGTTATGCGCTGTCCACGATCATGGCGCGATCCTTGCCGGATGTACGTGATGGCCTGAAGCCCGTGCATCGCCGCCTGTTGCATGCGATGCGCCAGCTCAAGCTCGACCCCGATCAGGGCTACAAGAAATGCGCCCGTGTGGTCGGTGATGTGATGGGTAAATACCATCCGCATGGAGATCAGGCGATCTATGACGCGCTGGTGCGTCTGGCACAGGAGTTTGCCGTGCGTTACCCGCTGGTCGACGGGCAGGGCAATTTCGGCAATGTCGATGGCGATAACGCGGCGGCCATGCGCTACACCGAAGCCCGCATGACCGAGGTCGCGCAGGCCTTGCTGGACGGGATTGACGACGACGCGGTGGATTTCCGCGAGACCTATGACGGCGAGGGCAGTGAACCTGTCGTTCTGCCATCGAATTTCCCGAACTTGCTCGCGAACGGTGCCACAGGCATCGCGGTGGGCATGGCGAGCAGTATCCCGCCGCACAATGTCGGCGAAATCTGTGATGCGCTGGCCCATCTGCTGAAAACTCCGAACGCGACCATCAGCAAGCTGGTGGACTTCATGCCGGGTCCTGATTTCCCGACCGGTGGTGTTCTTGTTGAAGACCGCGCGACGGTCACCGATGCCTATACCACCGGGCGGGGCAGCTTCCGGGTGCGGGCGCGATGGGTGAGCGAAGACCTGGGTCGTGGCCAGTATCAGGTCGTGGTGACGGAGATTCCCTATCAGGTGCAGAAAGCGCGCCTGATCGAGCGGATCGCCGAACTGATGCACAATCGCAGGCTGCCGCTGCTCAACGATATCCGAGATGAATCCGCCGAGGATATTCGCCTCGTTCTTGAGCCCAAAAGCCGGAACGTGACTGCCGAAATGCTGATGGAAAGCCTGTTCCGCAATACCGAAATGGAATCCCGGTTCTCACTCAACATGAACGTGCTGGATGCCGACCATGTGCCGCGGGTCATGACCTTGCGGGAGGTGCTGCAGGCCTATCTGGATCATCGCCATGATGTGCTGATCCGCCGGACCAATCACCGGCTTGGGAAGATTGTGGACCGCCTGAATGTTCTCAAGGGCTACATGGTCGTGTTCCTCAACCTCGATGAGGTGATCGCCATTATCCGCGAGGAAGATGATCCCCGCGCGGCGATGAAGACGCGCTGGGACCTGAACGATGCGCAGGTCGATGCGATCCTGAACATGCGACTGCGCTCACTGCGCCGGCTCGAGGAGATCGAGATCCGCAAGGAGATCGAGGGGCTTGAGGGGGAACAGAAATCCCTTAAAGGGTTGCTCAAGGATGAGTCCGGTCGGATCAAGCATCTCGCAACCGAGGTGGCCGATCTGAAGAAGAAGTTCGGCGGGAAAACCGAGCTCGGCAAGCGGCGGACCGAGATCCGGGACGCACCTGATCCGGTCGAAGTCCCGGTCGAGGCGATGATCGAGCGGGAGCCCGTGACCGTGATCTGTTCGGACAAGGGCTGGGTGCGAGCGATTCGCGGCCATGGCCTCGATCAGGAAGAGATGAAGTTCAAGGAAGGCGACAAGGGACGGTTTGTGGTTGAGGCCGAAACCACCGACAAGCTGCTGGTGTTCGGCACCAACGGACGCTTCTACACGGTCGGGGTCGACAAACTGCCCGGTGGGCGGGGACACGGTGAACCTTTACGCCTGATGTTCGACATGGAAAATGACGCCGATATCGTGACGCTGCAGGTCTACAAGCCCGGTGCCAAGCTCGTTGTGGCATCAAGTGACGGGCGCGGTTTCGTGGTGGGTGAGGACGATGTCATTGCCCAGACCAAGAACGGCAAGCAGATCCTGAACGTGAAGGGTGATGTGGAGGCGGCGGCCTGCGGGCCCGCGTATGGCGATCATCTGGCGGTTCTGGGCAAGCGTCGCAAACTGCTCATCTTCCCGCTTTCCGAACTTCCCGAAATGACCCGTGGTCGCGGGGTGAAGCTGCAAAGCTATTCCGGTGACAGTCTGGCAGACGTGGCTGTGTTCACGATGAAGGACGGCCTGACAACCCTGACCGGAGACCGCCAACGCACCTTTACAGCTGCTGAGCTCAAGGAATGGATCGGCAAACGTGCGCAGGCCGGCCGCAAGGTTCCACGTGGTTTCCCCGCCGCACCCCGGTTCAGCTGATCCGCGTGCCATATTGTGAGGTTGTGGCGAAGCTGATAACAGTCGCGACGTAAATTCGTCCGTCCAAACGGAGACATGACATGCAAGCAATTACGGGCAATGCGCCCACTCTGATCAATGCCCTTTGGCCCCGCGAAACGGGCGGTGTCCTGCGTCTTGCTTTGCTGGCGGTTGCCGGCAGCATCCTGATGGCGGTGTCGGCCAAGGTGCAGATTCCCATGTGGCCGGTTCCCATGACCATGCAGACCTTTGCGGTTCTGGTGATCGGGATGGCCTATGGCGCGCGTCTGGCCGGTGCGACTCTGCTGCTTTATCTGGCACAGGGCGCGATGGGGCTTCCGGTTTTTGCCAGCGGTGCCGGCATTGCCTATATGGCAGGTCCGACCGGTGGTTATCTCGCTGGCTTCCTTGTTGCGGCTGTTCTTGTCGGCTGGCTCGCCGAGCGTGGCTGGGATCGCAATGTCGCCCTGACATTTGCGGCCAACCTCGTGGGCACGGCGATCATCTTTGCGCTGGGCGTTGCCTGGTTGTCCGGCATCGTGGGTGGCTTCGAGAAGGCCGTCATAGCCGGTTTTCAGCCCTTTATTGCTGGCGCATTCGTGAAAATCGCTCTGGCTGCAGCGGTCCTGCCGCTGGTCTGGAAATTGTTGCCGCGCCGTTAACTGCCGCAGAATACAAATTGAGATACGGAAACGGCCGCCCTTTCGAGCGGCCGTTCCTGTTTTTCGGGCCTCTCCGATCAGAAGTTCAGGGAGATGTCCCGATGGACGGCCAGACATGACGCCATGTCGCTGACGTGACTTGCGGGCAGGCGGGGTTGCAGGCGCAGCCCGATCGTTTCTGCGATGGCCTGGTCATAAGCTGCCAAGGGTGTCGCCAGTTCCTGCGCGGCACGGATGCGCCACTCCAGTTCGTCCAGATAAAGCGCAACACCAGCTGAGGCTTCATCGAAGGCCTTCTCGGGGTCGGGATTGCGTGCGGTGAGGGCGCGGCGCGCCTGGGTGAGGGCGCCGCGAATGGTGTTGGTGTCGGCCAGGCCAGTCAGGGTGGATTCGACAGCCTTCAGGGTTTCGACGGCCTGATCGAGAGGCTGGCTGGCAATGGCCGATGGCAGCCCCGCGATCTGGTCGCGCGCCTGTGCGAAGGCATCGGCATTCGCAATGATCTCTCGCAGTTCCAGAATCGGCTCATAGGCCTGATCGACATTGCGGCGATAGGTCAGGCGCGCGCGTTTTTCGGCAGCAGCGAGGTCGGTATAGCGTTTGCGCGCGTTACCCCATTCCGGCGGCAGGCCTGCCTCGAGTTCTTTCTGCTCGGCTTTCAGTCGGACAATCCGGGCTTCTTTTTCGGCGATTTCCCTAGCTGTGCCCTCGTTGTTGTTGCGTTCGTTCTGGCGCAATGTCTGGGTCAGTTCCTTGATTTCGGCCACATGGTCCCGGATGTCGGCTTCCATACGCCGGACGCTCACATGAAGGGGGCGATAGTCCGGGATATAGGCCTGCACCGCGCCCTCTTTCACACGAATCTCCTCGACAAGCTCGAAGGTGGCAAGCGCCTTGGTGAAACTGTCGTTGAGGTCCTTGGCGCGCTTGGGCGGCAGATAGCTGAAATCGAGGCGCGAACCATTTTCGATGGCAGCCACAAGTTCCGGCTGGCGTTCATCATAGACCGGGAACAGGCGCTCCTCGATGCAATGCTGCAGGCGAGGATTTTTCGGTGGTGGGGCCGTCTCTGCCGACAGGAAAGACTGATTGGGCAGGAAGTTTACCAGTGACGGGAAATTGCCGACGATCGCCAGTCCGAGCAGTTGCAGCCCTATAAAGGCGACCACACCCTTGTACATCGAGGTCGTCTTGACGATGGCCGGTGCGACGCCGCGCAAATAGAACAGGGCAAATCCGAAAGGTGGCGTCAGGAAGGATGTCTGCATGTTCACGCCGATCATCACACCGAGCCAGACCGCAGTGATGTTCGCAGACGGGTCTTCAAGCAGGATCGGGGCGACGATGGGGACCACAACCACGGCAATCTCGATGAAGTCGAGAAAGAAGCCGAGGACGAAGATCACCGTCATGACCACAATGAACTGGGTCCAGAACCCGCCCGGCAGACTTTCGAGGAAGCCCTTCACGAGTTCCTCCCCGCCAAAGGCACGGAAGGCGGCGGTCAGCATCGCGGCACCAAGCAGGATGATGAAGACCATCGACGTGGTCTTTGCTGTTTCGATCATGACACTGCGCATCGTGTCGTTGATCTTGTGAACCCGCCAGCCGCTCCACAGCACGGCAAACAGGAAGACGGTGACGGCTGCCAGCGCGAGTAGAATGCCCAGCAGGTCGGTCCCGTCATCGATGCTTTTGACGTTGAGGTCGAAATTCTCGAGCAGCAAGAAGACAACCACAACCGCGCCAACGGCCATCAGGGCCGGAAGATAGGTGAAGCGCTTGCCTTCGGTCAGCCGGTATCCGGCCATGATGATCGCACCGACGGCACCGATGGCACCCGCCTGATTGACGGTCGCAATCCCCATGATGATGGAACCGAGAACTGCGAGGATCAGCGCCAGCGGCGGGATCAGCACGAGGATGACGCGGAATGCAAATTTGAGGTCAAAGGCCCCCTCTCGGCGGACAGCCGGGGCGCTCTTGGGACGGATCAGTGCGAAAATGAGGATATAGGCGAGGTAGAGGCCGACCAGAACAAGGCCGGGCAGGAATGCACCGAGGAACATGTCGCCGGCGCTGGTCGAGGCGATATCGAATTCCCCGGGCATGTTGAACTCGCCCGTGGCCTCCTTGTATTCGGCCTTTCGCGCCGTGCTGGCCTGATCCGAGGCACTGGAAAGCTGGTCGGCGAGGATGATGAGAACAATCGAGGGCGGGATGATCTGCCCCAGCGTGCCCGAAGCGGCAATCGTCCCGGTTGCCAGCGAATGGGAATAATTGTTGCGCAACATGGCGGGCAGGGAGATCAGGCCCATCGCGACAACGGTCGCACCAACGATGCCCGTTGTCGCTGCGAGCAGCGCCCCCACGATGACGACCGACATGCCCAATCCGCCGGGGACCGGGCCGAACAACTGGGCCATGGTCACAAGCAGGTCTTCGGCGATCTTGGAGCGCTGCAGCATGATCCCCATGAACACGAACAGCGGGATCGCGATCAGGGTGTCGCGTTCGACTTCCCAGTAGATGCCTCTGAAATTGGTCACCCCGGCGGTCAGCCACTGGATAGGCCCGTCCTGCGCGAAATAGCTACCCGTATCACCGGTAAAGGCCCAGCCGAACAGTGACGCCAGCGCAATGGTCAGGATGGCTGAGCCCGGCAGGGCAAACGCCACCGGGTAGCCCATGGCCAGTGCGCTGGCCATGAGCAGCACCAGAACAAGAATGAAGAAGACTTCCATGTGGTGTTTCCGTTCGGTCTTGCGCGGCTAGGGTGCGGGGTTTTCGGGCGGTTTCGGTTTCCCGGGTTCGCCACGAAGGTCAGCGACGCTCTGCAGGAGATAGCTGGTGAACTGGACCATCATCGAAACGGCAAATACGGCCAGAAAACCTGCCATCAGGTATTTGACGTAAAGCCCGAACCCGCTTTGTGATGTTTCGAAGCTGAGGAGCGGGCTGTTGATCACTGTGGCGCGCCCGGCCATGCCCATGATCAGGATGATCCAGCACAGCGGCAGGCCCAGCAGCAGGCATCCGATGGTGTTCGTCCAGGCTTTGCCGCGCTCACTGAACCCGGCGTAGAGGACATCGACGCGGACATGGCCTTCTTCGGTCAGGGTATAGGCGCTCGCAAACAGGAACAGGGCGGCGTACCAGAACCGGACCAGGTCACCCATGAACGCCTGCTCATAAGAGAAGATGAACCGCGCGATCACGATCTGGAGTTCCGCGACCACGACGAGCAGGGCCAGCCATGCAAAGCCGAGGGTCCGCGTGAAGGAAGCGATGACAATCGAAAAGAGGATCAGGGGATAATGGACGTAGGCACCCCGGAAGCGAGACAGCCCCAATTCAGTCGTGAGTTTGTCACCGACAAAGAATGACAGGAAACCTTCGATCCGCAGGAACGAGATCACGGAATCGACCACACCGATCAGGAGGACCGACCAGAATGCAGCGCGGATGATGAAGGCTGCGACCCGGGACAGATGGGCGGCATCCACACGCAGGCCGCGATGGGAGGTCCTGACGACATAGGCCACAACCATGCTGATAAGGACGACATACAGAAGTATCTGCAGCGATCCGAGCAGGACAGCGCCTTCGGGGAATGGTTTGCGGAGCGCCTCGGCGCCAAACCAGTCCAGATGAGAAAAGAGATTCCCGATTCCCGGCCAGTCCTGCCAGAAGGTCAGGTAATTGTTGATTAGAAAGGCGAGACAGGCGGCGACAATCGAGAGGGCAAATATCCGGAGCGCCATGCCGCTGATATTGCCGATTCTGACCAGCTGGTCATCGCCAAGTGTTGTCGCTGTCATGGTTCCTGCTCCCGCCGTTTTTCGTCAGCCACACATGGAAAACGGAGCCGATTGGGCTCCGTTTTCTCGTGTGCTCGTTGCGTTGGGACTAAAGTCCGAGAACGCGGTTGCGCTGGGCAACGTAGGCCTGGTCCGAAATGTTCGTCCAGCCACCGACTTCCTCACGTGCTTTCAGGAAGCTGGCGTGGATCCGCGCGGCGAGGTCGCTATGTGCGACGACTTCGCTGAACACTTCGTCAGATGCCCGACCGAAGCTGTCATAGATCTCGTCCGAGAACTCACGAAGCTCAACACCGTTGTTGTTGATCAGCTGTGCGAGAGACGCGCCGTTCTTGGCGTTGTACTCGGACATCATCACATCGTTCTCCATCGATGACGCAGCTTCGATCATGAGCTTGTCGGACGGCGACAGGCTGCTCCAGAAGGATGCGTTCAGGCCAACGGCAAGCATCGAACCGGGTTCGTGCATGCCCGGATAGTAGTAGAACTTTGCAGCCTCGTAGAACTTCATGACCTGGTCGTTCCAGGGGCCAACCCATTCGGTCGCGTCGATCGCACCTGAAACGAGGTTCTCATAGATCTGGCCACCCGGCAGAGACACCGGTGAGGCACCCAGCTTGGCCATGACGTCACCGCCAAGGCCCGGGATACGCATTTTGAGGCCCTTGAGGTCATCAGCAGTGTTGATTTCCTTGTTGAACCAGCCGCCCATCTGGACGCCGGTGTTGCCGCACATCAGGCCCTTGATGTCGAACTCGGCACCCAGCTCGTCCCAGAGTTCCTGGCCACCACCGAAGCGGATCCAGGCGTTCATCTCGGTATAGGTCAGCCCGAACGGAACGGCTGTGAAATAGGCCCAGCCTGGATGCTTGCCTTTCCAGTAGTAGTCGGCTGCGTGATAGCCCTGCGCATTGCCCGACGCCACTTCGTCGAAGGAGTCGAAGGCACCGACGCGCTCGCCAGCGGCAAAGTACTGGACCTGGATGCGGCCATCGCTCATCGCCTGAAGGCGTTCAGCGAAACGCTGGGCACCCGTGCCGAGACCCGGGAAGTCGCGCGACCAGGTTGTGACCATGGCGAGTTCGACCCGCTCCTGTGCGATTGCAGGTTTTGGGAAGGCACTTGCGGCAGCGGCTACGCCAGTGACACCGGCAAGGCCTGCGGCCTTGATAAACTTACGACGTTCCATGAATTACTCCCTGGGATTCTTGTTGATGTCGATGCCTTCGCCGGAACTCTTGGTTGGCCCGTTGAAGGGTATCTTCCCGGCAGGCCGAAAGTCCCGCCGATGATTGCGAAAACAGTATGACAGGGATGTGGGCCGCGCAACGGGCCGCGCGCTAGACAAAAGTATGAGGGACGTCTTACCGGGACGTCGTGGAATCGGGTAAAGCGCCCGTCTTCCAGCCATTGGGTCCAAGGTGTTCAACCGGCTGGAAACGGCTCTTGTAAGTCATCTTGGCGCACTCGGCGATCCAGTAGCCGAGATACAGGTGGTCGAGCTGTCTTTTGCGGGCGTGTTCGAGAAGCCACAATACGCAGAATGTGCCAAGACTGCGCTGGTCTTCATAAGGATCGAAATAGCTGTAAACAGCCGAATAGCCATGGCTGAGAATGTCGGTGAGGCAAGCCCCCACCAGGCGGCCATCGGAATCGCGGATCGTGACGAGTTCGGTCTGGACGACAGAGTCCTCGATCATGGCGCGGAAATCCGAAAACGACATGGTTGCCATCTCGCCCCCGCTGTGACGCGCGTTCTGATAGCGGGTGAACAGTTCGAAATGTTCCTCTGAAGCCCGGGCGATTGTGGTCGAGACATGCAGGTCGGCGTTTTTGTTCCACACCCGTCGCTGTGAACGGGTCATGCGAAACGATTCAACCGGAATGCGAACCGGGACACACCCGTTGCAGCCGGGGCAGGCGGGACGATAGACGATGTGGTGCGAACGTCGGAACCCGGCCTGTGCAAGCTGATCATGAAGCCGTTGCGCCTGGGCGCCATCGAGTTCGGTAAACAGGTTGCGCTCGACCTTGCCGCCAATATAGGGACACGGCATCGGGCCGGTCCGATAGAACACAAGAGGCGGTTTGGGGGCCTGGGTCGTCATGGGGCCATCCGGGCACAGTCAGTGAAGTCAGGGGACTGTATCGGGTTCCATGAGGTCGTGCAAAACCGCGCAGCGATCAATTAGATGACATTTTTCGGACATCGCCCTGTCTGTCGGGTCGATGCGGGACAAACCCGCAGATCAGCCCGGGACGTTTCCGGTTTCGAGTTCGGTCTTGCGCGAAGGTTCGGCAGCCGGTTCGGTCGCCCCAAGTTCGCTTGGCGTGACCGTGTCCTCGATGTTGATCGGAACGGCGTTTTCACGCAGCAGGACGATACTGATCCGGCGGTTGCGTTCGCTCTCGGGATCGTCGGGCAGCAGCGGGTCCGTGTCCGCCCGACCCTGAACCAGCGCAATCCGCTCGGCCTGAAGCCCGGCATCGATCAGCAGGCGGCGCGCCGAATTGGCGCGATCGGAACTGAGTTCCCAGTTCGTATATCCGTCCTGTGAGCGATAGGCGCGGGAATCTGTATAGCCGCTGATGGAAATCTTGTGCGGCAACTGATCGACCGCCCGGGTGACGAGCTGGACCAGATTGCGCGTCTGTTCGTTGGGCTGTGAGCTGCCAAGGGCGAACATGGAATAGCCCTTCTGGTCGACCAGTTGAATGCGCAGACCTTCAGGCGTCTGCTCGATCATCAGGCTGTCCTGGAGTTCGAGCAGTTCGGGCACGCTTTCAATCGCCTGTCGCAGGCTTGCAGCGGCTGCTTCGAACTGCTCCTGTTCCTTTGCTGCCATGGCCTGCTGAAGGGCAGCTTCGTCAAGCACTCCGTTCTCGGGTTTTTCGGTCTGGCCGTTCTCAGCGAATTCGGAGGTGCCATTTTCGGGAAGCTCGGTTTCACCTTCATCGCCCTGAGAGAGTTCGATGCCTTCGTCGCCGCCTTCGCCTTCGCCCGATGCCAGCGGGGGCAGGGGGACACTGGCACCGTCCGAGGGGCCGCCCATCGAGGTCTTGCCGCCATCAATGGCGACGGTCTTGCCCCCCAGAATGCCGCCGGCACCGCTGTTGGGAGAGGAAATCGATTCCGGTGAGAAATAGTCCGCGATCCCGTTCCGCTGTTCCTCGGTTGTCGCGTTGAGCAGCCACAGCAACAGGAAGAACGCCATCATGGCCGTCACGAAGTCAGCATAGGCCACCTTCCAGGCACCACCATGGTGACCATGGCCGTGGCCTTTGACCTTCTTGATGATGATCGTTTGCTGTTCAGCCATGCTGGCGCTCAGAGGTCCATTTGCTATGCTATGCGATGCGTTGCGTTGCGTTATGCGGTGGGAGCGTTGTCGGTTGCTTCCTCAAGCTCGGCAAAGGTCGGTCGGACAGAACTCAGGAGTGTCTTGCGCGCAAACTCGACCGAGACGGCAGGCGCGTTGCCCTGCACATGGGCCAGGATACCGGCCTTCAGGCAGATCAGGTATTTGCTGTTGGCTTCCTGCGCCATCTTGATGGCGCTTGAGAGCGGTCCGACAAAGCCATAGGCCAAAAGAATACCCAGGAATGTGCCGACCAGTGCACCGCCGATGAGCTTGCCAAGAACTTCGGGTGGTTCGGTAATCGAACCCATGGTTTTGATGATACCAAGCACGGCAGCCACAATGCCTAGCGCAGGGAAACCATCACCAAGATTGGTCATTGCCGTGGCGGTTTGTTCGTCTTCAAGATGATGGACGTCCAGTTCCTCGTCCATCAAGGCTTCAAGTTCATGGGCGTTTTCGGTGCCCAGAGTAACCAGTCGCAGATAGTCGCAGAAAAACTCGACGGCGTGGTGGTTGTGAACAAAGGTGGGAAAGTTCGAGAAAAGCTCACTTTCCTCCGGGTTTTCGATGTGTGGCTCGAGTGCGAGATTGCCCTTTGTCTTGGCGAGCTTGAAAGTCGCATACATCATCGAGAGGAGTTCGAGATAGTCTGCTTTCGAGTTTTTCGGACCTTTCAGGGCCGTTTTGAAGCCCTTTCCGGTGGATTTGAGAACGTGTTTCGGGTTGGCAGTGATATATGCGCCAACGCCAGCGCCGCCGATGATGACAAGTTCGAAGGGCTGATAAAGGACAGCCAGCTTGCCACCCATGGCAACATAGCCGCCCAGAACACATCCGAGCACAATGACCCAACCGACAATTACAAGCATAGTTCTCTGATCCCGCTGGAACGTGGAAATTCCGTGAGGGACAGAGTGCGCGAGAGTGGTTAAGAAGCCGTTTAGCTCGTCGAGATTCCGGTCACGTCGCTCAAAAGCCGGGTCGGCAGGTGGGCGGCCTCCAAACAGGCAACGATTTCAGCGGCATGGGCGGCGTTCCGCGTTTCGACCACGACATCGATATCGGTGTGTTTGACGGGAACGTCATAGAACATCCGCTGGTGAACGATCTCGACGATATTGCCGCCGGCATCACCAATCAGGCCGCTCACAGCGGCCAACTGGCCCGGCGAATCGCTGATCTGGACCCGCAGCCGCACCATCTGGCCGCCGCGAACCAGTCCGCGCAGCAGCACCGAGGCAAAAATACGCATGTCGATATTGCCACCGCTGATCATCAGGCCGACTTTTCTTCCCGCAAACCGTTCCCGGTTTTCCATGACAACACCGAGCGGTGCGGCGCCCGCACCTTCGGCAACAAGTCGCCCGGTGTCTGTCAGGAGTTCGACCGCGTTCTCGATGGCGGCTTCCTCCAGCACGACGATGTCATCGACCAGTTCGCGGACAATCGGCAGGGTGCGCGTTCCCGGTGTCTTGACCGCGATGCCTTCGGCCAGGGTTGCGCCACGGCTGGTGACCTCCCGGCCGGTGATCGCTGCATTCATGGTCGCATAGGACGCCGCTTCGACACCGATGATTTCCAGATCGGGTTTGTGGTGCTTCATGGCCACCGCGCATCCCGCGATCAGACCGCCCCCGCCAATGGGAATGATGACGCAATCCAGATCAGGCGCGTCGGCAATCATTTCCAGCCCGGCTGTGCCCTGACCGGCAATGATCATGTCATCGTCATAAGGGTGGATGAAGGTCAGGTCTTCTGCGGCGATCAGCTTTTCGGTGTGCACTTGCGCTTCTGCCAGCGTCGCGCCTTCCAGAATGACGCGCGCGCCGTAGCGTTCGGTGGCCTCGACCTTTGCAAAGGGTGTGTCGCGTGGCATGACAATGGTGGCGGCAATCCCCATGCGTTCGGCGAAACATGCCACCCCCTGCGCATGGTTTCCAGCTGAACAGGCGATGACGCCGTTCGTGGTATCGGGATCGATTGTGCTGAACCGGTTGCGTGCGCCGCGCACCTTGAACGAACCGGTCAGCTGCAGGCTTTCCAGTTTCAGGCGAAGGTCACAGCCCAGCACGCGGGAAAGCCCCGGTGCCGCAACTGTGGGCGTGTGCAGGACGTCCCCGGCGATCCGTTCCGCTGCAGCTTCGATATCGGTGATCGTGATGCTCATGGAACCAGTGTGAGTTCAGCTGTTGCGTTTAGGCGCAGGGTCTCCAGATCGCCTTTTAGCACGATGTAGCTTCCCGCGGCCCAGGGCGCGGCCAGATCGGCAAAATGCGGGGAGTTCATTTGCCCGGACTGACCGGGTGCGATCATGTAACGGGCGTCCTCGGGGGCCGCCATGTCGAACAGGGCGCGCAGTCCCGGACCGTGGACATGGGGGAAGCGGCCGTCCCCTGCGGATCGGTATGTGCCACGATTGATCGTATGGTTGCCGCCACCGGTCGCGACCTCCGGACCAAGCAAACCGGACAAAGGCCCCGCAAAACGGAGTAGGGGATGCGCAAAGGATGCGACATGGGATTCGCCCCAGCGCCATGCTTCGCGATCCTGTCCTTGACTGTCGTCGATGGTGCCGAGGGCGATGTTCAAGGCGACCCTCACGGTGGTTTCACATGATTCCCGGTGCGCGGTTTCGACATCGTCACACCACGCCGTGTTGCCCGAAACCATATTGGTCAGCACGTGGACAGGCGCACCGCGATAGCGGTCGACGTTGTCACCCAGTTCGTCGTCGATCAGTTGCTCGTGCAGGGCATCTGCAAACGCAGCATAAAGCAGCGGCTCGGCCAGATCAGGGGACATGCTGCCGTTCCAGTTTTTCAGCAGGCGTGTCACTTCGGACTCGTTGTCACCCCTGCTGAGCGGGCTGACTGCGCCTTCAAGGAGTGCCAGCGCACCGAGCGAGACAACATCGTTCTGGATGTCGGCAAAACTGTCGAGGGTATGAAGTGGCGTTTTTGCCAAGAGGTCCTGAATGCGTTGTGCCCGGAATCCTTCGGGCCAGTCGTTGGCAATGACATGCGGATAGCCGCGTGGCGCGACCCGGTTGTTGGCGTTGATGACCACGCCGCTTTCGGGGGTGTTGAGCTGGGGGAGGTCGTCAAACGGCACGAAACCCGCCCAGTCGTTGGCGCCAGTCCAGCCCTCGTGAGGGAGGTTCCCGGGACCGCCGGGGCGGATCGGCAAGCGCCCCGCTGCGACAAACCCGAAGCCGCCATCGGTATGGGCATAGGCAACATTCTGCATGGGCGCGTGAAAGTCGCGGAGCGCGGTCCGGAATTCGGCCACCGTTGTTGCGCTGTTCATGCCGTAAATCGCGTTGGCGGTCCCGTCGTCTTCGCGTAGGGCCGCAAAGGACAGCGCGATCACCGAATCCGATCCGGCCAGTTCGGCGGCCCCCGAAACAAGATCCGACATCACCGGTCCGTGCCGCGTTGTGCGAACCCGTAATTGCTCGGGCGTGCCGCGCCCACGAATCCGGATCTCCTCGATGCGTGTTTCAAACGGCAGGCTGCCATCCGGGGTGAGGTACCTGTCCGGGTCACCGGGCACCAGACGCTCGACAAACAGATCCTGAGTGTCCGCGTGGGTTGTGGTCAGACCCCAGGAGAGATGCCCGTTCTGGCCCACCATGAAGAATGGCTGGCCCGGGATGGCCGCTCCCGAAGCCTCGAACCCAGGCGTGACAATGCGCGAGAGGTGCCACATGCCCGGCGCGGTCAGGCCGAGATGGGGGTCATTGGCCAAGAGGGGCTTGCCCGAGATGCTGCGTGATCCCGAGACGATCCATTCGTTGGAGGCGCTCGCTTCGGGGAAAATATCGGGAATGACCGATGACAGGGCTGCGAGTTGTCGGTGTACATCCGGCGCCATCGCCATGGTTGTGGGCGCGTCTTCAGGTTCGTCGGGCCAAAGATCGCGAATTTGCTGCGGACTGAGGGTTTGGGAGAGTTGCGCCTTCAGAATTTCAGTCCGCCAGTCCCCGGCCAGAAGAAGCGCCATCAGCCGAACCCAGGCTGCACTGTCGGCAGCGCGCCATGGCTCGGGCGTGATGCCGAGTGCGATCAGTTCTGCCGGGCGCTGGGTGTCCGGGGCATCGAGCCAGGCGTTGACCCCGTCCACATAGGCATCGACGGCAGCGCGCGCATCAGGTGAGAGCGTGGCCACGGAGGCTTCGGCCAATCGATAGATGCCGAGGGTCCGCATGAAGCGGTCGCTGCGCAGACCCAGCGGGCCGACAATTTCCGACAGGCGTCCGGCTGCCGTGCGGCGGGCAAACTCCATCTGGAAAAAACGATCCTGCGCGTGGACAAAGCCGAGCGCCCGGTAGGCGTCATTCCGGCTTCCGGCAAAGATGTGCGGCACCCCATGGGTGTCGCGCAGAACCGAAACCTTTCCCTGGAGCGATGCGATACTTGCTGCGCCCCCGGTTCCGGTCGGCTCGGTGACAAAGATGAACGCGATGATGATGGCGACAAGCACGCCAATGCCCGCGGGAACGGCAATGAGGGTCGCGAGTGCTGCGAGGCTCCAGCGGAGGATGCGCATGGATCAGTCCTGCGTATCCATCTGGTAGGTCTTCCAGGGGGTTGCATGCGCGACACGGTCATAGCAGCCACGGCCGCGATAATTGTCTTCCGCCGTGAACCAGCGCAGCCATGCCCAGTCCCGCTGGCGTCCGATCTCTGCAATGGCGTTGATGAGCGCGTCTGCGGCACCGCTGCCTCGACATTCCTCGACCACGAACAGATCGTCGAGAAACCCGGCCCGTGATCCCGAGAGAGGCCGGGGAAGGTCCCGAAAATGGGCTAGACCGATGGGCTTGCCCGTCTCGTCACGGGCCAGAAGGCATTCGGTCGGCTCGGCAGGGTCTTGCACCCAGCCCCAGACCGTCTCGATCACGGTTGCGTCGTCGGGCATCTTGTAGAACCGGCGATATCCCTGAAACAATTCGGCCCAGGCCGGTTTGTCTTCGGGGCGCGGTGGGCCAACGGTGATCTGAGCCATGGTTTCGAGCCGTAATCAGGTAGAAGTTGGTGGTGTATGCGGCGTGGGCTACCGTCCCGCCGAACTGAACCAAGGGTAGAGGCTCCCAATGATGCGGTCACGTTCTTTCCGGGCGCAGAATCAACATGGTGACCACAAGCTCCACTATACCGAATGGGGCGCGGCGGAAGCGCCCGTGGTGCTTTGCATCCACGGACTGACGCAGAATGCCCGTTCCTTCGACACGCTGGCGGAAAACCTCGCGCCATCTCATCGGGTGATCTGTCTGGACGTGGTCGGGCGCGGGGAAAGCGACTGGCTGTCCGACCCGATGGAGTACGGGTTTGTGCAATATGTTGCCGACACCCACGCCCTGCTTGGCCATCTTCAGGTCAGCAAGATTGATCTGGTGGGAACCTCCATGGGCGGCATTATCGGCATGTTTCTGGCGGCGCAGCCTGCCACACCGGTCCGCCGCCTTGTCGTGAATGATGTGGGACCATTTGTCCCGCGCGCCGCACTTGCGCGCATTCGTGATTATGTTGGCACTGACCCCGACTTTGCCGACATGAAGTCTTACGAGGATTACCTGCGTTACATCTGGTCCCCGTTTGGCGATCTGACGGACGATCAGTGGCAGCATCTGGCCGTGACCTCGTCGCGCATCAGTCCGTCGGGGCAGATATCTCCAAATTATGACCCCGGTATTCGGGAACCGATGATGGCGGGGCCGGTGGAGGACGTTGACCTTTGGGCGTTCTGGGACGCGATCTCGGTTTCCACGCTTGTGCTCCGGGGCGCGCGGTCTGATCTTCTGGCACCCGAAACGGCAAGCCAGATGACCAGGCGAGGCCCGAAGGCCGAACTGGTCGAGTTTGCCGGCGTGGGTCATGCGCCGGCCCTGATGGCAGAAGATCAGATCGATGTTGTCCGGCGATTTCTCGCGACATGACACCCGTGCAACTTTCCCTGCCAAAATTTCGCGAACGCTTGCCCTGGCGGGGCGGTGATCTGCAGACCGCACGCAACGCCCTGACACGTGACCATGCCGAACTGGATGCGTGGCCGGGAACCCGTATCTGTTTTGCGGCGGCGAACGGTGACCAGCTGAGCGGGGTCCTGCACAAGGTCGCGGCGCGCGAAACGCCATTGGTCGCGCTGATCCATGGCCTGACGGGATGCGAGGACAGCGCCTATGCCCGGGCGAGTGCGCGCCGCCTGCTCGAATCCGGGTTTGATGTGTTCCGGTTCAACCTGCGTGGCGCGGGTCCCTCGCGCGCCGACTGCCGGTCGATGTATCACGCCGGGCGTAGCGATGATCTGCGCCTCGCGCTGGATGGTCTGGTTTCCGTGGGACATGGCCGCGCCGGTATCTTCGCGATGGGCTATTCGCTCGGGGCAAACCTGATGCTCAAATATCTTGGTGCGGCGGGCAAAAGCACCATGATCTCACGCGCCGTGGCGGTGTCGGCGCCGATCGATCTTGCAGCGGCTTCGACGCGACTTGAGGCCAAGCGGAACCGTGGCTATCACCGGTGGTTGCTGGACCGGATGAAATCAGACTGGCAAGGCGGGCCGCTGGACATTGCGCCCGAACAGATCGACGCGCTGCAATCCGCTGCGACTATCCGGGAGTTCGACAACGGCGTGGTGGCCCCGCTCAACGGTTTTGCCGATGCGGCTGACTATTACGCACGGAATTCGGCCCGACAGTTTCTCACAGGGATAACCGTTCCGACACTGGTGCTGCACGCCGACAATGACCCGTGGATCCCGGTCGATTCATATCGTGCGCTTTCCGGATTGCCCGCAACCGTGCGTGTGGAGATCGCCCGGGGTGGTGGGCATGTCGGGTTTCATGGGCGGGAAGGGCGGTGGCATGATGAAGCTGCGCTCTTCCTGTTCCGGGCTGTGTAAGCCGGTTTGACCTTGATCGCCGTCACAGGCAGAGAAAATCTCACCCTCATCTTTAGCCTTTGCTAAAGATTGAATGTACAGCTAAACATAGTCGCCTCAGATAAACATATGGAGAGGCGAGGATTGTGACCTTCCCATCGGCCAAACGCGGCATTCTGGTTCTGCTGGCATGGGCGGTGCTGGGCTTGTTCCCGGCGCAGGCAAATGCTGCAGACAAGATCAAGGCCGTCACGACCTTCACCGTGATCGCGGACATCGCGCGCAACGTGGCCGGTGATGCCGCCATTGTGGAATCCATCACCAAGCCCGGGGCAGAGATTCACGACTATCAGCCCACGCCGCAGGACATCGTGCGCGCCCAGGGTGCGGACCTGATCTTCTGGAACGGCTTCAACCTGGAGCGCTGGTTCGAGCGGTTCCTGCAGGATGTCGCCGGTGTCCCCAGTGTTGTTGTCTCCGACGGGGTGGCGCCGCTCTCCATCTACGAAGGGCCATATACGGGCAAACCGAACCCCCATGCCTGGATGTCCACGGAGAATGCGCTTGTGTACATCGAGAATATTCGCGCTGCGTTTGTCGAGATCGACCCGGCAAATGCGGAGACCTACACCCGGAATGCCGCGGCCTATGCGCAACAGGTCCGGTCCATACGGGCAGAGCTGGTCGAAAGCCTGCGCGATATTCCCGACGCAAAACGCTATCTGGTCACCAGTGAAGGGGCGTTCAGCTATCTCGCCAAGGACCTGAACATGCGGGAGGTCTATCTCTGGCCGATGAATGCCGATCAGCAGGGCACTCCACAGCAGGTGCGGCGCGTGATCGATGTCGTACGGGAGAAGCGTATTCCCGTCGTGTTCAGCGAAAGCACGATTTCGGACAAGCCGGCCCGGCAAGTGGCTTCGGAAACAGACGCGATCTATGGCGGCGTCCTTTATGTGGATTCCCTCAGTGAAGCGGACGGAAAGGTGCCGACCTATCTCGATCTGCTGGATGTGACCACGCGCACGATTGCAGACGGCTTCCGGAAATCACGGGTGACCCAATGAGCGGGATTGTCGAACTGAACAACCTTGGGGTGACCTATCCCAACGGCCATACTGCGCTGGAAGGTGTCAGCGGCAAACTCCATGCGGGCATGATTTGCGGGCTCGTGGGGGTCAACGGTGCCGGCAAGTCGACGCTCTTCAAGGCGATCATGGGCTTCGTCCGGCCGACAACGGGAAGCGTGACCATCGGTGGACAGGATGTGCGTCATGCCCTGAAGCAGAACCTCGTCTCCTATGTCCCGCAGACCGAGGACGTGGACTGGAACTTTCCGGTGCTAGTCGAGGATGTCGTGATGATGGGGCGCTACGGCCATATGGGCTTTCTGCGCCGCCCGTCGAAGTCCGATCATCTGGCCGTCGCACAAGCGCTCGACCGTGTGGACATGAGCGCGTATCGCAAGCGTCAGATCGGGGAGTTGAGCGGGGGACAGCGCAAGCGCGTCTTCGTCGCCCGTGCGCTCGCTCAGGGCGGCAAGGTCATCCTGCTCGATGAGCCCTTCACCGGCGTCGATATCAAGACCGAGGATTCGCTGGTGGAGCTCTTCCGTTCACTGGCCAGTGAAGACCGGCTGATCCTTGTTTCCACACACAATCTGGGAAGCGTGCCCAACTTCTGTGATGACGTGATGCTGATCAACAAGACCCTGCTGGCCCATGGTCCGGTCGAGACAACCTTCACCCAGGAAAATCTCGCGAGGGCCTTCGGTGGCATTCTGCGGCACCATCAGCTTGTCGGATCCGATCTGCATGATGATGAGGACATGCGCAGTGTCACCGTTCTGACCGATGATGAACGCCCGCTGGTTCTTTACGGTGAAGAAGGCGGTCAGAAGATCACCCGGCGCGGACCCGAAGAATGATCGAACTCCTGATAGAGCCTTTCACCTACAACTACATGGTCAAGGCGATCTGGGTGAGTGCGCTGGTCGGGGGCATGTGTGCGTTCCTGTCGGCCTATCTGATGCTCAAGGGCTGGTCGCTGATGGGGGATGCGCTGGCGCATTCGATCGTCCCGGGCGTGGTCCTGTCCTACATGCTCGCGCTGCCGTTTGCGATCGGGGCGTTTTTTGCCGGATTGCTCGCAGCCCTCAGCATGGCGTTGGTCAAACACCGCACCCGCCTGCGTGAGGATGCCGTCATCGGCCTTATCTTCACGGCGTTTTTTGCGTTCGGCCTTCTGATGGTGTCCATCAACCCCACATCGGTCAGCATTCAGGCGATCATCTTCGGGAACATCCTCGCCATTTCCGATTATGACATCACGCAGGTCGTGATCATCTCCGTCGTCTGCCTGTCCATCCTTTGCATGAAGTGGAAGGATCTGATGGCGGTGTTCTTTGACGAGAGCCATGCGCGCAGCGTCGGTTTACCGGTCAACCTGCTCAAGATCCTGTTTTTCACATTGCTGAGTGCCGCCTGCGTTGCGGCACTGCAGACCGTCGGGGCTATCCTCGTGATTGCCATGGTCGTGACACCTGGTGCGACGGCCTATCTGCTTACCGACCGGTTTGATCGTCTGATCGTGATTGCCGTCGTTCTGGGAAGTCTTTCGAGCGCGGCTGGGGCCTATATCAGCTACTTCGCCGACGCCAATCCGGGAGGGCTGATTGTCAGCTTGCAGACGCTGATTTTCCTCGCAGCGTTCCTGTTCGCCCCGAAATACGGCTACATCAAACGCCGGGCATCCGTCCATGGATAGCCTGATCGCCTATGTCACAGAGCCGCTGGCTTATGACTTCATGCAGCGTGCCTTGCTCATGTCCGTGCTGATTGCGACGGTCTGCTCGATCTTCTCCTGCTTCCTGATCCTGAAGGGCTGGTCGCTGATGGGTGATGCGGTCTCCCACGCGGTGCTGCCGGGGCTGGCCGTGGCTGTGGTGATCGGGATCCCGCTCGCGATCGGGGCGCTTGTCGCCGGGTTGTTTTGCGCCGTGGCGACCGGCTTCATCAAGGAGAACAGCCGGGTGAAGGAGGATGCTGTCATGGGCATCGTCTTCTCGGGCATGTTTGCCGTTGGCCTGGTGTTGCTGACGAAGATCGAAACCGATGTGCATCTGCTGCATGTGTTGTTTGGCAGCGTGCTCGGCATCTCCAATGCCGAACTGATCGAGGCCGGCAGTATCGCAATTGTCTGTTCGACGATCATGCTGCTCAAGCGCCGGGACCTGATGCTGTATTGCTTTGATCCGGCCCATGCGAGCGTGATCGGCCTGCCGGTCAAGTTCCTGCATTTCGGGTTGCTGATTCTGCTGGCTCTGACGATTGTGTCCGCGCTCAAGGCCGCCGGGATCATTCTGGTGATCGCCATGCTGATCGCACCCGGTGCCATCGGGTTCATCCTCGCGCGATCCTTTGATCGTATTCTGATGATCGCTTTGTCCGTATCCATCTTTTCCTGCATTCTTGGGACAATCGTGAGCTTTCACATGGATGCTGCCACCGCACCGCTGATTGTCGTTATCCAGGCAGGATTCTTCGTATTGGCACTCCTTCTCGGGAAAAGCCGCGCGACCACAAGGGGACCGCTCAATGCCACCTAAAGCGCACAAGAAATCCGAACTGACGCTGGCCGACCCCAAGACCCAGGCAAGCTGGTTTGCCCGGGTCCGCGAAGCGCGGCAGACCGAAACCACCGAGGATTATGTCGAACTGATCGCCGATCTCATCGAGGTCCAGCAGGAGGCGCGCGCGAGCGATCTGGCCGCACGTCTGGGGGTTTCTGCGCCCACGGTCAGCAATGCCGTCTCACGCCTGCAGGATGACGGCTATATCGAGAGCAAGCCCTATCGTTCGATCTTCCTGACCGACAAGGGGCGCAAGCTCGCCAAGAAGTGCAAGGAACGTCACCAGATTGTTCTGGAGTTCCTGATCCGCCTTGGGGTCGATCCTGAAACGGCAGAATTCGATGCCGAAGGGATCGAGCACCATATCAGTGACCAAACCCTCAAGATCATGAAGGAATTCGGCGAGGGCTGAGCCAGCAGCGCAGCCGTTCACCGAATTCCCTCACGCCGGTTTCAACCGTTTACTTGGGTTGCGGGACGATCCGCAGATAGGGCTTGGGTGCGTTCCAGCCATCGGGATAGGCCAGCTTGGCATCCGCGTCCGAAACGGCAGGAAGGATGATCACGTCCTCGCCCTGGTTCCAGTTCACTGGCGTGGCAACCTTGTGCTTGGCGGTGAGTTGGAGTGAATCAATCACCCGCAGAATTTCATCGAAGTTACGGCCGGTGCTCATCGGGTAAGAAATGATCAGCTTGACCTGCTTGTCTGGACCAATGACGTAGACATTGCGCACCGTTGCGTTGGTGGTTGCTGTGCGTCCTTCCGCGCTGCCCGTTTCGTCAGCGGGCAGCATCCCGTAGAGCTTGGCGACCGTGAGATCGGTATCGCCGATCATCGGGTAGGTGACCTTGGAGCCCTGAGTTTCTTCGATGTCGGCGACCCATTTGGCGTGGTTGTCGACCGGATCGACACTCAGCCCGATAATCTTGACATCGCGCTTGTCGAATTCGGGCTTCAGCTTGGCCATGTAGCCAAGTTCTGTGGTGCAGACCGGGGTGAAATCCTTGGGGTGTGAGAACAAAATGCCCCAGCTGTCGCCAAGCCAGTCATGAAACTTGATGGGACCGTCTGTCGTCTGTGCCTCGAAATCGGGGGCCGTACTGCCAATTTGAACCGTCATGTTCATCTCTCCATCTGGGTTTCCCGGGTTCTTGCGTGATCTGGCACGCGCTGCATGGCGCAGCCGCCGGGTTACGTCCTGAGAGTGAATTAGATCGTCGATCTCCAATTAACAAGGCGTTGGTGGTAATAATATTTATAACACACAATTTTATTGTTAATTATGTGATATTATTGACCTTCTGCCAATGCCCGATATGGCCTTGAATGACCTCGAGGATATCAGCGACCGGAGTGTCCAGACCGTATTGCTGGATGACCGGCTCCTGAATTGCGAATTCAGCCGAAATGAACTGCAGCCAGGAAAACGGTGGCGGGGTCATCGGTTGGATTTTCGGCGTTTCGACGAACCGGAACAGCAAATAGGGCTTGCGGCGCGTCCGGGTGACCGAAGCGACAAGGCCGCGGCGGATCGAGCTCGAATGTGCGATATATTCGATATTGTCCCACGGCACGACACCGACAACCCAGTCGCGCACATAGACGCCGTGTTCATCGACAATCACCTGCGGCGTGCGATCCCGCACCCGGCGAAACGTCCACAGCGCCCAGAGAAGCGCAGCGGCGATCAGGATGCCTGCAAAGCGCCAGGATTCCGGGCCGGAATCCTTGGCCGCGTAGGGAATGAACAGACAGAGGCCGGCGACCGCGAGAATCGCGACTGTCCGGATCATCTGGGTTTTCGCGTTGTAGCGCACAAGCAGCGGCGGCGGGGCTTTCGCACCCGTCTCGGGTTCAACGGTCATTGAGCAGCCTTGCGGCATCAACCGCGAAATAGGTGAGGACGCCGTTGCAGCCGGCGCGTTTGAAAGCCATCAGGCTTTCGAGGACAACACGGTCATAATCGAGCGCGCCGTTATCTGCTGCAAAGCGCAGCATCGCGTATTCGCCGCTGACATTATAGGCGAAGGTCGGGACACCAAAGCGTTCCTTCACCCGATAAACGATATCGAGATAGGGCATGCCCGGTTTGACCATCACCATATCGGCCCCTTCCTCGATATCGAGGGCGACTTCGCGCAGGGCCTCATCCGTATTGGCCGGATCCATCTGGTAGGTGTCCTTGGTCTCGCCCTTCAGGAAACCTCTGCTTTCAATGGCATCCCGGAAGGGGCCATAGAAGCCGGATGAATATTTGGCGGCATAGGACATCAGCAGGATTTTCTCGTGGCCTTCGCTGTCGAGCATTTCGCGCAGCACACCGATACGCCCGTCCATCATGTCCGAGGGTGCGATGACGTCGCAGCCGGCCTCGACCTGCACCAGCGCCTGACGGCAAAGCGCTTCCAGCGTCTCGTCATTGTCGACATGGCCGTCGCGGACAATGCCGTCATGGCCATCAGAGTTGAACGGGTCGAGCGCGACATCGCACATCACGCCCATATCCGGGTGGGCATCCTTGATGGCGCGGACGGCCTGACAGACGAGGTTGTCGGGGTTCCAGGCTTCCTCGGCGCCGGGCGTTTTGGCGCTTGCAGGGGTTGCCGGAAAAATTGCCACAGCGGGGATGCCCAGCGCCTTGGCTTCGCCGACGGCCGCCGGAAGGCGGTCGGGTGAATACCTGACCACGCCGGGCATCGTCGGCACTGCTTCTGTGTGGTCCTTGCCCTCACAGACGAAAATTGGCCAGATCAGATCATCCGGGGTGAGGGTGTTTTCGCGCACCATACGGCGCGACCAGTCCCAGCGCCGGTTTCGGCGCATTCGGGTCTGCGGGAAAACACCGACAGGTGTTGAAGGGCCGCGCGTCATGGAAACTCCCGGGTTCGATCAAAAGCGGCGCACCATAGCCGCATCGGTGAGGGTGGGCCAAGACCGTGAATTCTTCCGTCGTGCGAATTTGCGACGTATAGTTCGCGCCTGATTGCGTTCCAATGAAAACGAGGGCTTTACGACAACAACACGGACAAGGGAGAGCGAGATGGCGAAGCCAAAAGTAATCGTGCAGATGTACCCGGTGCTGCCGGCCGAAAACGAGGCAGATCGTGCCGCAAAACGGCCGATTGGGCGGGATCGTGACCTGTACAACAAGGTTCTGCATGATTCGATCGATATCGTGAAAGCCGCCGATCAAATGGGGGCCTGGGCGGTCAGTACCATCGAGCATCATCTCCACTCCGAAGGTTACGAACTCGCCCCCAATCCCGGCGTGGTGAACGCCATGTGGTCTCAGCATGTGAAAAATGCCCGGGTCGGTGCGATCGGCTATGTTGCGGCAACCCGAGACCCGATCCGGATGGCTGAAGAGATGGCCGTCCTCGATCACATGACAAACGGCAAGTATTTCGCGGGTTTTGCACGAGGCTATCAGGCCCGCTGGGCGCATATTCTGGGTCAGTATGTGGATGCGCAGGCCACGTCATCGGATGGCGGGGAAGTCGACGAACGCAACCGCGAATTGTTCGAGGAACGCGTGCTGCAGGTTGTCGAGTGCTGGCGCGAGGAAACCGTTGCCTTCGACGGCAAGTACTACAAGGCGCCCTATCCCTATGACACGGGCGTTGAGAATTTTCCCGCAGCCGGTGTGGCCCAACGTATGGGCGCGCCCGGGGAGATCGACGCCGATGGCTCAACGGTGCGCCGGGTATCGGTCGTGCCGAAACCCTATCAGGACCCGCACCCGCCGGTTTTCGTGGCGGTCAGTTCCAGCCCGGAGTCGATCCGTTTCTGTGCGCGAAACGGGTTTTCGCCGGTCTATTTCACGCCCACCGATCATCTGGTGGAACTGGCGAATGTCTATGTCGATGAGGGCCGCAAGCATGGCCGGGATCTGGCGTTCGGCGCGAACCAGACGATTGTGCGCTGGCCGCATTTCTCGCGGGACAAGGCGCATTTCCGTCAGCAACTCGCCGATTATGACGCCGAATTCTACAAGAACATCTATGGCTCGTTCTTCCCGTTCCTCGTCGAGGGTGCCGATACACAAGACGCGCTGATCGACCGGATGGTGGATACGGGGATATTCATTGGCGGCACGGTCGAGGACACGATTGCGGAGTGGAAGCAAACCTATGAGCGGATCCCGGCAGAATATATCTGCCTGATCTGGCATTACGCGATGTGCCCCAAGGAAACCGTGATCGAGGAGCTGGAAATCTTCATGGAGAAGGTGCTGCCCGAGCTCGAAATCCCTGACTATGACCAGGTGCAGGCCGCCGAGTAACGGCCCGCAATCCGCACTATGTGACCGGCAGGCCGTAACGCCTGCCGGTTTTTCGTTTCCTGTTTAAGCGGTCATTAACCTGCCGGTGTGAACATGATCGTCAGCAGTTGCGCGCGACACGCAGGAGACGCAGGCCATGAAACAGACCTATCTATCGACAATCGTGCTTCTCGAGCGGATGCATCGCCAATTCCTCGAGGTGATCAAATCCGAGCTCGAAGCCCATGACATCCGGGACATCAACAACGTTCAGTCGCTCATCCTTTACAATATCGGCGGGGATGAGCTGACCGTGGGCGAGTTGACCCTGCGTGGCTACTATCTCGGTTCCAACGTTTCCTACAACGTCAAGAAGATGACTGAACACGGTTATCTTCATCAGGAGCGATCATCCCATGATCGTCGTTCGGTGCGGGTCCGCCTCACCGAGAAGGGTCTGGAGTTGAGCCGCCTGATGGAAACCATGTTCGAGCGCCATGTGGAAACGATTGCCGACAATATCGACAAGGAAAAGCTCGACGACGCCAATGCCGCGTTACGTGATGTAGAGCGATTCTGGCTGCAACAGCTCGGTTTCGGGACGCGTGTCGCCGAATTCTTCCGGGTCGAAACGGCCGCGTGACAAGGTAAGTTTTCTCCTGCGGAACACAAAAAGGGCGGCCATGGGCCGCCCTTCGTCGTTTCAGGTGGTGTGTTGCGTCACACCACCAGATCATTGTCCAGAATCGCCTTGGCATCGTCACCATGGGTCGCGAGTGCCACTTTCAGCTTGTCGAGCGCCTTGGCCTCGATCTGGCGGATACGCTCCTTGCTGACCCCGAAGGTTTCGCCGATATCTGAAAGCGTATTCTTCTCTTCGCTGAGGAAACGCTGGACGATGATTTCTCGCTCGCGTTCGCTCAGGGTTTCCAGCGCATCCTCAACCCAGGCCGAACGGACCTTGCCATCATGATGGGATGCTGTGATGTCCTCAGGATTGGGGCCGTGATCGGGCAGGGCGTCCTGAAACTCGAAATCATCCTCGTCGCCATAGCTGGCGTTGAGCGAATTGTCCGGTCCGCCCAGATGGGCTTCCATCCGCATCACGTCCGAAACCTTGACCTGCAACTTGTCGGCGACCAGTTCGCGGTCGGCATCCGTCAACTCGCCATCAATGCCCGTGGCAATCTGGGCGCGTACCTTGCGCAGGTTGAAGAACAACCGACGCTGCGCCGGGGTCGTCGCCACTCGTACAATCGAAGTGTTGCGCAGGATATGGTCCTGAATGGCGGCCATGATCCACCACGAGGCATAGGTCGAGAAGCGCGCATTATGCGTGGTTTCAAAGCGCTGGGCGGCTTCCATCAGACCGATATTGCCTTCCTGCACCAGGTCACCGACCGGCAGACCATAGCCGCGGAACTTCCATGCCATTTTCAGGACATAGCGCGCATAGGCCTCGATCAGTTTGTGCAGGGCCTTCTCGTCATCCTCTTCACGCCAGCGGCGCGCGAGTTCAAACTCCTCCTCACGTTCGAGGATGGGAGCCTTCATGACCGCATTGGCGTAGCGGCGGTTGCCCTGTTCGATAGCTTGTGATGCGAAAGCAGCCATAATGTTGCATTCCTTTGACAAATCGCCGACAGGGGCTATATCGAAGCCAGGGTCGGCGTTTGCTTATGGTTTCGACTCGATACGAGTACAATATACGCACGGCTGGTCAGTTCAACAAGTCTCTATCGACTCGATACTATCCAGATGATCCAATATCGACGACAAATCATGTGGATTATGCGCATTGCAGAAAAGGCCAAATGAGCACGCAAGCCTCTGATAACGCTGACAAAGAGAGCCTTTCACGGCTGCTCGACCGCATCGGTCGGATGGCACGTGGTCTGCAATATTGTCATGGCTTGAACCCGGCTCAGTGGGACAGTTTGCGCTTTCTTGCGCAGGCGAATCGCTTCTCAAGGACGCCGGGTGCCTTGGCTGTATTCCTTGGAACGACCAAGGGAACAGCCAGCCAGACCCTCAATGCCCTCGAGAAAAAGGGTTATCTGACCCGCGTGACTGATCCCGAGGACAAACGTGTGCGGCACATTGAATTGACCGCGGACGGGAAGTTGCTTCTGGCCGAAGACCCGCTCAACTGTCTCGATCTGGCGATTGAACGCTTGCCGGCCGACGTCGTGGATACGATGGCGCAGGGGCTGAACGCGCTGTGTTCAAACATGCAGACGCGATGCGGCGGGCAGGACATGGGTATCTGCACATCCTGTGGCCATTTTCAGGGAGCCACGGAAGACGGCAACATGCGCTGCGGCTACAAGCAGGCAGACTTGTCATGTGAAGACGCACAACGCGTCTGCATCAACTTCGATCCGATGGTCGCACGCGAGGGCTGAGGCCCCGCGATCAGGCTCCCGTAAACGACTGAATACCGGTCTGGGCGCGCCCCAGGATCAGCGCATGGATGTCATGCGTGCCCTCGTAGGTGTTCACCGATTCCAGATTCATGACGTGCCGGATGACGTGGTACTCGTCGGAAATCCCGTTGCCGCCATGCATGTCGCGGGCGACCCGGGCAATGTCGAGCGACTTGCCGGCGTTGTTGCGCTTGAGGAGCGAGATCATCTCGGGCGTTGATTTGTCCGCATCCATCAGCCGACCGAGTTGCAGACAGGCATGCAGGCCAAGCGTGATTTCGGTCTGCATGTCGGCGAGCTTCTTCTGGATCAGCTGATTGGCCGCCAGCGGGCGCCCGAACTGCTTGCGCTCCATGGTGTAGTCGCGTGCGGCATGCCAGCAGAATTCTGCAGCGCCCAGTGCACCCCAGGAAATTCCGTAGCGCGCCTTGTTCAGGCAGCCGAACGGGCCGCCCAGACCACGCGCATTGGGAAGCTGGTTCTCGGCAGGAACGAAGACATCGTCCATCGCGATTTCGCCCGTCGATGAGGCCCGGAGGGAGAATTTCCCCTCGATTTTCGGGGTCGAAATTCCCTCCATGCCGCGCTCCAGGATGAAGCCGCGAATGACGCCTTCGTCATCCTTGGCCCAGACCACGAACACATCGGCGATCGGGGCGTTGGAAATCCACATCTTCGCGCCGTTCAGCAGAAAGCCGCCATCCACGGATTTGGCCCGCGTCACCATGCTGCCGGGATCCGAACCGTGATCGGGCTCGGTCAGACCGAAGGCACCAACCCATTCGCCCGTCGCGAGCTTGGGCAGGTACTTCATGCGCTGGTCTTCCGAGCCATACGCATAGATCGGCCACATCACGAGGGATGACTGGACGGACAATGCTGAACGATATCCGGAATCCACACGCTCGACTTCGCGGGCGATCAGGCCGTAGCAGACGTTGTTGACGCCAGCGCAGCCGTATTTTTCCGGCAGGGTTGAGCCCAGCAGACCGAGCTCGCCGAGCTCGTTCATGATCTCACGATGGAAGACCTCGTTGCGGTTGGCCTCGAGCACGCGCGGCATCAGCTTTTCCTGGGCATAGGACTGCGCAGTGTCGCGGACCATGCGCTCTTCTTCGGTGAGCGAATCTTCCAGCAGAAGCGGGTCTTCCCACTTGAACCGTGCCTTTTCTTTCGGCGATGTGCCGCCTGAGGATTCTGAAGCGAGACTCATGTTGAAAACTCCGATTTTGCGCAGATGCATGTCTAGCGTCATGTCCTAGTTCAGCGAACCGGACATGGCAACTTGTTCACCAAATGAGACGGTGACGCGGGTGGTCAGTCCGGTGTGACCGTTTCGAACTTGCCTGGGGATGCGATCTCCAGAAGTTCGCAGTCGTCCGACATCCAGAGCGCGTTGTGCATGATTCCGTCCGGTTGATAGAAGCAGGACCCCTTGGTGACCTCGATCTCGCCTTCGCCGTCAAACCAGAACCGCGCGGAGCCCTGCAACACATAAATCATCTGGAAGTCGGTCAGATGGGCGTGGGTCCCGGTCTCATGGTCGGCAGACGGATCGGCGATCCGGATGATGTGGGCGTCGAATGCGCCGTTGGTGGCGTCCTTGATCCCGAGATCGCGATATTCGAAATCCGAACGCAGGCCTGGTGTCCATTCGGCAGCTTTGGCGTGGTTAACGTTAAATTTGTGTTTTGCTGTTGTCATGATGGCTGTCTCCCCGTTGGTCGGTTTGGCAATCATACGATGAAGTTGAAAAACTGACCATGCCGGGGCCATCAACCCGAAGGGACGTCCAATGACGCCACGCCGTCATGCAGGCCACAGAAATACCGAGCACGGAGATGTCATCTTCGAGTTCTCCGCCATCGGCAATTCTGTAAAGGTCTGCGCTGTGGATTCCCGCAGCGGAACCGAGGTCTCAATTGTCGGGCCGGTGAATGCCGGCGAGGCCGCATTGCGCAAGAACGCGATGGCCAAGCTGCGCTATGTGCTGGAGAAGAAGAACCCGAAGCCTATGGCGACCCGCGGAACCTTTGCATGAAAGCTGCGTGACGGGTGTTGTTGCGCCGCGCAGGAACTATGCGCCGCGGCGCTTGCCCAGACCGATCTCCTTGGCGAAGGCCGAGCGTTTCTTGGCGTAATTCGGGGCGACCATCGGGTAGTCCACCGGGAGGCCCCATTTCAGTCGGTACTCTTCGGGCGTCATGCCGTAGGACGTGCGCAGATACCGCTTGAGCATCTTCAACTGCTTGCCATCTTCCAGACAGATGATGTGATCCGGCGTGATTGAACGCTTGATGGGGACCGCAGGTTTTTGTCGGGTCTGGCTCTCTGAGTGGCCATTTGTCAGATTCTCGATACTGCCATATACGGACTGGATGACGTCCGTGATCTGGGTGTCCACCAGAACGTTATGGCGGACATAGGCTGATACGATTTTTGTGGTGAGGCGCAAGAGGTCGTCTCGCGACAGTGGATCAGTCGTGTTTTCTGACATTCTTGTTCCTGATCTGTTTGTACTTCGGCGGCAATGCGAGGTTTCGTGATCGCATGGCTGATCGGACCTCGTCAACTCGATAGTCCAATAATCATGAGTAGTTTTATCGATTCCAAAGTAGTTCTCGGCTCTGATACAGCAGAGTGGCGCCCCTTCACGGTGATATGACTCGCGTATTGTTGCTGAAATCCCAATCTGCATTGAACTGGAAATTGTGCGTTGCCGCAAACGCCTTTGTTCCTGTTTTCCACACATTTGGACGCGATAACTTGTGTTTGGCTGGCAGCGGCAGACGAGATGTGGTAACTGACCTGTCAGCAGAAACCTCTGCGTTTGGTACTTTCAAACGGACTTGATGCATGAGCGAAGGAACGATTGCGATCGCGTCCGACCACGCCGGACCCTCCCTCAAGGATATTTTCAAGGCAAAACTTGAAGAACGTGGCTACACGGTTCTTGATCTGGGGACTCATGGTGAGGAGTCGGTCGACTATCCCGATTACGGCAAGGCGGTGGGTGAGGCTGTGGCATCGGGAGAGGCGGATCGGGGCATTGTCATTTGCGGCACCGGAATCGGGATTTCGATTGCCGCCAACCGCATTCCCGGTGTGCGCGCGGCCGTGTGTCACGATGTGACATCAACCAAGCTCGCGCGCGAGCACAACGACGCCAATGTCATGGCGCTGGGCGTGCGGGTCATCGGACCCGAGGTTGCTTTGGACTGTCTGGATGCATTTTTTGCAACGGAATTCAGTGGTGGCGAGCGTCATGTGCGCCGCATCGGAAAACTGGGATAGCGCGCTGACCGTAAACAGTCAGCAGCTTGGAAATTAGAGGAAATGAGGACGTAAATGTCGATGACAACTGAAGCGGTGGCGTCAGAAAACAACCCCAGCGCGTTCTTCTCGAAGAGCCTTGCGGAGGCCGACCCGGATATTTTTGCCTCGGTCAGCCGCGAACTGGACCGACAGCAGAATCAGGTTGAACTGATTGCGTCGGAAAACATTGTCTCGCGCGCTGTGATCGAGGCGATGGGGACGGTCCTGACGAACAAATATGCCGAGGGCTATCCCGGGCGTCGCTATTATGGCGGTTGCGAGTTTGTCGATGAGGCGGAGACCCTGGCCATTGACCGGGCCAAGCAGTTGTTCGGTTGCGCCTTTGCCAATGTGCAGCCCCATTCGGGCGCGCAGGCCAATCAGGCTGTCTTTCTGGCGCTTTGCAAACCGGGCGACACCATTCTCGGGATGTCGCTCGCGGCGGGTGGTCACCTGACCCATGGCGCGGCACCGAACCTGTCGGGGAAGTGGTTCAACGCGGTGCAGTATGGCGTGCGCAAGGAAGATGCACGAATTGATATGGACGAGGTCGCGCGTTTGGCCGAAGAGCACAAGCCGACCCTGATCGTTGCGGGTGGTTCGGCCTATCCCCGCGTGATCGATTTCGCGCGGTTCCGTGAGATTGCAGACTCTGTTGGCGCGTTTCTTCTGGTTGATATGGCCCATTTCTCAGGTCTCGTGGCTGGCGGTGCGCATCCCAGCCCGTTGCCCCACGCCCATGTGGTCACAACCACGACCCACAAGACGCTGCGCGGTCCGCGCGGTGGAATGATCCTGTCCAACGACGAAGACCTGGGCAAGAAGATCAACTCGGCTGTGTTCCCTGGACTCCAGGGCGGTCCCCTGATGCACGTGATCGCGGCCAAGGCCGTCGCTTTTGGTGAGGCATTGCAGCCTGGTTTCAAGCTTTACGCCAGCAACGTGATCGAGAACGCCCGTACACTTGCTGCAACCCTCTCGGATGGTGGGCTGGATATTGTTTCGGATGGGACCGACACGCATCTGATGCTGGTCGATTTGCGACCGAAGTCGCTGACCGGTGACATCACCGAACAGGCGCTGGAGCGGGCTGGTCTGACCTGCAACAAGAACGGCATTCCGTTTGACCCGGAGAAGCCGATGGTGACCTCGGGTGTCCGTCTGGGCAGTCCTGCCGCCACGACGCGCGGTTTTGGGCCTGCAGAATTTCGTCTGGTCGGGGAATTGATCGTCGAGGTTCTCGATAGCCTTGCAGCCAATCCGGATGGCGATGCACAAACCGAAGCATCCGTGCGCCGTCGCGTCGAGGAATTGTGCGGGCGCTTCCCGATTTACAATGCCGGCTGAATACGCCGGAAAGACTGAACAGATTTTCGGGGGAGAGAGATAGATGCGCTGTCCGTTCTGTGGACATGAAGATACGCATGTAAAGGATTCGCGGCCGACCGAGGACAACACGGCGATCCGTCGTCGTCGTGCCTGCCCGGATTGCGGTGCGCGCTGGACCACATTCGAGCGCGTGCACTTGCGCGACCTGATGGTGGTCAAGAAAAATGGCCAGCGCGTTCCCTTTGATCGGGACAAGCTGGAATCCTCGATGCGGATTGCGCTGCGCAAACGCCCCGTGGACCCCGAGCGCGTCGATCGTGTCATCAGCGGGATCGTCCGCCGACTGGAATCGTCGGGCGAGTCGGATATTCTGACGGACGCGATCGGTGAAGCTGTCATGGATGCGCTGGCAAATCTCGATTCGATTGCCTATGTGCGCTTTGCCTCGGTCTACAAGAATTTCCGGGAGGTTCGTGACTTCGAGAACTTCATCGGGACCGAGCGGCTGGGCAAGGATGGCGAACTCATCGAAAAGGATTGATCGGGAGCCACTTTCCCCCGAACCTGTCCACTCATGAGCCGTGACCTCAATTTCATGCGAACCGCCTTGCGCCTGGCGCAACGTGGTCTGGGCAATGTCTGGCCGAACCCTGCTGTCGGCTGCGTTCTTGTGGCGCCGCCCAAGGCCGGCGGCCATGTCCTCGGGCGCGGCTGGACGCAACCCGGTGGACGCCCCCATGCCGAAACCGTTGCGCTGGATCAGGCGCGTGCGCGGTTCGGTGCGGATGCGCTGGTTGGTGCGCATGCCTTCGTGACGCTTGAGCCATGCAGCCATACCGGGCGGACACCGCCTTGCGCGGATGCATTGATCGAAGCGGGAATCGGGCGCGCCGTGATCGCCTGCGAAGATCCCGATCCGCGTGTCTCGGGCACAGGAACCGCACGTCTCCGGGCCGCGGGGATGGAGGTGGAGACCGATCTGTGTGGACCGGAAGCCGAAGCTGTCAACGCAGGATTCCTGACCCGTGTCCGCGCCGGACGTCCGCTCGTGATGCTCAAGATTGCGACGACCTCGGACGGGCGCATCGCGACCCGGACCGGGGCTTCCCAGTGGATCACCGGCGCGCAGGCGCGGGCCCGGGCACATCTGATGCGGGCCCAGCACGATGCCATTGCCGTCGGGGTCGGGACGGTTATCGCGGATGACCCCAGCCTGACCGTGCGTTTGCCTGGGCTGGAGAACAGATCGCCACTGCGGGTCGTTCTTGATTCGGGTTTGCGTATCCCCATGACCGCCAGGCTTGTGACAACGGCGCGAGATATTCCGACCTGGGTGATTGCCTGCGAAGGTGCGCCGTCAGATCGCCGGTCCGCGCTCGAAGGGGCAGGGGTCCAGGTGGTTGAGGTGGAGTCCCGGGACGGGCATGTGGATCTGCGGGCCGCTCTTTCGGCTTTGGGAGCGGCCGGGCTAACGCGCCTCATGGTCGAGGGCGGGGCGCAGGTTTCGACGGCCTTGTTGCGCGCCGGGTTGGTCGACCAGCTTTGCTGGTTCCGCGCGCCTTCGCTGATTGGCGGGGACGGCATGCCGCCATTCGGTGACCTGGGGGTCACCGATATGTCGGCATTGCCCTCATTCCGCTCGGTGTCCAGTACGACTGTCGGTAACGACATACTGGATATTTTTGCGCGAGTGCCGTAACCAAGCGCCATGTTTACAGGAATTGTTACAGATGTCGGCCGGGTTGCACGGATCGACCAACTCGAAGTCGGGCGCCGCTTGACGATCGAAACCTCGTTCGACACTTCTGGCATCGACCTGGGGGCCTCCATTGCGTGCAACGGAGCCTGCCTGACAGCAGTGGAAATGACGCCGGGGCATTTCGCGGTCGATGTGTCGGGAGAGACCCTCGACAAGACGACGATCGGAACATGGGCTGTCGATACGAAGATCAATCTCGAACGCGCACTCAAGGCTGCCGACGAACTTGGGGGGCATCTTGTGCTCGGCCATGTGGATTGTGTCGGAACCGTTGTTCGGGTTGCGCCGGAAGGCGAGAACCACCGGGTTGGTATCGAGGTCCCCGACGATTTGAAGCACTACATCGCCTCGAAAGGGTCGATCACAGTCGATGGCGTCTCGCTCACGGTCAATGAAGTCCATGACCGTGTGTTTGGCGTAAACATCATTCCCCATACATGGGATCACACTTCCTTTGCGGACCTGAAACAGGGCGCAGGGGTGAATCTGGAAGTTGACGTCATCGCGCGCTATGTCGCGCGATTGCTGGAGCGCAAATAACCGTGGCTGAAAATACCAAAGACCTGAACACCCTTTCAAAGCAGGATATTGAACGATCGACGGAGGACCAGAAGATCCTCTCGCCAATCGAGGACATCATCGAGGATGCCCGAAACGGCAAGATGTTCATTCTGATTGATGATGAGGATCGCGAAAATGAGGGTGATCTGGTCATCCCCGCCCAGATGGCGACGCCCGACGCGGTCAATTTCATGGCGACCCATGGAAGGGGCCTGATCTGCCTGACCCTCACCCGTGAGCGGACCAAGCAGCTCGGCCTGCCAATGATGCCCCAGACCCACGGGCAGCGGCTGGCCACGAATTTCACGGTCTCCATCGAGGCGGCCGAAGGTGTCACGACCGGTATTTCCGCACCGGACCGCGCCCGCACGATCACGGTGGCGATTGATCCACGGACCACGGAAGCCGACATCGTGACCCCGGGCCATATTTTCCCGCTGGCAGCACGTGATGGCGGCGTGCTGGTACGCGCCGGTCACACGGAAGCCGGGGTCGACATCGCCCGCCTGGCAGGTCTGAATCCGTCTGCGGTCATCTGTGAGATCATGAATGATGACGGCACCATGTCGCGGTTGCCCGATCTGGTGAAATTTGCCCAGTTCCACGGTTTGAAAATCGGCGCGATCGCCGATCTGATCGCCTATCGCCGACGCCATGATCGTATCGTGGAACGCCTGATGGAGCACAAGTTCAACTCGCGCTATGGCGGCGAATTCAACTGGCACATCTATCGCAACACCGTGGAGTACGCGGAGCATCTGGCCATTGTGAAGGGGGAAATCGACCCCGAGGAACCGGTTCTGGTGCGCATGCATGCCTTCAGTATCGGAACCGATGCGCTCGGCAGCCTTGATGCGCCGGATTCCGGCGTCCTGCAGAAGTCGATGGAAATGATTGCCGATGCGGGGAAGGGCGTCATCGTCCTGATCCGTGATACCTCGCCCAGTGCCCTCTCGGAGCGAATCAAGCGGGTGAAGTCGGCCCCAAGAAGTCCCGTGAATGAGCTGAGAGATTATGGCGTCGGCGCACAGATCCTTGCCGATCTGGGGGTTCGTGACATCATTTTGCTGTCCAATTCGGAGCGCTCGATTGTCGGGCTGGAAGGATTTGGCCTGCGTCTGGTGGAAACACGTCCCGTGCCCCTCGACGGCGCGAAATAGGAGGGTTGTATGTCAGATCAGCCGCATATCATGATCGCGATCTCGCGCTACTACGACGAGGTCGCGAGCGCGTTGCTGGCCGGTACGCTTGCCGTGCTGGAAGAGGCCGGCGCAACCCACGAGCTTTATGAGATACCAGGGGCGTTTGAAATTCCGGCATCGATTGCCATCGCCATGCGGTCTCCGGAGTTTTCGGGCGGTCGGCGGCGTTTTGATGGCTATATCGCGCTCGGTTGCGTCATTCGCGGCGAGACCACGCACTACGATTATGTGTGCGGGGAGGCGGCGCGTGGCCTGCAGGATCTGGCAACCCGTCATTGTCTCGCACTGGGTTTTGGCATTCTGACAACAGAGAACATGGATCAGGCTATGGCACGAGCGGCGGTGGATCGTGGAAACAAGGGCGCGGATGCGGCCAATGCCTGCCTGCGGATGGTCGAATTCAAGCGCCAGTTCCGAATGTTTCCCCGCTAATGACATCTGATACCAAATTGCCTTCGGGCGGAAATCGGAAAGCGGCAGCTTCGGCCCGTGGCGCGGCCCGCCTGATGGCGGTTCAGGCGCTCTACCAGATTGATATCCGTGGCGGTTCGGCAGACTCCACCATCATGGAGTTTCTCGAACATCGGACAGAAATCGTCGATGATGATGGTGAAACCCGGGTTCGCCTCGAGGCGGACAAGGCGCTCTTTGCAGAATTGGTGCGGGGCGTGGTGCAGGAGAAGTCAAACATCGAAGCCGTGCTTGATGGTTCGCTCGATAGCGGCACCACCACGGCACGCCTTGAGCCCCTGTTGCGGGCAATCATGAAGGCAGGGATATTCGAGCTCCAGACCCGCTCGGACATCCCGGCAAAGGTCGTGATCAGCGAGTATGTTCATCTGACCGACGCGTTTTTCGACAATCGCGAGCCGGGTCTGGTGAACGCTGTTCTCGATCGCATTGCCCGCGTCTTGCGTGAAGACGAGGTCTCGAAGAAGGACACGGCAGGGGATGGCGCAGGCCATTGACGAGTTTGACCTGATTGCACGGCATTTTGCGCCGCTCGCGCGCAACATGCCCGGTGCCATGGGGTTGCTGGATGACGCCGCTGTCCTGCGTCCGGCTGAGGGATGCGAATTTGTCATATCCGCCGATGCCATTGTTGCCGGCGTCCATTTTCCCGAAACGGCCTTGCCGGACGAGATTGCCCGGCGCGCCCTGCGTGTGAATCTGTCCGACATTGCGGCAAAAGGTGCGGTACCGATTGGCTATACGCTCACGCTCCAGTTGCCGCCGGATGTCGACGATGACTGGCTCAGCGGGTTTGCCGGCGGGTTGGCAGCGGATCAGGAAACCTTCGGGTTGGGCCTGTTGGGCGGAGATACCACAAAGACCCCGGGACCGCTAACATTAAGCATTAATATGTTTGGACAAACACCTGAAAATAAAACAATAAAAAGGTCAGGCGCGCGTGATTCCGATGGTGTTTTCGTGACCGGAACAATCGGAGATGCGTGTCTGGGGCTTGCCCTGGAGACAGCCGGGTTTGTGGTCGAGGGAGCCGAGGACAGGCGTCTTCTGATCGACCGTTTTCGACGGCCCCAGCCGCGGGTCAGTCTTGGCCCGAAGCTGGTTGGCATCGCCTCGGCTGCCGCTGATGTGTCCGATGGTCTGGTGGCCGATCTTGGTCATATCTGCCGGGCTTCGAACCTGAACGCCGAAATCAATCTGGAAGATGTGCCGTTGTCGGATGCCGCCCGCCGGGCGGTAACAGACCGTCAATCATTGCACCTTAATCTGCTCGCCGGTGGTGACGATTATGAAATCGTTTTTACGGCTCCGCTCACGGCGCGTGATCAACTGAAACAGGTTGCGCGCGAAACCGGCGTACCGATCACCCGAATTGGCCGGATGGCTGTTCGTGACACTGCTGTTCCGCCGGTCGTCGTTCTGGATGCGTCGGGCGAGCAGCTTGAGGTGCGTGATGGCGGATACCGACATTTCAAAAGAGAAAAGCCGGGCTGACAGCGAGGCTGCAATCCGCGCGATGCGCGCCGGTGAAGACCCCGATGCTGGAAAGCCGCCCAAGAAGGGCAAGAAGAAGCTTCTTCTGATGATGCTTGTGATCCTGCTGGCTGCGGGTGGTGGCGCGGCCTACAAATTCGTGCTCGCGAAAGACGACACCATGCTGGCAGAGGTTCCGGATCCCGAGCCCGAAGTCGTTGAAGCAGACGAGCTTGTTTATATCGATCTGGCGCCGCTTTTTGTGCCGTTCGAGACAAACGACGGAGGGCGTCACAAGATTGTCGTTGTCCTCTCCCTCGAAGTCGGACGCCGTGATAATGGCGATAAGCGTGTCTGGGCACTTTTGCCCAAGCTGCGTGAATCCTATGTCCGCGCGCTGACCTCGCGTCCTTTCCCGCGTGCCGAGGAAGGGTCGATCAAGACGGTCTATTTGAAGAACCGTATTCGGGCTGAAAACAACCGGATCCTCGGAACTGGTGTCGTGAACGATGTCCTGGTTCGCGACATTCGCGTTCTGCCGGGCTAGAGCATGACAAAGCGCCTTTGCTCTCATCTTCTGTTCCTGTTGCGGGGTCTTGTCCTGGCAATCGCCTTTGTGTTTGCCGGTCTGATGCCGGCAGCTTACGCGGCGGATCCGCCCAAGGAAGACAATAGCGGGGTTCCCGAGCACCACTATGTCCGTCTGGATACGATTACTGTGACTCTGTTCGGCGAAGATAGCGTTATCGGCCTCTATACGGTGGCGGCAACACTGGAGATCGCCAACGGGGACCAGCGTACGATCGTGCATGCCGGGCGTTCACGGTTGCGGGATGCCATGATCGTGGAGCTCCACAAGCTTCTGGCCCGCCGTAAGGGTGTTTCAGTTCCGTTGGATGCCGTGAAGTACCGCTTGCGTGATGTGGCGCAACGCACTCTTGGCAAAGACATCGTTGTCGACCTGTTTGTCGAAAACGTGCTGCGCAAGGACATTGAAGAAGAGGATTCTGACAAGGAATCCTAGTCTCCGCGACCGCGTTTTCCGACCGGAAATTGCAAGGCTGATATTCACACAATGGGCTTGTATTTTTTATTTCCATCGAAGAATGTCCGGCCATGAATATTTCTCGCGATGCCCGCAATGTCGGCCTGCTGTCTTTCTGTCAGGCACTGGGCCAGACCCAGATGGTTTTGGTGTTCTCTGTCTCGTCGATCATCGGTGCTTCGATTGCACCGAATGTCGGTTGGGCGACGGTCCCGATCACGTTCCAGTTCATCTTCATGACCTTGTCGACGATCCCCGCCGCGCTGCTCATGAAGCGTGTCGGACGCGCCAATGGATTTACGGTGTTTCTGATCATCGGCTGCTCGGGTGCAGGGTTGATGATCTATGCGCTTTTTGTGCAAAGCTTCATTCTGTTCTGTGCGGGGTCTGCACTGTTCGGCATGTCGGCGGGGGCCAACCAGCAATTCCGGTTTGCAGCAGTTGACGCGGCAAGCGATGCGTTCCGCAGCAAGGCGGTCAGTCTTGTGCTTGCAGGCGGTGTGTTTGCGGCGATCACGGGACCAACCCTGTCGTCATGGGGTTACGACATGATCAGCCCGATCATTTATGGCGGTGTCTATCTCGTGATTCTGGCCATGCAGGTGATCATGATGGTCCTGCTGCGGTTCACCGATATCCCGCCGCCAAGCGAGCAGGAGCGCACGGGCCATGTGCGCCCGATGCGGGAAATCGCCCTGCAGCCGGCCTTCATCGTTGCCCTGTTGAGCGCGATGATCGGATACGGCGTGATGAATTTCGTGATGCTGTCGACGCCGATCTTCATGCATTTCCACCCGACCCATCCCTTCGGGCAACTCGATATCAACAATGTCATCATGTGGCACGTGCTGGGCATGTTCGCGCCGGGATTCTTTACCGGCTATCTGATCAAGAAATATGGCGACCTGAACATCATTCTGGCCGGTGCTGTGATCTCTGTGATTTGTCTCGGCGTGAATTTCAGCGGCGATTCAATTTGGCACCTGCGGGTCGGCATGGCACTGGTCGGGCTTGGCTGGAACTTCATGTTTACCGCTGGCACCACCTTGCTTTTGAGCACCTATACCCCGGCGGAAAAGGCGAAGGTCCAGGGGGTCAATGATTTCTTTGTCTTCGGCACCGTGGCCACCTGTTCGTTGCTGGCGGGCGTTGTTTACAATTCATTCGGCTTTGTCGCTGTGAATCTGGTTTCGGTGCCCTTGCTGGTTCTCGTCGTGTGTGCCGTCTTCTGGTTGCGTGTGAGGCGGCAACCCGCCGCAGCCTAAGAACACCACGCCGGTTGCCATGTTCCCGCCTTTTTGGCATGTTCCCGCCGCTTTTGATGGGGTCAGGTGATTCGCACCTGATCTTGGGGTGCGCGCTGCGATCGGCTGCGTGATCCACACAACATAGTAACCAAAGGACAACAACAATGGCTCCTATCGTCTGGTTCGCCATCGCATGTGGCGGTCTGGCTGTGCTTTACGGGATTTGGGCAGCACGCTCGATTCTCGCAATGAGTGCCGGCACCGAACGAATGCAGGAAATTTCCGCGGCTATTCAGGAAGGCGCAGCCGCCTATCTGAACCGCCAGTATCGGGCAATCGCGGTCGTCGGTGTGGTTATCGCCGTGATCCTGATCTTCCTGCTGGGTTGGACGGTCGCGCTCGGCTTCGTCATTGGCGCAGTGCTCTCTGGCGCAACCGGTTACATCGGCATGTACATCTCGGTCCGTGCCAATGTGCGCACGACCGAGGCGGCGCGCAGCAGCATGGCTGAAGGCCTGTCTGTGGCGTTCCGCTCGGGTGCCGTAACCGGAATGCTGGTCGCAGGTCTCGCGCTTCTGGCCGTGGCCGGATATTTCGGCTTCATGGTCTGGATGCAGCAGAACGGCAACGCCAGCGGTCGTGAGATCATCGACGCGCTCGTGGCACTGGGCTTTGGCGCATCGCTGATTTCGATCTTCGCCCGTCTGGGTGGCGGTATCTTCACCAAGGGTGCAGATGTCGGTGCCGATCTGGTCGGTAAGGTCGAAGCCGGTATTCCCGAGGATGATCCCCGCAACCCCGCCGTGATCGCTGACAATGTCGGTGACAATGTGGGCGACTGCGCTGGCATGGCTGCGGATCTGTTCGAGACCTACGCCGTGACGGTCGTCGCGACCATGGTCCTGATCTCGATCTTCCTTGCTGGCAACCCGCTGCTGAACCAGATGATGGTCTATCCGCTGGCAATCGGTGGCATCTGCATCATCGCATCGATCATTGGCACGTTCTTCACGCGTCTCGGCGCCAGTCAGAACATCATGGGTGCGCTCTACAAGGGCTTCATTGCTTCGGCCGTGCTGTCCCTCTTCGGGATCGCCGGGGTCACCGAGTGGGTGATCGGCTTTGATGCAGAGATCGTTCTCTCGAACATCACCTTCAACGGCATGGATGTGTTCCTTTGTGCCGTCATCGGTCTGGTTGTAACCGGTCTCCTGATCTGGGTGACCGAGTACTACACCAGCACCGAGTATCGTCCGGTGCGTTCGATTGCGAAGGCATCGACCACGGGTCACGGTACGAACGTGATCCAGGGGCTTGCGATCTCGATGGAAGCCACCGCGATCCCGGCGCTGATCATCTGTGCTGCGATCATCGCTTCGTTCATGCTCGCCGGTTTGCTTGGCATTGCCATTGCCGTGACGGCCATGTTGGCTCTGACCGGTATGGTCGTTGCGCTCGACGCATATGGCCCGGTCACGGACAATGCTGGTGGCATCGCAGAGATGGCGGACCTCGACGAAGAGGTCCGCAAGACCACGGATGCACTCGACGCGGTGGGTAACACCACCAAGGCGGTGACCAAGGGCTATGCAATCGGCTCAGCGGGTCTTGGTGCGCTGGTGCTCTTTGCGGCATATACGTCGGATTTGAACTTCTTCATCTCGGCGGCTTCCGAACATCCGTATTTCGCTGGTGTTGAACTCAACTTCTCCCTGACCAACCCGTTTGTTGTTGTCGGCCTGCTGGTCGGCGGGATGCTGCCGTTCCTGTTCGGGGCGATGGGTATGACGGCTGTTGGCCGTGCGGCTGGTTCGGTCGTCGTTGAGGTTCGGCGTCAGTTCAAGGAGATCCCGGGGATCATGGAAGGCACGGGCAAGCCGGAATATGGCCGCTGTGTCGACATGCTGACGAAGGCTGCGATCAAGGAAATGATCATCCCGTCGATGTTGCCGGTGCTGTCACCGATCATCCTCTACGTGGTTATTCTTGTGATTGCGGGCAAGTCGGCCGCGTTCTCGTCGCTCGGTGCGATGCTTCTCGGCGTGATCGTCACGGGCCTGTTCGTTGCGATCTCCATGACCGCAGGTGGCGGTGCCTGGGACAATGCCAAGAAGTACATCGAAGACGGTAACCATGGTGGCAAGGGCTCGGATGCCCATCATGCTGCCGTGACCGGTGACACCGTGGGTGATCCTTACAAGGACACCGCCGGACCGGCCGTCAACCCGATGATCAAGATCACCAATATCGTGGCGCTTCTGCTGCTCGCGGTACTGGCACACTAAACGCAGCGCAAGAATTGCGTTGCAGAAACCCGGGGTCATGGCGGCCCCGGGTTTTTCTTTTTTCAGATGTTACGTTTAGGGCTTGGCGAAGCGGCCGACATTGCCGAAGAGCTGTTGAATGATTGAAAGCTCGTTGCCTGCCGTCGGGGTGACCCGTGCGACAAGTTCGACTTCCTGCTTGTCATTCTCGGTGTAAGTCACGATATCCTCGACGAGGCCGGCTGGATCAAAGACGACGGCGACAACCTTGCGCTCGATCAGTTCCGGTCGGAAGAAGGCAGTTCTTTCCGTGCGTTCGGACATGTAGTACCAGACGTTCTCGCGGAAGACGCCTTGGGTTGATGGCGTGCCAAGTGCGTTCTCGACATCGCGTCGTGACGCAATACCCGGTTCTATCGAGGCAAGTGCTTCGGGATCAGGTTGCTGCCCTCGGGCGGAAATCACCGGGGCGCACGCCGTAAGGGCGGAAAGAAGGACCAGGACACGGCCATGTCGGACAAAAAAATTCATTCGGCGAGGATCTCGTCGGGAGCTGTGAAGACTCGGAAGATGACGCGGACGATGACATTCGCTCTTTCCTTGTGTCAACAGCATCCCGGACGCTGCGGGACAAACGGGAAAATTGACGCATGTTAGGAAGAATTCAGCGGCGACGTGAGCGAAAGCGGCAGGCCGCACGCCTGCACGAGGCAATTGTCGCACAATCCCGGATGCCGGCCTTCTATGCCGATATGGGGGTTCCCGACACCATGCTGGGGCGCTATGAGATGGTTTGTCTGCATGCCTATCTGGTCCTGACCCGCGTTCGGCGCGAGAGTAAGGATTGCGCGCGGCTTGCCCAGACCTTGCACGATATGATTTTCGACGATTTCGACGTGGCGCTTCGCGAAGCCGGTCTGGGCGATATGGGAATCGGCCATCGAATCAAGAAACTCGCCCGCAATCTGCATGGGCGTATTTCGGTCTATGAGAGCGGCCTTGCGGCCGGTGATGACGAAATGGCGGATATCCTGCGGCGCAACATGTATGCAAGCGCAGAACCTGCAGCCAGCGAGGTCGCACGCATGATTGCCTATATTCGTGCCGCGCGTCGTGAAATTGATGGCACTGAGAACCAGGTGTTCATGACCGGCGTGCCATCCTTCCCCGATCCGGTTGCGTTCGTCAGCCCTCCTGCAGAAGCGGCCGTCCAATGACCGAAGAGCTTGAAACAGGTGAATTCGTCCGGCGCGTTCAGGTCGTCGATCTTGAGCCCGGTCAGCGTGAATTCATGACCTTTGAGGCCAGCCCCGAGGAATGTACGGCCATCGCGGCGCGATTGAACCTGCTGTCGTTGTCGGCATTCTCAGCCGAGCTTTATGTGCTGCGCGAACTTTCGGGGGATGTCAGCATTTTTGGAGACCTCTCGGCGGATGTGGAGCAGGCCTGTGTGGTCACGCTCGAGCCGGTCAAGGACAGCGTCGAGGCTTCGGTCATGCAGCGCTATACCGAGCGCACCGATGATGAGGAGGCAGAGGATGAAGACCCTGTCGAGGCGATCATCGAGGACGAAATCGAGGTCGGCGAGGTTCTGGTGCAGAACCTGTCACTTGCCCTGAACCCTTATCCAAGAGCTCCGGATGTGACGTTTGAGGCGGTTGATGATTCTGAGGGAAAACCGTCTGGACCCTTTGCAGTCCTCGAACAACTGCGCCATAAAGGGGAGAATTCCGGAAAATAGCTCTCAAGCGCTTGTTTTCGACAAGAAAACTTGCGATTCGCTTGCTCCGCAGTGCATTTTTGGATATCTAGCAGCCGCCTTCCGGCATGCGCAGAAAATTCTTACTTCCCCGCGAAAGGGAAAACTTATGGCCGTACCCAAAAAGAAAATCTCGAAATCGCGTCGGGGCATGCGCCGTTCGCACGATTCCCTGAAGCAGCCGACATATGTTGAAGACGAGACCACGGGCGAATTTCATCGCCCCCATCATGTCGACATGAAAACCGGCTACTACAAGGGTCGCCAGGTTATCGAGGTCAAAGAGAAGATCTAGTCTCTGGATGACGGACCCCGGACCATAGTGTTCGGTGGGGGAGCGGACCGGTTGAGCGACCAGATCACAATCGCCCTTGATGCCATGGGCGGAGACGATGCACCGCAGATTGTCGTGGCGGGCGCGAATATTGCGCGTCGGCGCAATCCTGATGTGAAGTTTCTGCTTTACGGCAACGAGGAAGACGTAGCGCCACTCGTCGCCCGCCAGCGCGGGCTGGACGAGTTCGTCGAAATACGCCATGCCCCGGAAAAGGTTGAGGCGGATGACAAGCCTTCGCAGATCGTGCGGAGTGGTCATGAAACCTCGATGTGGAAGGCGATCGAAGCCGTCAAGAAAAGCGAAGCTGACGGCATTGTGTCGGCCGGCAACACCGGTGCTTTGCTTGCCATGGCAATGCTGATCCTGCGCCGGCTGGAAGGCATTGACCGCCCGGCAATTGCGTCGTTCTTTCCCACCCTGCGCGGTGAAACCGTGATGCTGGATCTGGGCGCCAATATTCGCTGTGATGCACGTAACCTGGTCGAGTTTGCGATCATGGGCGAAGTCTTCGCGCGGACCATTCTGGGGATCACCAATCCGACCATTGGCCTTCTCAATGTGGGTGAAGAAGAGACCAAAGGGAATGATGCGCTGAAAGACGCCGCCAATCTTTTGCGTGAGTTGGACCTGCCGGGCGAATTTGTCGGTTTTGTCGAAGGTGATGATATTCCCGCCGGTGCGGTCGATGTGGTCGTCACGGACGGGTTTACCGGCAATGTTGCGCTGAAAACCGCCGAAGGGACCGCCAAGCTTATCAATGCCTTTGTACGGGAAACCTTCCGGAACTCCTTCTGGGCCAAGATCGGCTATGTCTTTGCTAAGCGATCCTTCGACAAGTTGCGCAGCCGCAGCGATCCGCGGCGATATAATGGTGCCGTGTTTCTGGGACTCAACGGCGTATGCGTTAAAAGTCATGGCGGAACGGATGCCGTCGGCTTTGCCACAGCGATTGGTGTGGCTATCGACATGATCAAGTATGATGGGAATGCCTTGTTGAAGAGCAATATCGAGCGTCTGGACCCGGACATGCTGCGCCCCCGAGCCGTGGCGGCATCATAACCATGCGTCGTTCCGTTGTGGCCGGCATGGGTCGGTATCTGCCCGAACGTATCGTGACGAACGCAGAGCTTGCCGGACGCATCGATACGTCCGACGAATGGATCCGCGAGCGCAGCGGGATCACGCAGCGCCATATCGCGGCCGATGGTGAATTCACCTCCGACCTAGCAACCCACGCTGCGCGGCAGGCGCTTGCAGCGGCCGGAATGGCCCCTGATGACATTGGTCTGATCGTGGTGGCCACCTCGACGCCCGATGAAACCTTTCCGGCGACGGCAACGGTTGTGCAATCCAAGCTGGGCTGCACGAATGACAGTATGGGGTTTGATGTACAGGCGGTTTGTTCGGGCTTCGTCTTTGCGCTTGCCACGGCCGACAACTTCATCAAGGCAGGGCAAGTCGATACCGCGCTTGTGATAGGTGCGGAAACCTTCTCGCGCATCCTGGACTGGAATGATCGCGGCACCTGTGTGCTGTTCGGTGACGGTGCAGGCGCCATGGTTCTGAAGGCGGGAGAAGGCGAGGGAACGTCCGACGACCGGGGTGTTCTCTCCACCCATCTGCATTCCGATGGCAGCCTGCATGATCTGCTCTATGTCGATGGCGGGCCCTCCTCGACCGGTGAGGTTGGTGTCCTGCGTATGGAGGGCCGGGAGGTCTTCCGTCATGCGGTCTCGAAGATGTCTGCCGTTGTGGTCGAGGCACTGGAGGCCACCGGTCTGAAGGCAGAGGATGTGAACTGGTTCGTGCCGCACCAGGCAAACAAGCGCATCATCGACGGGACGGCCCGCAAACTGGGCGTTGGGGCCGAGCGCGTCGTCGTGACGATTGATGTCCACGCGAACACGTCGGCGGCCTCTATCCCGCTGGCACTCTCGGTGGCTGTGGATGACGCACGGATCAAACAGGGCGATCTGGTCCTGATCGAGGCCATGGGCGGCGGTCTGACCTGGGGCTCCGGCATCCTTCGCTGGTAGCCTTCCACTGTCCGAATATTTCAAAGTCTTGCATTAAGGGCGTATAGCAATCCTTTGATATTGACGGGTTTATCCTGTCACGCTACCGTCCGCTGCTATGGAAAATATGGGGAGAGCCGGTGTGGGCGAAACAATAACGCGCGCGCAATTGACCGAAGCCGTTTATCAGGAAGTCGGTCTGTCGCGAAACGAGTCCGCCGATCTTGTGGAATCCGTACTCGCAGAAATGTCCGATGCGCTGGTCCGGGGCGAAATGGTGAAACTTTCATCCTTTGGAAGTTTCCAGGTCCGCCAGAAGGGGCAACGCATGGGGCGGAACCCGAAAACCGGGGAAGAAGTTCCGATTTTGCCGCGCCGCGTGCTGGTGTTTCGACCCAGCCATGTCCTCAAGAAGCGCATCAATGATGGCGATTCCGATGTGTCGGGTTACGCAAGCGACACCACGTCAGAACCCGAGACGGCTTACTGACCTGATTTATGACCGACACCGCAAATCCTTCCTCACGTCGCGGTAGCAAGTCTGCCGAAGCCTTCCGCACGATCAGCGAAGTGGCTTCCGACCTTGATGTTCCGCAACACGTTCTGCGGTTCTGGGAAACCAAGTTTAGCCAGGTGCGGCCTATGAAACGTGGCGGTGGCCGTCGCTACTATCGTCCCGAAGATGTCGACCTGCTCCGCACCATTCGCGCCTTGCTCTATGACGACGGCTATACCATCAAGGGTGTGCAAAAACTGCTGCGCGAAGGTGGGGTCAAGCCAGACGAAACCGCTCAGGACGTTGCTCCGACGGTTGCAGAACAGCCTGTATCGGTGCCGCCGGAGGTGTCCCAGACGGCCGGACCCGACCGTGATGGGTTGAAGGCGATTCTGAACGAACTCGAAGCCCTCAAAAAACTTCTCGATTCTGCGCGTTAGCAGGTTCCAATTCGGTTGGATTAGGTTCTATAGTCCGCCGCGTCGGTCGGGACGTAGCGCAGTCTGGTAGCGCATCACACTGGGGGTGTGGGGGTCGGAGGTTCGAATCCTCTCGTCCCGACCAATTCACTCAAATCATCAGGTTATTGAACGCGCGTTGACGGTCGGCGACGGTTTCTTAACCAAGTCGCACGATAATACCGTTGAATTGTGTGAGGGGAGACCTGCGTCGTGTCAGAAGCAGAAATACCGCTACCCGATGTCATAGGGTTTGAGCACAGCTTCTTCAGGATGCTTGATGAGGCTCACTTCCGCATGTCTGAACCTCAGGAAGGTCGGGCGATGCTCGTGGGCATGTTGGGCGAGCATAATGTGGCACTGCCACTGCGCGGAATCGCGCGTGAGTTCAGGATTTCCGAGGAGAGCCACGACGGAATCATGCTCGATCTGGTCGGTCGGGGACTGAAATTTGTCCCGATCCTCAAGGTTGGTGACCGGGTGCCTCTGGAGGTGTTGAGCGGGCAGGCTTCCTGGGAGCCCGAACCCGAATTTGAAGCGCTCGCCCAGAAGCGCATCGCGCTGCAGATCGTCACATGGCACAAGGGTGCACAGAAGGTCCTCACTGACTCCGATGCGATCGATGCCGAACTGGACAAGGATGGTGACGGGGCGAGGGGACAGGATGCCCTGGACGCGCTGGCGCAGAAACTGAGCGTTGAGGATCCGCAGGCCGTTATTGATTCCGTGGTTGCGGAGGTTGCGCGGATCGAAATGCTGCGTAACCGCTACCGTGGAATATGCAGAATCAAGGGCAAGCTCGACGCGTTCATGTCCCTGCGCGCCAATGAAATGTCTGTGGTCACGGAACTGGATTCGGTGCTGCGGCTGATCGCATTTCCGATCCGCCAGTTTTCCAAGCTGTTGAAGGAAGCTGATAGCGGTATTGCTGACGTCGAGACGATATTCGCCAGACACGAAGAGGTCTGCAGCACTCTTGAGGCGCAACGCAATGAATTGTTCAGCTGGATGTCGGCCTGGGCTGGTGTCGTCGAGGCCTGGCAAACGGTTGACCCGAAACAGTCCGGAGACTTCAACCTGCTGGAACAGACCCGTTTGCTCAACCGGTTCCTGGCCCCGCGCTATATGCCGGTGGATGAATGGAAACTGACGCTCGTCACGTCTCTGAACAAGGCCGAGAACGACTATCGGAAAGCGATGGCCTGGTAGCGCGCCTCAGCTCAGTTTCGCCGGCCGCGTAATCGATCGGTTCATGTCGCCACGGATCAATTGCTGAAAGACCGTTTCGATATTCTTCAGGCGGCGCACATAGGCGCTGCGCTGGTACAGGCGCAGCCGGACGGTATCCAGGATATCCTGATGTTTCTGCTGGCCGATCTCCGAGACGGCCTTCTGGATTCGGCGATCGGTCATGTTGCCCCGGTGAATCTCTTCACAGACCAGCAGGACCTGCGCCTCAAAGATGATTGCGCCGATATCGGTGGGGGTACGCTCATCGAGCGAATCGGATTTGCGCCATTCCTCCAGCAACAGCTCGCAACGTGCGTGCAGATCCTGCTGCCCACCCGGCGCGGATGTATCGAGTGTGTGCGTCGTGTCGGCCATACCAGGATCCAAAGATTCGACCATGGAACCGGGACCCATGGATCCCTCCAAGCCCTATTTCAGCACCTCCGGGTAAACAGAGGATGAACCGGGCTCAGGCGGCGTCCTGTGCGTCCCGGATGGCCCGCCAAACCCGATCGGGGGTTGCGGGCATGTCGAGTGACGTCACTCCGACCTCGGACAGCGCATCCATGATGGCATTCATCAGGGCCGGCATCGCGCCCACAGTGCCGGCTTCGCCCGCGCCTTTCACACCCAAGGGGTTACGCTGGGTCGGCACTTCGTTGCTGGCGATCTCCATGTCGGAGAAATTGTCAGCCCGGGGCATGGCGTAGTCCATGAAAGAGCCCGAGAGAAGCTGGCCCGATTCCGGATCATAGGCGATCTGTTCCATCAGAATCTGGCCCACACCCTGCGCGATACCGCCATGGATCTGGCCTTTCACGATGGTCGGGTTGATCATGATCCCCACATCGTCGACCACCTTGTAGCCAAGGATTTCAACGGTGCCGGTCTCCGGGTCAATCTCGACCTCACAGACATGGCTGCCGTTGGGATAGGTGTCCTGATCGGGGGCAAAGGTCGCGGTCTCGTAAAGGCCGGGTTCGAGTCCCGGCGGGAGTTTTGCGGGCAGGAACGAGGCCTTTGCAACCTCCTTGAGCGAGATTTCGCGGTCCGTTCCCGACACCCGGAAAACCCCGTCCTGAAACTCGATATCAGCCTCGCTGGCTTCAAGCTGGTGGGCTGCGATCTTCCTGGCCTTGGCCTCGATCTTGAGAGAGGCGTTGTGAAGCGCCGACCCGCCGATCACGGTCGAGCGCGACCCCATGGTGCCGATGCCGAATGCCACGCGGTCCGTATCACCGTCGATCACCCGGATATCCGAGGGATCGAGACCAAGGCGCTCACCGACGATCTGCTTGTAGACGGTTTCGTGTCCCTGACCCTGACTCTTGGTGCCCATCAGAATCGTGGTGCTGCCATCGGTGGAGAAGCGCACTTCGGCGAAGTCGGGAGACGGAGAGGCCGCCCGCTCGATCGGGTTCGCCATCCCGATGCCGCGCAGCTTGCCGTTTTCACGGGATGCGGCCTGGCGCGCGGGAAATCCGGCGTAGTCCGCCATCTTGAGGGCTTCGGCCTGGTTCTCGATGAAGGCGCCGCAATCATAGGTCAGGCCGAGGGCGGTTTTGACCGGCATTGCATCGGAGGCGATCATGTTCTTGCGGCGCAGTTCCGCCGGGTCATAGCCCAGCTCGCGGGCCGCTTCATCGTGCATCCGCTCAATCACATAGGTCGCCTCGGGGCGGCCGGCACCGCGATAGGGTGCGGTGGGGTTGGTGTTGGAATGCACGGTGCGGACCGACACATGGGCGGCAGGAATGTCGTAAACGCCGATCAGCGTGCCGACATTGGAAAACACCGAAAGCAGGTTCCGGATCGCCGAGAGATAGGCACCGATATTGGCAATGGTCTGCACCCGCAGGCCGACGATCTTGCCCTGATCGTCGAATGCCAGTTCAGCTTCCGTCACGTTGTCGCGGCCATGCTCGTCACCCTGTATGGCCTCGCTGCGTTCCGAGGCCCACTTGACCGGGCGTCCGACTTTTCGGGAGGCCCAAAGCGTCAGGCGGTGTTCGGCATATTGCCAGCCCTTGGTGCCAAAGCCGCCGCCGACATCGCGGGAGACCACACGGACATTCTGCTCGGGAATGCGGAAAATCTTCTCGGCCAGAAGCTGTCGCACCCGGTGGGGATACTGCACATCGGCGTAAAGCGTGTAGCGGTCCTCGCGCGGGTCGTAATCGCCGATGGCCCCACGGGGCTCCATGTAATTGGCAAAGACACGGCTGATGACGAAACGCCGCTTGATCACATGGGCGGCACCGGCCAGCGCGGCCTCCGCCGCGCCGGCATCGCCGGACTGGAACATGCCTGAAATATTATCGGGATAGTCGTCCCATACGCGCGGCGCGTCCGGGGCAACCGTTTGGGCTGTGTCGGTGATCGAGGGGAGCATGTCGAAGTCGATATCGATCAGTTCGGCAGCATCTCGCGCCTGATTGATCGTTTCGGCGACAACCATGGCTACCGGATCACCCACATAACGCACCCGGTCCGTGGCGAGCGGGGGCTGCGGCCGGTATTTCATGGGTTGCCCGTCCGGGCGTTTCCACTTGGCGGGCATGCCGGGGAATCCGAGATTGTCGGCCACTACATCGGCACCGACATAGACCGCAAGCACGCCGGGGGCAGCTTTTGCTGCCGTCGTGTCGATCGAACGGATTTCGGCATGGGCATAGGGGGAGCGCAGAATATGTGTATAGGCCTGACCGGGAAGATTGACGTCATTGACGTAATAGCCGCGCCCGGTCAGCAGTCGCGGGTCTTCTTCGCGTCGGACGCCCTGTCCGATTCCAAACTTACCCATGAAAATTATCCTCTATGTCTCGATATGGCATGGATCGCGCGGCGCGCGTCAGCCTGCGACGTTCAGGGCAACGCGCCCCTTGTCGGTGAGTTTGCAGACCAGCCAGTCGGGCTTGATCGGGTTTTCAAACCAGGGTTCGGCAAAACCGTGCCGGATGCAGCTGCGGATCGTGCGATCGCTGACCTTCTGACCGTCGCGGTCGAACAGGGGCAGCTTGCCGCCGGGCTGGGACAGGCCGCGCAGCAGCCAGTCACGCTGGGCACCGCTCAGCGGTCCGCGCGCCTTCGTCTTGCGGTCCCCGCGGGGGCGATGGGGCTGCAACGCAACCACGTTGTTCACCTCTGCTCGCTTCTTGCTGACCGCCATTCCGTACCCTCATATCCCCGTCGACGAAATAACACAGCTTCCGCTTCATCGACCGGCGGGATCGTAGTGTAGAATGGGAGGAAGGCCAAGACTCGGCGAGCCGGAGGGCGCAATAGTGGACAATCCAGACGAAGACCAAGGCGCCAGCATGCTCTATGTCACCTGCGGTTCGGCCGATCAGGCGCGTGAGATCGGGCGTCGTGTCGTTGAAGAGAAGATCGCCGCCTGCGCCAATATCATTGCCGGGATGAAATCCATCTATCGCTGGGAAGGCCGCGTGGAGGAGGGCGATGAAGTCGTGCTGATCCTCAAGACGCGTGCATTGATGGTTCCAGAACTGAGCGCGCGTGTGCAGGAACTTCACAGCTTCGATGTGCCCTGCGTGGTCGAAATTCCGCTGGGACGTGGCAATCCGGATTACTTCGCCTGGATCGCTGCTGAAACCGTGCGTTCAGGTCCCGGGGAATGATGCGCCTGCCCACGGCCAGCCCGCAACGGAATGCGCTGGTCTTTGCGGCCATTGCCCATGGTGCAATGCATCTGTTCGCGGCCTATTTCTTCACCATCGTGCTCGCCCTCGAACGGGTCTGGGAGATGCCCTATCCCGATCTGATCGAACTCTGGACGCCCGCAGCGCTGCTGATCGGACTGGCCGCACTTCCCATGGGCTGGATCGCGGATCGCTGGACCCGGGGCGGCATGATCGCGGTGAGTTTCATCGGCATGGGGGCTGCCAGCATGGTCGCGGGATTCATGGATGGTCCCGGGTCGATCGTTCTCGTACTTGCTGCCATCGGTATCTTCGCGGCGATCTATCATCCGGTGGGTATTCCCTGGGTGATGCGTCTGGCACCCCACAATCCGGGCAAGGCGCTGGCGATCAACGGCCTGTTCGGTGGTATGGGGGTCGGCGTGGCTGCGCTCACGGCGGGTGGCCTGATTGACCTCATCAGCTGGCGTGCGGCGTTCATTGTGCCAGGCGCGGTCAGCCTTCTGGTTGGCGCGGTGATGTTCGCGATGCTCGGCCGGGGCCGGATCGCGGAACCGGGCAACAATTCGTCCGAAGATGCCTCGGGGACCAGTCGCGGCGGCATGCTGCGCGGTGCGTTGCTGATCCTCGGTACGGGCTTTGTGGGCGGGCTCGTCTACCAGTCGACCCAGGCTGTGGCGCCCAAGATGTTCGAGGTGCGGCTCGAGGAATTTCTGGGCGGCTCGACGGCAGGCGTGGGGGCGGTTGTCTTTGCGATCTATATTCTGGCCGGGATTGGGCAACTTGTCGGGGGCTGGGCGGCCGATCGCTTCAGCTGGAAACGGGCCTATCTGCTGGCCTGGTGCATCCACATGCCGATGCTCTGGTTTGCCGCATCGGCGGGCGGACCGTTTCTGATCTTCGCCGTCTTCATGATTACCGTGGCTGGCACCGGCGCAATACCCGCCGAAGCTCTGTTGTTTGCCCGCTACACGCCCGAGCGCCATCACGGCCTGATCTTCGGCTTCCGCTATGTGCTGGCGCTGGGCTCGGCCCCGCTGGCGATCCAGTTCATCGCCTATGTCCTCGAACGCACTGGCGAGTTTGCCTGGATCTACTGGATGCTCGGTACGGCGGGCTGTCTGGCGCTGGTCGGTATTCTGGCGTTGCCGCCAGTCAGCCGCCGCACCCTTTCGCCCGTTGCGGCAACCCCCGCACCGGCGGAGTAATCCAAAGCCGTCCGAAGAACCTCCTGCTGAGCCTGTCGAAGTATGAGGTTCGACCCGCGCCTGTGCGACCACGCCCCGATCGTCATGCCCGCACTTGTTGCGGGCATCCACGTCCGTCCGCCCCTGAGGCGTCTGAGCATGACCCGCCGACGTGGATGGCCGGATCAAGTCCGGCCATGACGCTTTGGATGTATATGACGCGGCGAAATAGTTCTGTCCGATTCCATCGTAAACCTCGTGCTGAGCCTGTCGAAGTATGAGGTTCGACCCGCGCCTGTGCGACCACGCCCCGATCGTCATGCCCGCGAAGGCGGGCATCCATTCGCGCTGATGCAAGACCAGCTAACCGCCTGCGAAAATGGGTTCCCGCCTTCGCGGGAACGACGAGGGGATGTGGATTGGCCGTGCCCGGTACATTTTGTTATAATCTTCGGGAACCCAAGACATTCATCGAACGCAGGAAGACAACCATGAGCGACAAGGTTTGGAAGATTTATCTCTCGGGCGAAATTCATTCCGATTGGCGTGAGCGGATCATGAAGGGCTGCGCGGAAGCCGGCCTGCCGGTCGAGTTTTCCGCCCCGATCACAGAACATGACGATTCCGATGATTGCGGTGTGGCCGTATTCGGCGCCGAGGGTGACAAGTTCTGGCACGACCACAAGGGCGCGCTGCTGAACTCGGTCCGCACCGGCACCCTGATCGAGCAGGCCGACGTGGTCGTCGTGCGTTTCGGCGAGAAATACAAGCAGTGGAACGCGGCGTTTGACGCCGGTTATGCCGCCGCCAAGGGCAAGGCGATGATCACCCTTCACCCGGAAGCCCATGACCATGCCCTGAAGGAAGTGGACGCGGCGGCCAAGGGCGTGGCCCGCGAGCCCTATCAGGTCGTCCAGGCACTCGCCTACGCCATCAAGGGTGCAATGCCCCAGCAGTGGTATCAGGCCGAAGCGGCTGAGTAATTCGTTAAGGTTCAGAACCGAATGTGAAGGCAGCCCCGTTCGGGGCTGTTTTCTTCAGGCGACATCCAATGTCGGGATGGCGTCGAGTTCGTCCTTCATTTCGTCGCTGAGCTTCTGCAGGTCGTGATCACGCTGCAGGTTGAGCCACAAGGTGGGCCCGTTTCCGCAAAGCTTCCCGAGCTTGAGGGCCAGGGAGGGGGAGACCGGAGCTTCCTCCCGGAGGATGGCATGGAGGTGCTGGCGGGACACGCCAAGCAACTTGGCCAACGGCGTTATCTTGATATCGAGCGCGGGAATGACGTCTTCGCGCAGAAGCTCGCCGGGGTGCATCGTGTTCATCAGTGATAATCCTCAATATCCACATCAATTGCGTCTTGGCCGTCCCAGCCGAAGGTGATCCGCCAGTTTCCGGTTACCGTGATCGAATATCGGCCTTTGTACCGCCCCGAAAGTGAGTGAAACCGGAACCCGGGAAGGTTCACGTCCTCTGGCCGCTCCGCGGCATTCAGGGCACGAAGCATACGTGATACCCGCGCAGAGTTCTCGACTGGCAAGCGCCCGGTGAGAACCGAGGCGAACAACGCCGAGAGTGCCTTGCTGCGGAACGAACGGATCATAACTGTAATGTAACTAATTACGGTTTGAGGTCAAGTGAAACTGTCAACACATTGATTACAGTTGTGCGTTAGAGATCATCTATCCCTCCGCCTTCGCCATCGCGTAGTCCAGCGCCTGACCCAGATCAGCCAGAATGTCGTCGATGGTTTCCAGACCAATCGAAAGCCGGATCACGTCCGGGCCTGCGCCCGAGGCGATTTGCTGTTCCTCGGTCAGCTGGCGGTGGGTCGTTGAGGCCGGATGGATGATCAGCGAGCGCGTGTCGCCCAGATTGGCCAGATGGGAGAGCAGTTCAACACTCTCCACGACTTTCACACCCGCTTCATAGCCGCCCTTCACGCCGAAGGTGAAGACCGAGCCCGGGCCCTTGGGCAGGTATTTTTGGGCCAGCGCGTTATAGGGGCTCGATTTCAGGCCGGCGTACGAGACCCATGCGACGGCCGGATGGCCTTCGAGGAATTCCGCGACCGCTTGTGCGTTCTGCAGATGACGGTCCATGCGGACGGGCAGGCTTTCGATGCCTGTGAGGATGTTGAAGGCGTTCTGGGGGGCCAGTGTCGGCCCCAGATCGCGCAGCGCGACAGCCTTGGCCTTGGTCGAGAATCCGAAATCCCCGAAGGTCTCGTAGAAGGTCAGGCCGTGATAGGCCGGGTCTGGTTCGGTCATGGACGGGAACTTGTCGTTCTGGGCCCAGTCGAACTTGCCGCTTTCCACCACAATGCCGCCCATCGACGTGCCGTGGCCGCCGAGAAACTTGGTCATCGAATGGGTGATGAGATCGGCCCCCCATTCGAACGGGCGACACAGATAGGGCGTCGCCATGGTGTTGTCGACGATCAGCGGGATTCCCGCTTCCTTCGCGATGGCCGCGATGGGTTCAAGGTCGAGAATGATGCCGCCCGGATTGGCCAGCACTTCGATGAAGATGGCCTTGGTGTTGGCGTCGATCGCGTTGCGGAAGTTCTCCGGGTCATGGGGGTCGACAAAATTGACATTCCATCCGAACTTCTTGAACGCATGCGAAAATTGCGTGATCGATCCGCCATAGAGGTTGCGTGAGGCGACGAAATTGTCGCCCGGATTCATCAGCACATACATGGCCAGCATCTGGGCCGCGTGGCCGGTCGAACAGGCCACCGCACCGCGCCCGTCTTCCAGCGCAGCGACCTTCTCCTCCAGCGCCGAGACGGTCGGGTTGGTCAGGCGCGAGTAGATATAGCCGAAGGTCTGCAGGTTGAAGAGCGAGGCCGCGTGATCGACATCGTCGAAGACATAGGCTGTCGTCTGATAGATCGGCACGTTGCGCGCGCCGGTCTTCTCGTCGGGGGAGGCCCCGGCGTGAATGGCGAGGGTTTCGAAACCCGGCGGGCGGTGGTCGTTGTTGTCGGTCATGTTTTCCTATCCGTCAAATGTCGTCATTGCGAGGAGCGAAGCGACGCGGCAATCCAGCACTTCCGCTCTGGATTGCTTCGCCCGCGGGCTCGCAATGACGGCTTAATGTCAAACCCGAATCTGCCGCGAGCGGCGCGAGGTGATGACCTTGGTGTTGATTCCGCTCCAGCCGAGTTCTCCCGACAGGCGGGCAAACTCGATCTTGGGGCAGCGGTCCATGATGACGGTCAGACCCGCATCCTCGGCTTTCCTTGCCGCTTCGTCGTGGCGCACGGTCAGCTGCATCCAGACGACCTTCGCGCCGATCTCGATGGCCTGATCGACCACTGGCGGCACCCGGTCCGAGCGCTGGAAGATATCGACCATGTCGACGGGTACGGTGATGTCGGTCAGGCTGGCGACGACCTCTTCGCCCAGCAGTGTTTCCCCGGCCGAACGCGGGTTTATCGGGATCACCCGGTATCCCTTGTCCTGCATGTACTTCATGGCGAAGTAGCTGGGCCGGTTCCAGTTGGTGCTGGCGCCGACCATGGCGACGGTGTTCACGTCGCGCAGGATGCGGCGGATCTGCCAGTCGGGGTAATAAAGCTCGCTCATGTTCTGTTCCTAGGCCGCAGCGCGCAGGCGCGGCAGTTCGATGGCGGGGCAGCGATCCATGATGACCGTTGCGCCAGCGGCCTCGGCTTTCGCCGCAGCCTCCTCGTTGATGACTTTCAGCTGCATCCAGATATAGGGCACGCCGAGTTCGATGGCTTCGTCCACCACGGGCGGGACCTTCCAGGGCAGGCGGAAGATATCGACCATATCGACCTTTTCGGGCAGGTCGCTGACCGACGCGTAGACCTTCTCGCCATGGATTTCCTGGCCGACCGCGTCCGGGTTCACCGGATAGACCTTGTAGCCTTCGTTCTGCAGATAGCGCATGACCCGCCAGCTGGCGCGGGTTACGCCGCGCGGACTGGCACCCACCAGCGCGATGGTCTTCACTTCGTCAAAGACCTTCCGCAGCAGGTCGTCGGAATAGCTGAAGTCGCTCATCGTCTAGCTGTCCTTGCTGTCGCGCGGGCTCTGGTCCCAGACCGGTTCACGCTTCTCGACGAAGGCATCGATCCCTTCGGCAGCGTCCCGGTCCATCATGTTGCGTGCCATCTCCGCGCCCGCCAGTGCATAGGCATCGCTGATGCCCATTTCGAGTTGCTGGTAGAAGGCTGTCTTACCCAGCGCGAGTGCATGAGCGCTCTTGTTGGCGAGCTTGCGGGCCAGTGCCTCGGTTTCAGTGTCGAGTTCACTATCTGGCACCGCCTTGTTGATCAGGCCGATCTCGGCAGCGCGTTGGGCGCTGATGAAATCGCCGGTCAGCAACAGATCCATCGCATGTTTGCGGGGCAGGGCGCGTCCGACCGCCACGCCCGGCGTCGAGCAGAACAGGCCGACATTGATCCCCGAGGTGGCAAAGCGCGAACTCTCCGAGGCAATGGCCAGATCGCAGGTGGCCACCAGCTGACACCCGGCGGCTGTTGCCAGCCCGTCGACCTGGGCGATCACCGGTTGGGGCAGGCGCAGGACCGAGAGCATCATCTTCGTGCAGGTCTCGAACAGGGCCTTCTGATAGGCAAGGCTGTAATTGGCGCGCATCTGTTTGAGATTGTGACCCGCACAGAAGGCGCGGCCCTGACCCGACAGCACCACAACGCGCACCGAACGGTCTACGGCAATGGCATCCAGTTCGACCTGAAGTGCGGCCAGCATGCCTTCGGACAGGGCATTCATCTCCTTGGGGCGATTGAAGTCGAGGGTCGTGACCCCGTCATCATCGGTGCGGATCAGAAACGGTGCGTCCTGCGCTTCTGCTGCTTTTTCAAGGGTTTCGGTGTCGCTCATACCGGATTCCTGCGTTTCTGTTCGGGTCTTTTGATGTGGCGCGAGAATAGGCTGTTCGCGTCGGCCTGTGTAGGGGCGGGATTCAGACCCGCTGGATCGGCTCAATCTACGCGGCGCGGCGCTACTGCGGTACTATTATACCGCACACATAAACCCCTATGAATTAACGCAGATTTCGGTTTGACATTGGTTTTGGGCTGCCATAAAACCCTCAAGCCGCTGCCCGGGCGTTTGGCGTCCGGGTGGCGGTGTCTTGTTTGGACAACGGTGTTCGACGAGAAGAGATATCAGGAGAAGGTGGCTGACGCCATGAAGACATATTCCGCAAAACCCAGCGAGGTTGAAGCCAAGTGGTGGATCATCGACGCTGAGGGTGTGGTTCTCGGACGGATGGCCGCGATTATCGCGAACCGTCTCCGGGGCAAGCACAAACCCATGTTTACCCCGAACATCGATTGTGGCGACCATGTTGTCGTGATCAATGCCGACAAGGTTCACCTGACCGGCAAGAAGCGTTCGGACAAGCTCTACTACTGGCATACCGGTTATCCCGGCGGTATCCGCAGCCGCACGGCCGCGAACTACCTGGACGGCCCGAAGGCCGATACGGTTGTCCGCAAGGCCGTCGAGCGCATGCTGCCGAAGACCAAGATGGGTCGCGAGCAGTATCGCAAGCTCAAGGTTTATGCCGGGTCCGAGCATCCTCATGAGGCACAGCAGCCCGTCGCGCTCGACCTCGCTGAAATGAACGAGAAGAACAAGAGAGGTGGCGCGTCATGACCGACGAGACACAACAGGCTCCTGCTGAGGGCGGCGCAATCGCTGCAGCCGCCGCCGCGCTCGCCGAAGCATCCGGACAGCCCGCCGTCGTGGTTCAGGCTGAGCCGAAGATCGACGAGCTTGGCCGCACCTACGCGACCGGCAAGCGGAAGAACGCCGTGGCCCGTGTCTGGATCAAGCCGGGCAATGGCCAGCTGACCGTCAATGGCCGTTCGGGCGAGGTCTATTTCGCGCGTCCGGTTCTGCGCATGGTTCTGTCCCAGCCGTTCCAGGTCACCGACCGGATTGGCCAGTACGACATCGTCTGCACCGTTGTTGGTGGTGGCTTGTCCGGACAGGCTGGTGCCGTGCGTCACGGTATCTCCAAGGCCCTGATGCTCCGCGAGCCCGAGCTTCGCGGTATCCTCAAGAAGGTCGGCATGCTGACCCGTGACTCGCGCGTGGTTGAGCGTAAAAAGTACGGTCGCGCCAAGGCCCGACGCAGCTTCCAGTTCTCGAAGCGTTAACACTACAACGCAAAAAACCTATGTGTTTCAAGGGGGTGCGGTTTCGCGCCCCCTTTTTCATGCGTTGACAAATCATTGACAAGCCGTTGAGTTGTATTTGTTTCCAGTTAGTGATTTTGACAAAAATCGGACAAATATAATTATCTGAACGGGGTGTGAAATGTCTTATGAGAATAAGCATGTCCTCAGGGATGGCAGGATAACCCTCTACACGCGCAATGACCGAGCGACCTATCACGTTCGTTTGAAGGTCGAAGGTCACAAGGGATACATCGTCAAATCGACCAGACGCCGCACTCTGGCCGAAGCTGTGAGGGTCGCTGAAGACCTATACGACGACCTTCGTTACAAGGTGCGACAAGGCCTCGAAATTAGAGCCCATACGTTCCAGAGCATGTGGAAGCGATGGGAAGAGGCCAACCAAAACATTCTCTCCGAACACCGCATGCGATTTATTCGCGGAACATCAAATAGATACTTCATTCCATATTTTGGCGATAAAGCGATAGAAGACCTGTCGCACGTGGCAGTTGAAGGCTACTGGAGCTGGCGGATTAATTATTGGTCCTCAGACGAGGGACGGACAAAAATAGAAGTAGCGCAAAACACCAAAGTAACCAGAAAGCAGCCTTATCGGCAGAAGCTGGGAAATGTTGCAAAGATTCCTGCTCCCAAGACTCTACAAATGGAACAATCTGCGCTACGGCAAATTTTCAGCTGGGCCCAACGCAACGGGATCATTCAGCATGTTCCAGAGATCGTCGTTCCCAAATCAGCACGTTCCACAAGCATAAGTCGTCGACCTGCATTTGAACTGCAGGATTGGCGGACCCTTTACAGATATCTACGTCAGTGGGTTGAGGAGGGTGTTGATGGCAAAACGACCCCTGAATCTCGGGGTAAAAAGAGACCACACAGTCTACATATTTGGCAGCGTCGTATGATCCGTAACTACATCCTATTTATGGGGTGTTCGGGGCTTCGACCCAATGAGGCGCGGCAACTACGATGGGGAGATATTTCGTATTTCGTTGATCAAAACAAAACAGAACATGTGGTTTTGCACATATCACCGGACACAAAGACGAAGGAACGCGAATGCATTCCTTTGCAATCCGCGCGCCGATATCTGGATGATATCCGGTCAATATCGGACCACCTGGAACCTGGTGATCTGATATTTTGTGATCGTGAGGGTGAACCCGTCATGAATTATGGAAAGACATTCAAAAAGATTCTCAAAGATACAAATCTTTTAGAGGACCGGTTTGGTCGAGTTCGCACCATCTACAGTCTTCGACATACCTACGCGACGTTCAAATTGTTGTATGGAAAAACCGCGATGGAAGACCTCGCACAGAATATGGGAACATCACCGACGCAAATCTACAATCACTATCGACACATAACGGTGAGACAGAAGGCAGCTGACATGGGTGGAAAACTACATCCTGATCTAAGTCGTAAAGGGCTCTACTTTTAGTTACGTGGCAGCACAAAAGAACAGCTTCTAACTGTGTCCTATGATTTCATGACGTGCATCATCGATCAATTTATTCCAATCGTTTGCGGGTTTCGGCTGTATTAATCCCAGCTCTTCTTTTTCGTACTCGGTCAGTTTCCGTTTTCGATTATCGGGAAAAAATTGATACAAAGCGACATCACGATAAGCGCTTCCTGCGCGTTTCAGGAATGCGGCGGAATAATTTTCTACATATTCTAGGTCTTTATGCGTAATCTCTCGCATATCGAGTGACTGGTAGTATTTCCCAAATCCTCGGAATTTATCCTGTAGTTTATTAACATCGAGGTTTCTTTTCTGACTTTTAGAGAGAAGCATCACCGAGTGTATGTGTAGGGTGTTTTGTTCATTATCAACGGTAGGAATCACACCTCCCAACTCGATTGTCGCTGGGTGATTCAGTGAGAAAAGACCTTTCCATAGCTTTCCTCCGATTTCGATAAAGCAAACGGTATAGGGCTGAGCCTTCCGTTTTGCTCCTTCGTTCCAATGGTTTCCCAGAATCATTGAGCACAAATGGCAATACATTTTGTCATAACCCATAAACATACGGTCGATTGCGGATTGAAGCGCCTTCTCTGATTTTCTGGAAAATTCGTCAGCAGAAAAGTTCTTTCCGGGAATAAAAAAGGTCGTTGTTACGAGATAGAATGATGGACGTTCTTTAGTGTCGTATTCTAATTGAGAATGACGCTTATACAGGTCTTGGGTAAGAGATTTGATTGTGTTCTTAGTGGCCTCCTTAGTGCAAATTGTGGGGTATGACATGTTTTGTTCCTTTTCCTATTATTGATAATTGTATTGGGGTTTATCTGGTTTGGTTGTCCTTCATGTTTGCAATTTCCTATAATTGGTTATCGACCATTCACGAGGTCTATTCTTCTTTAGTGTGGAATGATGTTCTGGAGAGAAGTGGTCTATAGCGAATCTAATGAAATCACTTTCATTGCAGTTATTATCTCTAGAAATGTCCTTAATGGTTTTCCGAAGGTTGGATGAAAGACGGAATGTTACAGTTTCGGAGTATGCGTTTGTATTCAATGTATTCTTGTTTCTATGTGTTGTTTAATGCTTTTCAATAGTCTTAATGATTAGAGATAATGCGTTATAGAAATATGTTTCCTAATTTTTCTCATAATAATCTATTAGGGATATCTTCATATCATCCCTCTAGTCGTAGTATAATCTCGAATATGGTACCTGTGATTTCACTGGTATTGCTTTCTCGAAAATTTGGTGAACTCTATTAGATAAGAGCACGGTAATCGTTATCTCGAAACGTAAGACGTTCATCTATACTTATAAGGAGATTGAGAGTATTTTGCCGGTAAGAAAAATAAAGTTATGCCCTGTTTGTGTGTTGTCTTGTCTATTTATACAAAGAAGAAAGGCACCACGAAGAGGGGCAAAAACCGCCATTAGGTGACTTGCATATTGCTGTATTCGAAATGGTGTTTAAAAAGGCAACCCTAGGTGAAGAGACTCGTGCCTATTCCTCATAGTGAGTAGACATTGCGTATACGCAGTCGTACGACTAGCTTGCGATATCTCTATTTATGGAAAGAAATGAAATGGCCATCGACGAATCCGCACTGACAAAGGGGCAAACTCGCAAACTCAATGCACTCCGTAAGAGTGTCGGCGACGATATTGCAGATGAAGCGTTCACTAAATGGATGGCCGCCCGCGCCAAGGCACCGAAAGAGGCGCGTGACCCTGTTGCAGACGCACTCGTCGCCGCACTGGATCAGTTCAAAGATGAAAAGACATTCCGCCTGGGAGCCAAAGGATACGTGGTGAAACGCTCAAAGGGTAAGGGTGCCTCTGGTTTCATTGCCCAGAAGATTACCTGAGCAGAACTCCTTTCAGACTTCCCAAGTCCCTTAATCAGTGCTCATAAGACCTCTCAGACACCATGCTGAGGGGTCTTTTGCGTTGGGTCAGGAAGGTTGAGAAGAAGGTGCCTGAGTAATTGGTCGAATGAGGCTAAGCCTGCACGGCATTAGGATGGGAACCTCAGTGGGGGGTGTGTCATACCCACTCCCCATTCCACCTACCCATCCCAGATATTTTCTGATAGAATTCTCGTATGAGAAACCTGAACGTCACCATCTGCCTGACAATGAAAAGGAAGTTATCATGCTAAAATCCTCTCTAATACTAAGTTTGGGGTTATCGTTGTTTCTAGGGTTTCTGGTTAACCCTGTGTCTGCTAAGGAAGATGATTGGAAATGTGACGCTACCAGTATCCAAGACTATAGGTTTAGCGGTGGAAAATATGCCTACATACACCTCTCTTCGTACTCAAATGGTAACGAATATCGAGTAACTTTCAATGAAACAAAAACAGTCGCAAAAGGCACAACAGGGGATGGAACGAAATTTACATGTTCTCTGCAGAATGCCCCGGCACCATCAAAATAAGACATCACGGCTCATGTTCATCTGAGGTCACACTCTCGCGGATATACCATCGATATAGACCTCTCAGACACCACGCTGAGGGGTCTTATTGCGTTTGATCAGGAATGATGCCCGGTCCATTCTGGTGAACTGGGAACCCTGATCCGAGTGAATGAGCACCTTTATCCGTAAATGTGTCCGTAAGAATTATAAAGGGTGTTGAGTAGAACCTACCCCAGTGCGCGATAGACACTCGCTCGTCCTATTCCCATTTCCTTCGCAATCGCAGACGCTCCCATTCCACTATCGCGCAGTGCCTTGACCTTCTCGACATCCACAGAGGGCTTGCGTCCTTTGTAAACACCCTTTTCCTTCGCCTTTGCGATGCCTTCCATCTGCCGCTCTTTGCGAAGATTCGTCTCAAACTCTCCGAACACACCCAGCATATCTAGAAAGCACTTTCCCGCGCTCGTGCGGGTGTCTATCGGTTGCTCTGTCGCTGTTAGGGTCACACCCCGTTTATCCAGGTCATAGACGATGTTTTGGAGGTCACGAATGGACCTCGCAAGTCTATCGACACGGGTCACGACCAGTTCGTCACCATCACGCAGGAACTCCAGAAGGGTACTGAGTTCATCGCGTCCTTGAACCGATGTCCCAGACACCTTCTCCTGACGAATGGTTTCACACCCAGCATTGGTGAGCGCTTCTAATTGGATTGTTAGGTCTTGCCCTGCGCTCGAAACTCTTGCGTAGCCATATTTCATCATTCACATCCAAACCTGTCTCAATGAGGTCTAGATATTAACCGGCACTGTCTTATTAAGCAAAAATAAATCCTATTGAGACACTTATGTTGTCTCACGCGTTTGTCTCTTGGGAGTGTAGTCCAACGAGACACCAACAAACCCCAAAAATGGGAGTGACCGATATGGTCGTAAGTCGCGTGGATCAGGAAACCTCAATCCTACGCAGTTGGAAACGGACGCCTGGTGGATATGACGAAACCGCCAAACAAGTAAATGCCGCTGCCCATACTTGCTGCTGGGCAGAGAGATACCGATGCTATGTTGCCTAATGCGATCAGGATAAGGACCGGCAGGTTTCGGGTTTCCCGTGACTGCGCGAGATAATGTTGATCAACACAACTCAAGGCTTAACAAATGTGTATCCATTGGGCACACTGTTTGCCATGAAAGATGTTGGTCTAAGAATCCGAGTTCAGCGCGAGTTGCGCGAGCAGTTTCTCGAAGCATGCAAGGCGCAGGACAAACCTGCTGCCCAGGTGCTGCGAGAGTTTATGCGGAAATACGTGGAGGGAAACCCTGCGAAGGAGCAAGTGTTAAGGGTAGCGAAAGAGAGAGTTGAAAATTGAACGCCGTCGAAATCGAAGAAGCTATTTCTCAGTTGGCGGATCGACCGTTTGATCCGGACAGCTTTTCCTTTGCGTTCTTGGAAGCATTTGGAAACAAGGCGACGACGATTAAGCGGCTAAAAAGCGGTGCATCGAATCCGTCCGACATTGAAGGTGGCATTCTACAACGCAACAACATCCACATAGCAGTTTGCGCCGAGGCTGCAGTTACCAAGACCTTAGCAGCACTTAAGGCCAGCCCCGCCACCGGCAAGGCAAAAGCCAAGTTTGTTCTGGCAACGGACGGAAATTATCTGGAAGCCGAAGACTTAAACACCGGCGAAACAGTTGCTTGCGCCTATAAGGATTTTCCCGACCATTTCGGCTTCTTCCTGCCTTTGGCAGGTATCACCACAGTCAAACAGGTTAGAGAAAGTTCCTTCGACATCAGGGCAACTAGTCGCCTGAATCGGCTCTATGTCGAGTTACTGAAGGACAACCCCGATTGGGGAACAGCCGACCGCCGCCCAGACATGAACCACTTCATGGCACGGCTGATCTTCTGCTTCTTTGCAGAAGATACCGATATCTTTAATGGAAACGATCTTTTTACCGCCACGATCGAACAGATGAGTGAGCGGGATTCATCGAACACGCATGAAGTGATCGGCTGGCTATTCCATGCGATGAACACCAAGATTGAAGATCGCGGTGCAGCGAAATTTCCTCGCTGGGCTAACGGGTTTCCTTATGTGAATGGCGGACTATTTTCTGGAAGTACGGACGTGCCACGCTTCAGCCGTATTGCGCGTTCTTACCTCCTTCATATCGGAAACCTTGACTGGCAAAAAATTAACCCTGACATTTTCGGTTCGATGATTCAGGCCGTTGCCGACGATGAGGAGCGCGGCGCGCTCGGAATGCACTACACGAGCGTGCCGAATATTCTGAAGGTATTGAATCCGTTGTTCCTGGATGATCTGCGCGGACAGCTGGAAGAAGCGGGCGACAATTCCCGTAAGCTTTTGAATCTAAGAAACCGCATGGCAAAAATCAGGGTTTTTGATCCAGCTTGCGGATCGGGCAATTTTCTTGTCATCGCCTATAAGGAAATGCGGGCGATTGAGGCCGAAATTAACCGACGTCGCGGGGAGCATGACCAACGGGCAGAGATTCCTCTGACAAACTACCGGGGGATAGAGCTTCGTGACTTTCCTGCCGAGATTGCGCGCCTCGCCCTTATTATCGCCGAATACCAGTGTGACGTTCAATATCGTGGACAAAAAGAGGCATTGGCCGAGTTCCTACCCTTGGACGCCATGAATTGGATAACTTGCGGAAATGCTTTGCAGCTCGACTGGCTTAGTTTGTGGGGCACTACTGGAACCGCCGTTAAAATCCGCTCCGATGATTTGTTTGGTACACCTCTGGATCAAGCCGAAATCGACTTCGAGAATAAGGGGGGCGAAACTTACATTTGTGGGAACCCGCCATATTTGGGCTCGAAATGGCAATCTAAAGAGCAAAAGGAAGACCTCGGCAGAATATTCGACGGTCGTGTGAAGGGCTGGAAATCGCTCGATTATGTAGCGGGGTGGTTCATGAAGGCTGCTGACTATGGGATGCGGACTAAGTGTGTTTCGGCCTTTGTGTCCACAAACTCGATCTGTCAGGGGCAACAAGTACCAATTCTGTGGCCGCTGGTTTTTGGAACGGGACATAAAGTATCCTTTGGTCACACGAACTTTAAATGGGCAAACCTCGCAAGCCACAATGCGGGCGTCACAGTTGTGATTATTGGTATTTCCGAAGAGCCGCAAAGCCCTCGACGGCTGTATTCGATTGATGGTGAATACGAGCTTGCAGCAAAGAACTGCGAAAATATAAACGCATATCTAATCGCTGGTGCAGACGTAGTTGTGAGTCCCTCATCAACCCATCTCTCTGGTCTTCCAGAAATGGCGAGAGGAAATTCACCGACGGATGGAGGTCATCTTATTCTTGAAGCCGTTGATGTGCCGACACTCAATCTGAGTAATATGGAACAGAGCCAGTTTATCAAACCATACATTGGTTCAAGGGAACTAATAGGCGGAATAAAGCGTTACTGCATCTGGATAGAGGATGACGAAGTTAATGACGCGCTGAGTATTCCAAAGATAAGTGAACGTATCGAAGCAGTTCGGAGGTTTCGACTCGAAAGCCAGAAGGCAGCCACAGTGAAAGCCGCCAAATGGCCTCATCGTTTTGACGAGCGCAAACCGGTTCCTACTCAGTCGATCATTGTGGTTCCCGTCATCAGTTCAGAGAATCGCCCCTATCTACCCGCAGACGTACTGCCTGCAGGAACTGTGGTGTCAAACAAGGCATTCACCCTGTCAGGTAATCAGCTATGGCCATTCGCACTAATTTGTTCACGGATGAACTTGGCATGGGTTGGTGCGGTTTGCGCCAGAATGCGAACTGACTTCTCCTATACGAATACCCTCGGCTGGAACACCTTCCCCGTTTCCAAGCTTACCGATAAGAACAAGGAAGATTTGACCCGTTGCGCCGAAGATATTCTTTTGGCGCGTGAGGTGCATTTTCCGGCGACTATTGCTGATCTCTATGATCCCGAAAACATGCCGGAGGATTTGCGCCGGGCGCATGATCGTAATGATGAGGTGCTTGAGCGCATCTATATCGGTCGTCGATTTAAGAACGATACCGAGAGGCTGGAGAAGCTGTTTGAACTTTATATGAAGATGAATAGCCCCTAGATTTGTAGACGCCTTCTTTCCTAATTTTGAGGCAAGGAGGCCAGCATGGTCAGAAGTAATTTCAGCGAAGATTTCAAACGGGACGCGGTGGCGCAGATCACCGAGCGAGGCTATCCGGTGTCGGAGGTTTCCGAGCGTCTGGGTGTGAGCCCGCATTCGCTCTACGCTTGGAAGAAGAAGTTTGCGGAGCCGTCGGGCGGTGATGACAGGGACGCCGAGATCCGGCGATTGAAGCGTGAGCTGTCGAGGGTGACGGAGGAGCGCGACATCCTAAAAAAAGCCACCGCGTATTTCGCTCGGGATGCAAAGTGAGATACGCGTTCGTCGCCGAGCATCGCCCGCTGTTTGCGGTGCGTACGATGTGTCGCTGCCTGCGCATCCACCCGAGCGGCTTTTATGCCTGGCTGAAGAACCCGCTGAGCAAGCGGGCCCGGGAAGACGCCCGCCAGACCGAACTCATCCGCACTGCGTGGAAGGACAGCGGCAAGGTGTATGGCTATCGCAAGCTACACGATGACCTGCTTGATCAGGGCGAGACATGCAGTCCGAACCGCGTTGCCCGCCTGACAAGATTGGTCGGCATAAAGGCCCGGATCGGCTACAAGCGTCGGCCCGGCAACTATGGCGGCAAGCCGTCCATGGTCGTCAACAACACGCTGGATCGGCAGTTCAACGTGGATACACCTGACCGGGTCTGGGTGACAGACATCACCTATATCGCGACCCAGGAAGGCTTCGCCTATCTGGCCGTGGTGATCGATCTCTACTCCCGTCGTGTCGTCGGCTGGTCGATGCAGAGCCGCCAGACGACCGAAGTTGTCCTGCAGGCATTGCTGATGGCGGTATGGCGCCGAAAGCCGAAGGACAGGGTGCTCATCCATTCGGATCAGGGTTCACAGTTCACCAGTATGGACTGGGCGTCATTCCTGAAAGCGCACAATCTCGAACATTCGATGAGCCGCCGCGGGAACTGTCATGACAATGCCGTGGCGGAGAGCTTCTTCAACCTGCTCAAGCGCGAACGGATACGGCGAAGGACCTACAGGTCACGAGCCGAGGCAAGGCAGGACGTGTTCGACTACATTGAGATGTTCTACAATCCCAAACGCAAGCACGTCAGGAACGGGATGCTGTCGCCCGTCGAGTTCGAAAGGCAGCAGAAAACGAGAACCGAGGGTGTCTAGAAAACTCGGGGCTATTCAGTACTTGGAGGCGAGGGAGTTGTGAACCAGCTCGACGTGATCCGAAATCACGTCTTAGCAAAGATTATTCTTTCAATATTGCATAGCGATGCAAGCTCGCCGAGCAAGGTTGACCGTATTCTTGCTCTTCTGAATACGTTCTCTACCAATGAAATATCGAGAGTTACCGTATCGCCAGGTCTTTATATTGATTTCGGACAGTTCAGAGACGGCCCGAGGCAAGCTACTTCTGCTAATTATGATGCGCTCCTCGACCTTCTGAATGGGCATATGCAGGATGAGCCTGTTCTTCCGAGTTACGGAAATACGCCGTTTTCATTCGAAAGGCTGCAAGCCGCGCTCGACCTTGCGCTCTTTTACGAGGAGGCGAACGGCAACAAGCAGATTCGGGAATATTGCTCGCAGTTGGTTACACGTCTGAAGTCAATAATTGATAACCCCGATTATGAGTTTTTACGAGCTGATGTCGGCGCGCTCCAGGGCCATGATCGTGAGCCAACACAATATGTGAACCGCTTGCTCGGGATCACAGTGGATAACGGACGATTCAAAAAGGAACGCCAAATCTGCGTTATCGACCTCAATGATGCTTCTGACGAAATTGTTGAGCTTGCCTCAGCAGTTGTCGCTCGCCTGATTTTTGATCGCATGCGCCGCGCCGATCCACGTAATGTCATGCCAGTTCACCTTATTTTGGAAGAGGCGCACCGCTATATTGCGGAGAAACCAAGCCGGTTTGCAATTGATGCTGGTTTGACTTTCCAGCGAATTGCGAAAGAGGGAAGGAAGTATGGCGCTTTCTTGATTGTGGCCTCCCAGAGGCCTAGTGAGCTTTCCAAAACAGTTCTTTCACAATGCAATAACTTCATCATCCACCGCATCCAGAATCCTGACGACCTTTCCCAGATCAGGCAGATGACGCCCTTTATCTCCGAGACGGTCTTGAAGTGCTTACCATCATTGCCGAAACAGCACGCTCTCATTTTCGGGAATTCGGTGAACATTCCGACCACGTTCCGCGTCCGCAACGCTGACCCAACCCCATATAGTAATGATACCCAGATAAGAGATATCTGGTATGTGCCGACTGACCCGGCAGTCAGTTGGTCAGCGTGATCGGCGGCGGGGAATCATAAATAGATGGCTACAAAAGAAGACATATTGGAGCAGATTGTGGAGGATTATCTCGTCCACAAAGGCTATTTCGTTCAGCACAATTTGAAGTTTCTGCCACGCAAAGACCACCCCGATTTCATCAGCAATCAGGACTCCAATCACAGCGACATTGATGTGATGGGTTATCACCCTCTCATCAAGGGAGAGCGCAAAGTGATCTGCAAGAGCTGGCAGCAGGGCTTCAATCCGGCATCTGAGCTTGACGCAATCTTGAACGATAAGACTCGGCGAGGCCGCAAGGCTTGGCAGGCCTTTCGCGAGCTAACGGTGCCCAAATGGTCGGAGGCATTCTTAAAAACCGTTGCAGATGCGTCCGGTTCGGATCGATTCACTTACGTCACCGCTGTGACCCGGTTGGTTGGGGACAAATCTGTGTGGGAGGATCACGAGCCGTTCAGGCAGGCCATTGGCGGCAACCCCATTACCATTTTGACGTTACGCGAGATGGTGACTGAAATCCAAGGGCAACTCACGACGACCTTGGCGGCAACCGAGGTGGGGCGCATGCTTCAGCTTTTCGCTGCGGCAGATATGAAGGTGGCGGACGAATGACTGATGCTCCGCTTCAGCCAACGGATATCGTGATCGCGGTGATGAAAGGAGCCGTTCCCGAGTGCGTAAAAGAGCTTGATGACTTATGGGCTCGCTATGATCCTGCGGTCGAACTCGTCGCCGATGCAGGTCAGATCACTTTGAATGCGTGCAAAGATCGCATTCAGTTCGATGCCAAGACAATGGAAGTCTTCTGGCTGATAGGGCATAGCGGCTGGCGCGCGATTGAGAGCTACTCCCCCCACGTCGTTTGCTCCGCATTGTCCGGGCAACCAGTTAGCGCATTTTTCCAGGATGACCGGGAGCTCGACGAGATCGAGCGCGCTTACAAAGAGCGTCTTGCTGCGGCCCAATCCCTTATCAATGCATCAGATGAAGTTGCAATACACTGGCCCGACGATTTGCCTTATCCCAACGCCAACAGGGAGGCCTTTAACGACCTGCAATACAAAGTTGCCTTCGATCTCACCACCTTGGCCGTCGCATTCACGCTCTTTCACGAGTTTCGTCATGTCATGCTTGACGCCGATAAAGAACGGCACAATGACCTGCGAGAAGAGGAGCTCGCCTGCGATGTTTGGGCTCGCGAATTCATGATGGCAAAGCTGGCCGCCTATGCAAAAAGCCACGGCCACGACTATCAGGAAGTCTTGCGTAAGCGTTCGATGGGCCTGGTTTTGGCCGCGCTAATATTGCACGAAATAACACCGTTCTGGGCGCATGGCGGCAATCAGGCCTATTTCTCCGTCGGGGACCGTTTGCGTACCATCCTCGATAATACGTCACTACCTGATGATGACCATTTTTGGGTCTTTGCCTCTTCAGTTCTGATTGGCATTTTCCGCCAGAAACACCTTTCAATTATCGCTGGTTCAATGACGCCGCGACTGCTTGCAGAAAATCTACTTTCAAGCCTGTGAGGCGCGCCCACTGGCGAGAATTGGGCTCTCCTCAACCGCGCCTTATGAGGGTTTCGATTAGCCTGTGTCGATCTCGCGCTATCTAGACCGGCTTCAAGTCGCCTTAACTTCATACCCGAGATACCGCAAAGCCTTTGCCATTCTGCCGTTCATTGGCGGGCATTCCGCTGGCTTGATCGTTCCGTAGAGCTCAAGGGCGCAAAATCGTCCAAAATACCGGAGCTTATTGTCGGGCTCGTAAAGCAGGTCGTGTAATCGTTGAATGAAATCACCGGACCCAAATAGCAAATAGGAAAGCGACGCTTTCACCCTGGAAACGTCCTGATTATTCGCTGACCAAAAAGCGGCAGGCAGGTTCACTGCACCACCTTTAACGAAGCGAGACATTTCAGCGAATGCGTGGAGCGATGTGAGTCCTTCGGTTAGTTCCTCCTTTGAAGCTGCTTCAATGCTTTCCGGCGACGCAAAAACACCCCCAACATTATCCAGCCAATCCTGATAGGTATCGGGAACTTTATTGTCGTCCGCGATTTTCCATTCGGCACCAAGACGCGAGATTTCATTCCCTCGGTCGGCTTCAGACCGAAATGGAGCCGTCTGCCATGCCTCGTCTCCGATCACGTAAGTTAGACGAACCCAATTCAAGAACCGGTTCGTTTCATTGTCGGCTCCGATTTTGGCAAGGTCTGAACGCCGAAAATTGTTGTTCACAAGAATGTTTTTCACTGCGAGAAAGGCGGGGCGATATTGCTCGTAAACTTGCCCGCGGAGTTGCTCCAGGAAGATGCGCTCAGGCGAGTGTTTAGTGCTGTCTACATTGATGTTGGCCGGTTCGGCACGCCCAACTGCTTTTTCGATGATCGAATCCGGATCGGGCTCCTTTCGGCGGGCTTCGCGGTGTGCTTGTTCGAAGGACGCTAGCTTCTCGTCCGTCAGAACCTGTGCCGAATTCCATAGTTCGAGAAACAGGGTCTGTAACTCTTCGACGGTGTCCGTATCTTCGGGCTGATCAAGGCAGATCAAGGCAGATCATTGCCTCTCTGTTGGAGACAAGCCCACCATCTGTGAGGTTTGATGATCCGACCAGCGCAGTGTCGTCGAAGATGTAGATTTTTGCGTGAAACCGGCGAGTGAGATAGCGCACAGCCAAGTTCGGAATCCCAACGACCTGCGAAAGTGCTTGAGGACTCGTCGCTGCATTAAGGCCGACAATTAACTGAATCGATTTTCCGCCTTTTGCGGCTTCGCGGACATGGTCAGCGGCTGTGAAATAGGGCGCAGCTAAATAGAGGCGAGACGCCATTGCTGCCAATCGCCCGAATGGATTGACGACGAAGTCTCCCGATGGGCCGTTCGAAAATACTCTGCTCATGAGATACTGCTATCCTTCCTATGACCAGACTGTCCCATTTTTCGGGAGAGTCCAATTGTTAGGCGTAAATCGTCCACAGATAGTATTTGGGGGGCGTCCGGCTAACCGGACCGGGCTCTCGCGAACCGAACCCCGTCTTTTTGAAATGAGCCGGGTTTCGGCCATCCGGCTTCGATCCCTCGCGTGCTGAAGAGATTACCGTCTGGTATCTAGGGATCGGCTTGCGTTTTGTGGGACACTGAAAATGAAAGTCATCAGAGGGAAGCCTATCTTGTGACCGCGACGCGGACCGGGCTCTCGTGACCAAGGAGCATTGCGCTCTTTATCCCATTGGCTTGATGAATAAATCTTGCGTACTGAACAATGGTTGGCTTTCTGAGTCAGAAATCGATATTGAAAATTGAATTAGGTTTTGGGGCTCTCCGAAAGCATCGCGGCTTCTTGCAGTAGGGCATTTAAAATCGCGTGAAGTTTCGTTGTATCGTAATCCTGAGAAATTAAGTCAGCATTGGCTTGTTTATAAAAGTGTTGAGCGTAGGTATCCTTGTGCTCCAAAGAACCATGCCATGTGTCGAGACCGGCTTTGTAGTTTGTCCAGAGGACTTGGGCAGCCGGGTACGTAGGCAGGTTCAGGTCGAGATAACATTCAATGCCAGCCGCGCAGCGGTTAATGTCGGACAGCTTCACGCCTTCCGGCCCACGAGTTGGAAACTGCATGAAGCATTCCAACTCAGGCAGAACCATGGCCCGCATATTTATTGGCATGTTTAGTTCGATCAGACGGCGATATGCTTCCAGTCCCTCGGCGTCGTTATCCAGCACGAACAAGACCTTGTTCTGAACATCGATACGGACCAAGCCCTCGGCAAATTTTGTCAGGGCACCAGTTCCCCAGAAATGATGACGTTCATTCACATCGATGAAACGAAAAAAATCAGCGACATCGGTCTGGAGCACGTCGAGCGCACGTCTAAGAATGCGTGCGTCAGACGTGCCCTCAGTGGCGATTAGAATAGTTTCGTCGCGTCTCGCACCACCATTAAAGGCAGACACGTCTGCCCATCCGGCATCGACCAGCGGACCATATTGCCAAACGACGGAAGTCTCCGCATGTCTCTGGCTTTGCCCAAACACTTGCAGCATCGAGTAGGGACTGAGAATCGCAACGCTCGCCCCGAAGAAGCTACGTTCTGACCAGTACATCTCGGGAGGGCCGCTTGGGATGCGCTGCATCTCCTCAGTCATTACCGCGAAGCGCCCCTGCGATTTAAGATCGCGGTCAGGGTCTTCGTATTCGATGTAGGTTTCGTCCAAAGCATGGAGAGAGAACCTGCCACAGAACTTACAAAACTCGTCGAATGACATGAATCCCTCTGGCGGAATCGGTAAGTATTCGGATTCAGCCTCGTGGGCCTCGCTTACGACAGCTTCATACTCAGCCCTCGCTGTGCCGATCGTGTGCCCAATAAGATTCAACCGGGGCACCACCCGCTTCAACGGCCGTATAAAGGCAGCCTCCGCAAGCGACAAATCTTCTTCGGGGTGAGCCTCGTAATAGTCGTAATCGATTCCGTCGGCGCGACAGCGCGTACGATCAGCCTCTTGAAAAAGGAAACCGTGATCAATCCCCATGTGATTTTTAGAGTAGTCAAGCGAGATACCGCCAACGGTTAGTTCAATCTCCGTGCCCAATGAATCCCTCCGGTTCTCTCCATTTAGTCAGCCGTTACCTTGTATCTGCCTTCACGGCCTGTAAAAATTTCTTGATAAATGGCTTCTATTTGAACCGCCTCTTTATCTCTCAGTGCCTTAAATTCCCTTTCGCGAGCACGGATTGATAAATGCCCATTGTTCTGGTGCAGGAAGCGAAACAGGAGGTCGATCACGCGTTCTGGCATCTCGATGAAGTCTTCGATCCGCCTTTTGAATTGATCGTAGCGCCGAAGGAATTCGGTTTCATTTGGCAGGTCTTCTTCAATGGTCTTCCGAACGCAGGCATATAGAAACTCTGCATGTGGTGTTGCATCGAAGAAGCGATAGAAGTCGCTCGTTTCATTTAAAACGCGCACGTTGAATTCTTTGGTCGCTTCCCACTCGATTAACGGCAAGAGACGCCGCGAGTAGCTTTCGAGCACGCTGCGGTAAGTGACGATCTGTTCAAGTATGGCAGCCGAGACCGGGAAAATGACTTCCGGCGGATTGAAGCCGCGCTCCGCGAGGACATGATGAATGAGGTAGCGGTGGATACGACCGTTGCCGTCTTCGAACGGGTGAATATAAACGAAGCCAAAAGCCAGGATCGCGGCGGCTATGACAGGGTCAAGCGACTGGGCCGGACCATGGTCGAAATCAATCATTCCGTTAAGAAGGTCTGGCAGGTCTTCAGGACGTGCGCTGATATGGTCGGGAATGGGCATGCGGGAGTCGCGATCATGCTCCCCAATAAAACCACCCTCCTGACGAAATCCTGTTTTTATGAAACGCGCATCGCCGAGCACAATTTTTTGCAGGCGGAGCAGCTCTTCACGGTCGAGCGGCTGACGACCAGCTTCGCCGATAGCACGCCCCCAACGCTGGATGCGATCTTGTGGAGGGCTCTCTCCCTCAATTGCATAGCTTGACTTTGAGTCTTTCAGAAGCAAGAACGCCGCCGTGCGGGCGAGCAGATCACGCGGCACGTCTGCGACCACTTCCTGGGCGCGCCGTGGAAGGTCGAGTGCCATAAACTCTTCAAGCTGTTTTGTGCGGGTGACCAAGGGACAAAATTCCGGTGTCCCCGGCATATTGTTTTTTACGCGGTAGCGCGGCGCGTTCTCACCTTTTGGCGCAAATTGCAGGTCGGGATCGACGACAGGGACATATCGTCCGCCGGGTGCATCCGGCAGATCGAGTTTGTCGCCGGTCAGCCATTCGTACAAGAACCAGATACGTCGCGCATAAGCGCCGGACGGTTTATCGTGGACAATCGCCTCAATTTCACGTGGTCCGGTCGCCTGGAAGAGACGTTTTAGAACGGTAAGGTCCAGCCCTTCATATTTGAAGGCAAAGGTTAGATGTCCTTCAAGAGTGGGGTGGGGCGCATGGCGCGGTGTTAAAATGCGCCAGCCGCCCTCTTCGATGGTCCGATGATGTTCCCCGGTTGCTGACAGCGTGCGTGGCAGGGGCACTGACAGCTTGTAGGCCTCTATCAAGGCGCTGTAGCCAGCAGGGGTCGCTTTCTCAGGCAGGCGTCTTTCCTGAAAAATGATAACCGGTCCTGAAAAGTGTTCCTGAGTCTCTATCATCGTGAAAACCGTATCTTATCCGTGAATTTTGGCAAAATAAACAAAACTTTATGAAAAATGATCTTATCACATGAAAAATGATTCTGAAAGTAATATTGGTATGATAAATGATATGATACGTTCGGCAGGGCCGGAGCGGGCTTTCGGGCAGTGTCAGACTAAATCGGCTTGAGCGGAGCAGGGGCAGTCCGTAGCCTCGACGGATGCAAAATCCCTTCCGTTATTTCAATAGTTCGCCCGAGGTAATCCGCCTCGTGGTGATGATGTATGTGCGCTACCCGCTGTCGCTGCGCCAGGTCGAAGACCTGCTGTTCGAACGCGGCATCGACATCTGCCACGAGACGGTGCGGTTCTGGTGGAACCGGTTCTGTCCGATGTTCGCCGCCGAGATCCGCAAGCGTCGCGTTCATCATCGATCGTATTCGAATTGGCGCTGGCACCTGGACGAGGTCTTTGCGACGAAACGGTGGGATCGCAGGGCTGCGCTGGAGTTTCTCAAACGTGCGATGAAGCGCTATGGCCGGCCTCGGTCGGTCGTTACCGACCGTCTCCGGTCGTACCGGGCGGCGATGAATGTGATCGGTAATTGGAATGTGGGCGCTGGCTCAATAATCGAGCCGAAAATTCCCATCAACCGTTTCGAAGGCGGGAAGGGCGATGTCGAAATTTAGGGACATAAATACCCTGCAGAAATTCTCCTCAATACACGCTTCGATCCATAATCATTTCAACCTCGACCGCAAACTTACCCGCCGTGACGAATTTAAGAAGAACCGCTCCGCCGCCTTGGCTGAATGGTGTCAATTGGCGGCATGAACCCGTCGTTTCCCGCGACATCGGAGACTGGTTCGCATTAGCCTGACAGCACCATTCTCAGGACATGTTCGGTCCGGTCAATGTCGTTCATTTTGCGGTTCTTCTAGTTTGTAAGCTGGAATGTAACTGGGACTTCGGCCATGCCGGCGACGTCGACGTTGCCGATGTGGGCAGGCAAGAATCGCCATTTCCGTACAGCCTCGATTGCCGCTTCATCGAGAAGCCTGAAACCGCTGGACGAACTGACGTCGATCCGATGCACGGTACCCGATAAATCGACATGTACGAGAAGTCGCGTCTGCCCTTCTTGGCCGAGGCGTCGTGCAACATAGGGATAACGCGGCTTTGGATTGGCGGTACCGTCCTGGTGGATTCTCGGTGGCGTTACATGCCCAAAGGACGTGGTTGAGGCTTCCGGTCGGCGTGTTGAGTTCGGGGTGGCAAGCGCGCCAGTTGCTGTTGTGGGATCAGCAGAGACAGGCGCAGCATCTGTGTTTCTGTCCTCGGAGAAATCAGCACGGTCTCCTAGTTTCGACACATGCCGACCATTTGGGTGCTGGGCAGTTTTGTTGTCGCGGGACGGCGGCAGTGGTTTGACACGAGGCTTGGGGATGACCGGGCCTGGGCGAGTTGTAACGTGTCGTCTTGTAGGCAGATCGGTTCGCGCCTTTGTTTCGACTTGTGGTTCTGTTGGCGCAATTGTGTCCGGATAACGCAGTCGGAGCAAAGGTTTCGACAAGGTCTGCTTTGCTCCGCTGGACACTACGGGACCGGGGGGCAGTTGTGATGCGGACAACAAGGTGTCGCGCGCCGCTTTGGCATCGGGTGTATGTGCTGCTTCTGGGGGCGTTGCATGGGCTGCCTGATTGTCCGGGATTGCGCTGTTTTCCTGTGTTCCGCTCTTAGGTGTGTGCAATGTTGCTTCAACGATCTGAATCTCGATAACGGAGAGCGAAACTTCTGGCAAGGCGCCGAACGTCAAGCCAAATAATGTGAACAACGCAATGTGTAATCCCACGGAAAGACCTGCATTTTGGCAGACCGAAAAACGGTCTGTGCGTTCTTTCGGATAGCGTGTCGGGTTAGATGGACTCATCTTCTGTTCCGGATGAAATGCGGTTCAGGGGAATGATGTAGGGAACGTCATCCACCCGGCCATGGCGAGCATTGATGCCGTAACACCGCGCAAGATTTTCGTTGCTCAGAACAAGGTCCGGTGGTCCCGAGGCCTCGGCACGGCCATCGAACAGAAGAACCAGGCGATGACAAAACCGTGCGGCGAGTGACAGGTCGTGCATCACAACGACGGTAGCCGTGCCTTGCTCCGACAGCTCACATAATGTGTTCATCACATCCAACTGGTGGGCCGGGTCCAGTCCCGATACAGGTTCGTCAGCAAGTAACACCTGTGGTGCGCTCGCAATTGCGCGCGCCAGAAGCACGCGCGCGCGTTCGCCACCCGACAGTTCGTTGACGGGCCGGTCGATGAACTGATCCGCATCGCATGTTTCCAGAGCTTGAAAAACGGCTGTGTGGTCGGCTTTGGATGGCGCGCGCATTGGACCGATATGTGCCAACCGCCCCAACATTACGAGCGTTTGAACGCTAACGGGCCAATGGCTTTCGCCATCTTGTGGTAGGTAGGCAATCATCCGTGCGCGTGCGCGCCGATCGAAGTCGTTCTCGGGACGGCCTGCGAGGTGCAGTGTTCCAGTCGATGGTTTGAGCAATCCTGCTAGCACGCGCAGCAAGGTAGTTTTGCCAGCCCCGTTGGGGCCGATCAGGCCGACAACTTCGTTTGTGTTGACCTCGAAATTTACACCACTCAGAACTAATGTATTTCCCAGTGAGACCGACACATTTTTTGCGACAAGGTTGATCACAGCATCTTTTTCCTGTGACGCAGGATTAAAATCAGGAAAAACGGCGCTCCCACAAGGGCTGTCAGGACACCCAGTTTGAGTTCTCTTTCCGGTGACACGAGGCGTACGGTGATGTCTGCTGCCAGCGTCAGGGCTGCACCACCAAGCATGCTTGCAGGTAGCAATACGCTTGGCTTGTGCGCCACCAGAGGTCGTAAAATATGCGGGACAACCAGTCCGATGAATCCGATCGCGCCGGCGACGGATGTTGCGGCACCGACACAGATCGCCGAACCGAGGACGATCTTCAGGCGTAGGCTGGCCAGATTAATTCCCAGCGTCGTGGCCGTATCCTCTCCTAGCGTCAACGCATTGAGCGGGCGGGCGGTCGAAAGCAGCACCAACCAGCCCAGCGCCATAAACGGCAGCGCCAGCCACACATGTTCGAAGCTCCGGTCGGCAAGTGATCCCATCAGCCAGAACATGATCTCAAGCGCCGCAAAGGGATTGGGAGCGAGATTGAGCGCGAGCGATGTAAGAGCCGCCGCGAAACTGCTGACGGCGATTCCGGCGAGTATGAGCGAGAGAGAACCGCCACCGCGGCCCGCGAGCAACTGGACAATGATCACAGCGATACACGCGCCCGCCATGCCACCCAACGGCAAGGCGAGTGCGAACCAGGCCGCCACGCCCGTGTAGAAGGTCATCACTGCACCCAATGCTGCGGAGGCGGACACACCGATAAGCCCGGGCTCGGCGAGCGGGTTGCGTAGAAATCCCTGCAACGCTGCACCACTCAGTCCGAGCGTTGCGCCGATGGCCATCCCGAGGATTGCGCGCGGCAGCCGAATTTCGCGCACGATCATGCCGGTCGCGTTCTGTTCGTCCGACAGCAGTGCGCCGAGCACGTCTGGAAGGCTAAGTGTTGACGGGCCGACTAGAACCGAACCCATGAACAACGCCAGCGTGAGAGCCGACAGAATTACCATAACGAGCGCGGGCGTTGTGCGGTGCAATTTTTCGATGGTTCGCGCGGTCATGGCGTTTTTTGTCCCGATGCCCCGGTGCTCAGAGCGCGGCGTGCGATGCTCAGGCGGCGAACCGCTTCGGCAACAAACGGTGTGCCGCAAACCCACAAATTGTCAGGGATGGAGACTTTTTTCCGTTTGTCGAACGTCCTGCGCATCGCCGGGTGGCGTAGCGTTTCGTGCGCGAGCGCTGCACCATCACGCACCCGACCGATAATGAGAATGTCGGGGTCGGAGGCGATAAGCCTTTCTAGCGGCAACTGGGCTGGTCCCGAGATGCCCAATTCCGATGCCAGGTTTCGAAATCCGGAAAATTGCACGACGGCATCGGCCAGTGTGTGTGCACCTGATGAGTAGCTATTGGCCCAATGGAGTGCGCCGACAGGAGACCCGTCGCTGGTCAGTATTCCTGCCGTGGCATGTTCGAGCTGCTGGTCAAAATTCTTAATGAGAGCTTCGCCACGATGTCGCGCCCCGATTGCTGCGGCAAGGGTACGGATATTTGCGCGTATATCATCGAAGTCTGACGCCACTGGAATTTCGACAACCCGATAACCGAGTCGGCGTAGCAGAAAAACGGTCGGACGGGCGCTGAATGCGCCTGCAAGAACGAGGTCGGGATCGAGCGGCAGAATTTCTTCGGCGAAACCGTGGTTCGCGGTGAGCCCCGTTGCCTGTGCAGCCATGGCCGAAGTGCCCGGATCGAAGGCGAGATGGGTGATTGAAGCGATACGTGTGCGATCTGCGAGCAACATGAGCAATTGGTCTGTACAGAGGTTGAGCGATACGATCCGCATCGGCGCTCCCTGTGCCGAAGCTGCAGGCAGCGCCGATACGGCAAAGGCTATCAATCCGCCGATTATGGCGTGAACCCATGAGGCCCGAAGTCGAGAACTTTGGCGGGCTGATGGCTTTCGCATTAGAACAGGTCCAGCGATGTGCGGATGCCGACAAACACTCCGATACCGGGATTGCTGAAGCCGAGAACATCCTGATAGTCCTCGTCGAGCAGGTTCTCGATCCGGCCGAACAGTTCGACGCCCTCGGAGAACTCGTAGGAGCCCGCCGCGTTGACCAGCACATAGTCGTCGAGGGTGACTGCGGTGCGGGTGCCGAAGAAGTTGGAGAACTGGGTATCGCGTCGCTCGCCGTTGTAGTCGATACCAAGATTTACGCCTGCGCGGCCTTCAAGAAAGGTCTGATGGAGGTTCAGGCTGGCCAGATGTTTGGGGCGGCGCACGAGTTCTGTGTGCGATGCATCCTGACCGTTGGTGTAGGTGTATTGGCCCGAGAGCGTAATCCCTTCACCAAAGGTGGCTTTCGCCGAGACCTCAATGCCATCGATTTTGGATGTCCCGTTCAGATTGACGGCCGTGTTGCCTGAGCCTTGAATGAGGTCCGTGATCCGGTTGTTGAAATAAGTGACATCAATCGAGCCACGATCACCGAAGAAGGATTGTTCGATTCCGGCATCCCACCCTTTGCTGGTTTCGGGTTGGAGGTTCGGATTCGGCACGAAATTAGGGCCGAACCCGAACAGTTCGGACAATGTCGGGTTTTTCACACCTGTGCCGTAGCTGCCATGCAGTCGTGTGCCGGTCTCGCCGTACAACCAGGCAGCGGCGGCGCGATAGGTACTGGCGTCTTCAAAGAGTTCGTTATTATCACGGCGTGTGCTTCCCGAAAGGAACAGCCTGTCCCAAAGCCCTACGCGGTATTCACCGACGTAACCATTGTTCGTGACGTCAAGATCCGAGCGTCCGAACGCGCTGCTTGTAAACTGTGACTCATTTTCCTGCTCGGCGAGGAATGTCAGTGTGTGTTCACCGTCGGCAAATGATGGTGTTCCGAAGAAGACATTGGTCTGATAGTCGAACTTGGTCGTTTTTCCGTCTCCCTTGAATGTCGATGCGCCGTCCCGGAATGACTCCGCATTCTCTTCATTGACGCCGGCGCCCAGAAGATGCTCCCAGGCCCCATCAAGCATGCTGTATTTGACCTGGGCGCGGCCGGTACGCTGGATAGTCTTGGTTTCGCTGTCGCTATCGACGGTTTTGATGATGCCGGCGACAGAGGGTTGCCGGTCTGTGTCCGTCAGTGATTTGCTGTAGCGCCCGACGAAATCCACATCGAGATTCTCAAATGGCGTCAGGCCGATTCTTGCGTTGTAAGTGTGGTTACGGTGGCCGTCAGACTCTGCATTGCCCTCTGATTCCGGGGCGATAGAGACACCGTCGGTGCTGTATTTCGCTGCCCCGAGTGAAAATCTGTATCGTTCACCCGAACCGTTTGCGTTGGCCGCGAAATTCCGAGTGCCGAATGATCCTCTTTCGGTATTCAGTTGTGCGGTGGCAGGGCCGTCGCCCTTTTTCGTAATGATGTTGATGACACCGCCGATTGCGTCACTGCCGTAGAGCGCACTTTGCGGGCCGCGCAGAACTTCGATTCGTTCGATGTCGACAGCATGCATCTTGCCAAAATCGAATTCCGAACCACCGCTCGGGTCGTTGATTTCGACCCCGTCGATGATGACTAGGGTCTGGTTTCCTTCCGCGCCACGAATGCGTATCTGTGTAAAACTGCCCGCCGGCCCGGACCGATTGACCGCCACACCAGGCACCTCGCGCAGGATACCAGAGACGATCCGGACCTGCTTACGCTTGATCTCCTCGGCGGTGATCACAGTGACTGCGCTGCCGACTTCCCTGGACGGCAATGGTATGCGACTGGCTGATACCACAACTTCTGGTGTTTGGCGTATCGCGTCCTGAGCTGCGGCGAGAGTGGGGGTCATGATGGCGAGCACTGATATCCCGATGCCGCTATACCGGCTGACTCGTGAGTGTCGACAGTGGCCTGCAGGGCGCAATTGTGAACCGATCATTGTTTGTCTCCGTCGTTTGTGTGCTTTGAGCGTTCGAATGAAGACGCACGGCAAACAAAGTTGCGCGCGCCCGACGGAAGCCGGGTACGCTACGAGGAGACGCGGTCACATATTGGCTGTACCGAGCCTTATAAATTTTCAGATAAGCTTCGGATTTCCTGCCCATACCCACCTCGCAACGAAACGCTTCCGCGCATCGCCACAAACGGGATTCCGTTCCACAGTCACACCCCGGACAGTGGATGGGCGACACTCAAGGCGGCAGGTCTCCTGGCTCGCGGATCGTCATGCGTGTCCGGCCTTCCCAGTTTCCCAGTGACCAATATTGAACACGTACTCATCGCTTACAGTTGCGGGGGCAGCCAGATTTATAATCGAACCGCAAATTGCAGCCGACTATTCTCTGTTCCCTTTTGCTTCCGGTTAAGGAACCACCAATCATTGAACACTACCAAATAAAGTTGGGGCGCTCAATTAGGGTGAGCTTGAGCCGTTTCTTTTTTGAGAATGGTACGCATTGGCACTGTCAGAGCAAATCGACTGGCTTTGTTAGACTAAATCGGCTTGAGCGGAGCAGGGGCTGTCCGTAGCCTCGACGGATGCAAAATCCCTTCCGTTATTTCAACTCCTCGCCTGAGATCATTCACCTGACGGTGATGTAAATTGGAGAAGGCGAATGTTCAAACACGATTTGAACGCTGACTCCAAAGCAGCCTAAATCTGGGCAAAATCAAGGTGAAAACAACGTCGGTTGCGGGCCCCCGCGACCAACATTTATGTCCCAGGCCAAATGAACTGGGCTGAGGGTGCCGATCTTAATGGTCTTATGGCTTGGCACTGTGCTGAAAACTGACTAGACGCTGTCGCAACGGTTGCTGCTCGGCTCTTTGATGCGTTGCAATCCCGCTAGCAAGGGCCCCGCCTCAAGCGTTTGATGGTAACTGTAAGAACTACATATTTACGCCTGCTAAGCCGCGCGTGATTCGGTGTGAAATGCCGAAAACGCCAAAGACATTGCGATGATGAGCAGCGAAGTCGCAAATCTGGCCCAGAACTTGGGGCTAGACAGCCTCAGTTCCTTGTAAAGTGGTTCCTGTCACTTGGTTTAAGTGGGTTTTGCAATTATAGAGTGCGTGAATTGAAGGAGTGCTGGTTGAGTGTTGTCAATTTGCGATTGTTTGCATCATTGACAAAACGTTGACGTGATTTAATTGCTTAAGTAAATCATTGAAATATAGATATAAAACATAAGTTCCAGTTCTCGAAGCGCTAATCTCTCTCGATCCCTTGTATCGAGTCTGGAAAGAGCGCGTCGGAGACGCGCTCTTTTCGTATCTGCAGTCAGACTTTGAACCGGTGATGCCATGACAACGAAAGTCTTCATCGACGGCGAGGCGGGAACAACCGGCCTCCAGATCCAGGAACGGCTTGCCCCGCGGGCCGATATCTCCCTTATCCAGTTGGGCGAGGATGCCCGCAAGGATGCGCGCGCGCGGCGTGATGCGCTGAACGCAGCCGATATTGCCATTCTTTGCCTGCCCGATGATGCGGCGCGTGAATCGGTCGCGATGATCGAGAGCGATACCGCCGTGATCGATGCGTCCACGGCGCACCGGGCGGTCGATGGCTGGGCCTATGGCTTCCAGGAGTATGAGCCGGGACATCGTGACCTGATGCGGGGATCCAAACGGATCAGCAATCCCGGCTGCTATGCGATCACGTCCGTGGCCATGCTGCATCCCCTGGTCTCGCGCGGATTTCTGCCGGCGGACTATCCGGTGACGATCAATGCGGTGTCGGGTTATTCAGGCGGCGGCAAGTCGCTCATCGCGGCGTTCGAGGATGCGCGCGCGGAGCACAATACCACGAGCGCCATCTATAGCTATGCGCTCACCCTGCAGCACAAGCACCTGCCCGAGATCACGCGGTGGGGCGGCCTGTCCCATGCGCCGGTCTTCGTGCCGAGTGTGGGCCGCTATCGGCAGGGTATGCTGGTGCAGATCCCGCTCGCGCTTTGGAGCCTGCCGGGGACGCCGAAAGCCGCTGACCTGCATGCGGCGCTGACCGAACATTATGCCGGTGAGCGGTTCGTGACCGTAGCGCCGTTTGCGGAAACCGAAACCATCGGCCAGCTGGATCCCGAAAGCCTGAACGGGACAAACGAATTGCGGCTCTTCGTGCTCCACAACGAGGAAAGCGGGCAGGCCGTACTTGCGGGCCTGATCGACAATCTGGGAAAAGGGGCCTCAGGTCAGGCGGTGCAAACCCTCAACCTGCTCATGGGTGCCGATGAAGGCGAAGGCCTTTGAGAGCGAACGAAAAAGGAATTTAGTCATGTCGAATGCCATCAAACCCTATCTGGGCATCATGCCGACCATTGCCGATGACGTGTTCATCGCCGATACGGCTGCGGTCATTGGCGATGTTCATATCGGTGCCGGGTCCAGCGTCTGGTACAATTGCGTTATTCGGGGCGACGGCGGCAGCCATATCCGGATCGGCGAGCGGACCAACATCCAGGATGGCACCATCATCCATGTGAACGGTCCGCGCGAAGACGGCACGCCCTTGATGCCGACCTATATCGGCAGTGACATCACCATTGGCCACAACGCGCTGATCCATGCCTGCACCCTTGAAGACGGATGCTTTGTCGGCATGAGTTCGACCGTTCTCGACGGGGCTGTGGTGCAAACCGGTGCGATGGTGGCGGCCGGTGCGGTTGTCTCGCCGGGCAAGGTGGTGAAGAGCGGCGAGCTCTGGGCCGGTATCCCGGCCAAGCCGCTCCGCGAACTGCGCGAGGCCGAGCTCGCCTTCTGGCCGGAATCGGTCAAGATCTACTGCGGGCTTGCCCAGGACCACATCAAGTCCGGGAACGACGCGAAGTAGTGTCTGATCGGGATGAATCGGGCGCGCGATCGCTTTTTGATCTGCGCAAACGCGCACCCAAACGCCCGCTGACGGTCACGATCATTCTGGCGATTGTTGTGGGTTTCCTGCTGCTCAGTGGTCCGCGCGCGCTGGATGATCAGGCCGCAATGCAGAGCTTTCAAGAGCATGTCCGCAGCGGCTTGTCCGAAGCCTGCGGCGCCATCACCGGATTTTCCCAAGGCCTCACGTCACGTGTGGAAACCGAATTCGGAAAGCTCGAACGTTATGACATCCGCCAGCAGGTAAGCCTTGCCAATGGCGGGTCCCTGGAGCTTCAGGCATATGTCTGGCCCGGTATCCGGATTGGCCCCCGTATTCCGACCGGTGAGGGCCACTACGCCACGCTGTTCCAGTTCGATGACGGTGTGGAACTGGTCAAGGGCGAACTGCGCTGCTGAGGCAGCGACTATCGCGCCCGCGTGCCGTCGTCAGTTGCCTGGGTTGGAACAAGCGACCGGACGAGTGTCTCCATCCGCAGGATGCCGACCTTTCGTTCGCCATCCTTCACGAGATAGGTTTTCCGGGTGTCGCCTTCTGCCATCGCGATGACGGTTTCGAGGTTTTGTTCCTGGTCGATTTCACCCGATATCCTGACATCCTGGGCGGTGCTGGTCTTCTCCATCACGGTCCGCACGCGCAGGACCCGGGCACGGTTGATATCGCTCACAAAGTCGACAATGTAGGGGTCACTGGGTTCCAGCAGAATTCTCTGGGGTTCGTCCTGCTGCACGATCCTGCCATCCTTGAGAATGACGAGGTGATCGGCAATCTTCAGCGCCTCGTCCAGATCGTGGGTGATGAACAGGATGGTCTTTTGCAGTTCCTGCTGCAATTCGAGGAGCAGGTCCTGCATATCGGTTCGGATCAGCGGGTCGAGGGCCGAATAGGCCTCGTCCATCAGCATGACATCGGCGTTGGAGGTCAGCGCCCGCGCGATCCCGACGCGTTGTTGCATGCCACCCGATAGCTGGTGCGGGTAGCTGTCGCCATAGCCCTGCAGGCCAACCCGGTCGAGCCAGCGTTCGGCCTCGTGGAGATATTCGCTCCGTGCAATGCCCCGGACCTCCAGTGCAAGAGCGGCATTTTCGGCGACCGTTTTGTGGGGGAGGAGTGCGAATTTCTGGAACACCATCGACATCTGCGCGCGGCGAATGCGGCGCAGTTCCTCCTCGGAGCAGTCGAGAATGTTGCTCCCTTCAAAAATGATCTCGCCGGCAGTCGGATCAATCAGCCGGTTGACGTGCCGGATCAGTGTTGATTTGCCCGAGCCCGACAGGCCCATGATCACCGTGATCTTGCCGGCTTTGACATCGACATTGATGTTCTCCAGCCCAAGCACATGTTGGTGACGTTCGAGCAGTTCGGGCTTGCTGAGGCCTTCATCCTGAAACGCTTTCAGTGCCCGCTGGGGTTCGGGGCCAAACACCTTGTAGAGGTTACGGATTTCGATCTTGGTTTCGGCTTCCGTCGCATGCCCGGTCATCGATTTTGTCCTTCATTGATGCGTGCAAGCGCGAGTTTGGTGGTGCGGTCCAGGATCACGGCCAGCACGACAATGCCCAGTCCCGCGACCAGTCCGACGCCCAGTTCGAGGTTCCGGATGCCGCGCAGCACCAGCACGCCGAGACCCGGGGCGGAGACAAGAGACGCGATCACGACCATCGAGAGGCTCATCATGATGGTCTGGTTTACGCCGGCCATGATGTTGGGCAGCGCAAGCGGGATCTGGACCTTGAACAGTTTCTGGCGATCCGTCATTCCGAAGGCATCGGCGGCTTCGATAACGTCCTTGTCCACGAGGCGGATGCCGAGATCGGTCAGACGCACCACGGGCACGATGGCATAGAGAATGATGGCGATCCCGTAGAGCTTGGGTTCCGTGACCGAGAACAGGAAGATCAGCGGGATCAGGTAGACAAAGGCCGGGAGCGTCTGGAGCATGTCGAGGATCGGAATGATCATCCGCTGGAGACGGTCGCTGCGCGACATCGCAATCCCGATGGGCACGCCCAGCAGGAAGCACAGGAATGCGCAAACGAAGATAATGGCGAGGGTCTGCGTCGCAACTGTGTAGTGATCGATGAAGGCGAGCGCGAACAGGCAGACGGCCACGAATGCAACGAGGCGGATCGACCGGCTCACCAGCATCACGATGGCGAGCAGGACGGGGATCATGATCCACCACGGCGTGGTCTCGAAGAGCCAGAGCGCAGCTTCTAGAAACCAGCTCAGCGGCTGCGTCAACGGGTCGAGAACGATGCTCAGGCCATCCTTGATCCCGAGAAAGGCGTTTTCCAGTCCCTTGGTCAGCGCCCGTGACTGGGGAAACGCTGTACATGCCTCATGGAGCTGGTCCATTGACGGGAACGGAAATTCCCAGATCGACGGGGCGGGCAGATCTGTCCCGGCATTCCGGGCCAGAAGGTCGGCCATGGAGACCGGGCCACCATCTTTTTCGCTGCCGCTCTCGCACCATGTCTTCAGGCCGAGGCCGGAAAAGACCGACTCATAGGTCGCCATGGTGCATTTCCTTCAGGTTGTTTTGATAAGGAGAGGGAGACCGGGCTCCCTTGAGCCCGGTTTCGCAGGACGTGTTCGGGGCTGCGCGGCGGCCCCTATTTCAGCAATCCGGCCAGTTTGGCTTTGGCTTCCTCGTTCAGCCAGCTTCCCCAGGCATCCTTGTAGGTGGTCAGGAAGTACACAGCTGCTTCCTCGACGGAGGCGTTGTTGTCTTCCTTCCAGGCAAGGACCGCACCCATCTGCTGATTGGTGAAACTCAGCTTCGACAGCATGTCGACAACTTCGGGTTCACGCGCGGCAAAGCTTGTGGTGACGCCGGTCACGACCCGCGCGGCGGGGTAGGAGGATTTGCCAACGTCCACGCAATCGGGAGTCCGGTTGCACATGTGGATGTCTGCATTGAACGGCCCGAGATCGACGGGAACCATTTCGTACTTGCCGAGCAGGGCGGTCGGCGCCCAGTAGTAGCCGAACCAGGGCTTTTCGTCGGCATAGGCTGCTGCAATAGAGCCGGCAAGGGTTTCCCCCGAACCATGGTCGAACACTTCGATGCCGCTGCCTTCAAGATCGAAGGCTTCCTTGAGACTGTCATTGACAATCCTGCAGCCCCAGCCTTCCGGGCAGTTGTGGAAGCGCCCGCCAACCAGTTCGGGATTGGCCAGAACGCCTTCAATGGTTGTCAGTTCCGGGTGTTTCTCAGCCAGGTACTTCGGGATCAGCCAATGCTCTGCTCCACCATCGGAGAGCACGTTGGCGATGGTTTTGACTTTCCCCTCGGCCTCCAGCTTCTGATAGACGGGTGCGGAGTTGATCCACATTTCCGTCGCGATGTCAGGCTCACCGTTTTCGGCGAGCGACGTCGCGGCGGGTACTGTGTCAGACGGGACGGCGGTCACCTCGCAGCCATAACCCTGTTCCATAATGAACCTCGCAACGCTGGTCACGACCGAGGCCGAGGCCCAGTTCATCTCGGTGATCGAGACTTCACCGCAATCCGCCCGGGCATCCGATGTGCCGGCTGCGATTGTTATCACGCCCGCAAGGGCCGTAAATGTGAGGAATTTTGATATTGCCCCGTTCATGGTTCGCACTCTCTTTCTTATCGTTAGATGTCAGACCGACTTAACCGAAAGCAGCATTTTCGCTGATTTCGTCGCTGTTCAGGAATTATTGTTTATATTCATTATCTTAAGGGGCGCACGAGGAAGTCTCAAGCTTGGCCTTGGATAAATCGGATATTGCGGCGCTGGAAACGCGGACATGGCGGCGCATGGGGCACAGACATAGCTGATTTTGGTGCGAAAGCCGTGTTTCACCCGGAAAGGGGCATGACGCCACGCTCCGCACAAAACTTTGCCATCATACGCGGACTTGATCCGCGTATCTGGTCTCGATCTTCGCTGCGATGGCCGGATCAAGTCCGGCCATGACGGCCGAGGGAAGGCTTAACCCTATTCGGCGTCCGTCTTTGCGCCGATCCGCAGGCTGGCATAGCTGCCCGGGGCAGCTTCGATGACCTTGAGCTTGCCGTCACCCGGCGTGCGGGCGGCGACCTGTCCACCGGCATTCTTCTTCAGCCATTTGCGCCATTCGGGCCACCATGAACCCTTGTGCTCGGTCGCACTCGCAAACCATTCATCGGGGGTGGCGGGATTTTTGGCGTTGGTCCAGTACCCGTATTTCTCGACACTGGGCGGGTTCACCACACCCGCGATATGACCCGAGCCGGCGAGGCAGAACTTGACGTTGCCCTTGTAGATCTGGGTCGCGGCGTAGGTCGATTTCCACGGCGCGATATGGTCTTCCTTGGTGGACAGCATGAAGACTGGCAGATCGACCTTGGTCAGATCGATCGGAACACCATCGAGCGTCACGCCGCCCGGTTCGATCAGCTTGTTGTCCTGGTACATGTTGCGAAGATAGAAGCGATGCATCTCCGCCGGCATACGCGTGGAATCCGAGTTCCAGTAAAGCAGGTCGAACGGGAAGGGATCCTTGCCGAGCAGATAGTTGTTCACGACGAACGACCAGATCAGGTCGTTGGCGCGCAGCATGTTGAAGGTCGTCGCCATGGACGAACCTTCAAGATAGCCGTCCACATTCATCCGTTCCTCAAGCGCATCGAGCTGTTCTTCGTCGATGAACACGCCCAGTTCGCCGGGTTCGCTGAAATCCACAAGCGCGGTGAAGAAGGTCACCGACTTGATGCGGTCGTCCTTCTTTTCGGACATATAGGCCAAGGTGCTCGCGGTCAGGGTGCCGCCAAGGCAATAGCCGATGATGTTGATCTCTTTCTCGCCGGTGGCTTTTTCGATGGCATCGAGCGCATCGAGCGGTCCTTCGAGCATGTAATCCTCGAAGGATTTGGCCGCGAGTTCCTTGTCCGGGTTCACCCATGAGATGACGAAAACCGTCAGTCCCTGATCGGTCGCCCATTTGATGAAGGAGTTTTTCGGCTGCAAGTCGAGGATGTAATACTTGTTGATCCACGGCGGGACGATCAGCAGCGGGCGGCGATCCACCTTTTCCGTGGTGGGCTCAAACTGGATCAACTGCATCAAATCGTTCTGGTAGACGACCTTGCCCGGCGTGGTCGCCACGTTCTCACCAAGGGTGAAGGCGCTTTCATCGACCTGGCTGATGCGCAACTGGCCATCGCCGCGCTCCATGTCGGACAGCAGGTTTTCCAGCCCCTTCACGAGGTTCTCGCCATTGGATTCCACCGTCGCGCGGATCACTTCCGGGTTTGTCATCAGGAAGTTCGTGGGGGCGAGGGCATCCACGAACTGCCGGGTGTAGAAGTCGACCTTCTTGGCTGTCTTGTCATCGAGGCCCTCGATATCGCGTACCGTGCTGGTCAGCCAGCGCGAGGACAGCAGATAGGACTGCTTGATGTAGTCAAAGACGATGCTTTCATCCCATTCGGAATCGCGGAAACGGCGATCATCGGAGGCCGGTGCCACGAGATTATCGACTTCGCCACCCATCATCTTCTGCGCGGTGTTCTGCCAGAGACCCATATAGCTCTGCCAGAGCTGCATCTGCGCCTGCATCATCTGCGCCGGATTGGCCATCATCTGCTGGGTCAGTTCGATGAAGGCCTGACCGACATTCATGGGATCCGCCATTCCCATTGAACCGGACTGGTTGGCCATGAATGAATTCACGAGTGCCTGGCTGCGTTCGGCAATCTGCGCCATCGACGCTGCGAAATCCTCGGGCGTGGGAGTTACTTGGTCGGTATTGTTTTCATTTTGTTGATCCGACATCCGATAATCCTCTATAACTTCAAAGCTTTCTGACGAATCGCGCCTGGCGAAACGTGTTTGTTTGCTGAAGTACTGTGTGTCTTTCAAAGCTTATGTTGCACTGCACACAAGATCAAGCGAATAGGCCGATCATAAGCGATTCGTACAACGCCACGAGGAGTGGGTGAAGATGAAGAATGGTCCTTTCAGGGTTTCGCGCCGGGTGCTCCCGGTGGTCGCGATCCTCACATTGAGCGGTTGCTCCGATCTGGATGTATTCGGTCTGTTCGATGATGACCCGCTTCCGGCGCAAACCGCATCTGGTCAGACGCTGCGCGACCGTGCCGACACAGAGCGGGCGACAGCTGACGATACCGGTACACCCTCTCTGACCTCGGTTCCCGCGCGCCCGGCTGCAGGTTCCGCAAGCGTTCGTGACCGCGTTGTCGAAGGCCTGATTTCGGATCGGGAGAATGCCCGCTACACCGACGAAGCCATCCGGTTACAGGGCAGCACCCGTGAAGTCGAGACACCCCAGGCGGCCTCGGCACCTGAGCCGGTGTCGCCGCCTGCGCCTGCGCCAGTTACTGCACAGATTGCCGTGACGCCGCCGCCCGCGCCGCCAGCACCATCCACGCAGATCGTTGCACCCGCACCGCCGCCTCCGGCCCGGATCGCGACACCCGCCGTTGCCCCTCCGCAGATCGCATCGGCCCCGCCGGTCAGGGCCCCGCAGCTGTCTGCTGCGTCGTCGCAGTCTGTCGTTGTGGATATGAGTGCGCTTGATGGTGGGGGCTACAACCCGGTTTCAGCCCAGATCAGCCCCGAGGCACAGGTCGCGACCATCCAGTTCAGCCACAGCTCGTCCCGTCTTGATGCGCGCGACCAGCAGCTCATCAGCACGGTGGCTTCGGTTGCGCGGCAGAATGGTGGCAATATTCTGGTTGTCGGTCATGCCAGCAGCCGCACCATACAACTGCCCAAATCCACTCATGAAGTCGCCAACTTCCAGGTGTCCTTTGCGCGAGCAAACGCTGTTGCACAGGCGCTGATCCGCGCCGGTGTTTCGGCCGAGCGTGTCACCGTGGAAGCCGTCTCCGATGATCAACCGATCTATTCCGAGGCGATGCCCACGGGTGAAGCGGGCAACCGGCGTGCCGAGATTTACATCCTCCAATAGGGGGAGATAAAAGACCCTCGCTCACACGCTCATGTAACGTTAAAAGATCGCCCGGCGGCGTGTGCGTCGCCGGTATATAATTCTGTCCTCATCAACGATAACCGGTCAGGTCCCATGAACACCGACTTCCACCGCATTCGACGGTTGCCCCCATACGTTTTCGCTGAAGTGAACGCGATGAAGGCGGCGGCGCGGGCAGCGGGAGCGGATATCATCGATTTCGGCATGGGAAATCCCGATCTGCCGACCCCGCCGCATATCGTGGAGAAGCTGGTCGAAACGGTTCAGGACCCGCGCACCCATCGGTATTCGAATTCGCGTGGTATTCCGGGGCTCCGGAAAGCACTGGCCGGCTACTACAAGACCCGGTTCGGCGTGACCCTTGATCCCGAAACCGAAGCGATTGTCACGATCGGGTCCAAGGAAGGACTGGCCAATCTGGCGCAGGCCATCACCGGTCCCGGTGACATGATCCTGGTGCCCAATCCGTCCTATCCGATCCATCAGTTCGGCTTCATCATTGCGGACGGCACGGTCGGATATCTCCCTGTTGAACCCGATGATGCGTTTCTCGAAGCGCTGGAGCGCGCTGTGCTGCGCTCACAGCCCAAGCCTGTAGCGCTGGTGCTTTGCTATCCATCCAACCCGACGGCGCTGACTGCCGATCTGGAGTTTTACGGCAAGGTTGTCGAATTCTGCCGGGCGCACGATCTCATCGTTCTGTCGGATCTGGCCTATTCGGAGATCTATTTTGATGGCAATCCACCGCCGTCGATCCTTCAGATCCCAGGCGCAAAAGAGGTGGCGGTCGAGTTCACCTCGCTCAGCAAGACCTATTCCATGCCGGGATGGCGTATCGGATTTGCTGCAGGAAACCCGCGCCTCATCGCGGCGCTGGCGCGTGTGAAGAGCTATCTCGATTATGGTGCATTCACGCCGATCCAGGTGGCGGCGGCTGCCGCCCTGAATGGCCCGCAGGATTGTGTCGAGGAGACCCGCTCGATCTATCGTGAGCGGCGCGATGTGCTGGTCGATGGCCTGAAACGGGCAGGCTGGGATGTGCCGGTGCCGAGCGCGAGCATGTATATCTGGGCACCGATTCCCGAGCCCTTTACGTCGATGGGCAGCGTTGCGTTTTCAAAATTGCTGCTCAAGCAGGCCCATGTTGCTGTCTCGCCAGGACTGGGCTTTGGCGAGAACGGCGACGGTCATGTGCGGATTGCACTGGTGGAGAACACCCAGCGTATCCGGCAGGCCACCCGGAGTCTGAAACAGTTGCTGTCGGATCCGGAGAAGGCTCTGGCCTTGGCAGCTGATGCCGCGCAGATGTCCGTTGCGGCAAAATAGGAAGTATTGAATATGGCAGATGCACTTCGGGTTGCGATCGCAGGTCTGGGTACGGTTGGCGCAGGAACGATTGACGTCCTGCAAACCCACGGCACGCTGATCGCGCAGCGCGGTGGCCGCGCGATTGAAGTTGTCGCTGTTTCGGCGCGCAATCGCACGAAGGACCGTGGTGTCTCGCTCGAGGGGTTTGACTGGTTCGATGATCCCGTTGCGATGGCGCGCGAAGCCGATGTGGATGTCGTGGTGGAGCTTATCGGTGGCGAGGACGGCCCGGCAAAGGCGGTTTGCGAAGCTGCGATTGGCGCCGGACGGCATGTTGTGACGGCCAATAAGGCCTTGCTTGCGATACACGGCAACGCGCTTGCCGCAGCAGCGGAAGCAGCCGGGGTATCCCTGAATTACGAAGCTGCAATTGCCGGGGGCATTCCCATCGTCAAGGCTTTGCGTGAAGGGCTGGCGGGGAATGGAATTTCCCATGTTTATGGAATTCTGAACGGCACCTGCAACTACATCCTGACAGAGATGCGCGAGAAGCGTCTGACCTTCGAAACGGTTCTCGATGATGCCCAGAAACTGGGTTACGCCGAAGCCGAACCCAGCATGGATGTGGATGGCATCGACGCTGCGCACAAGCTGGCACTGTTGGCGAGCCTCGCCTTCGGGACGAAGGTCAGCTTTGATGATGTCTATACTGAAGGCATCCGGCACGTCTCGTTGCAGGACATCGACTATGCCGAGGAGTTCGGTTACCGGATCAAGCTGCTGGGCAGCGCGCGGATGACCGAACACGGGCTTGAGCAGCGGGTCTACCCCTGCATGGTGGCCAAAAGCGCACCGATTGCCCATGTCGAGAGCGCCTACAACGCCGTCGTGGCCTGCGGTGATTTTGTCGATGACACGATGTACCAGGGCCGCGGCGCCGGGGCAGGCCCGACAGCGTCGGCCGTCGTTGCCGATATCATCGATATTGCCCGCGGTTCTGCTATAGCCACCTTCGGGGTTCCGGCCAACTCCCTGAAAGCGATGCCTGCATCGCCGATCGAACGGCATCGCGGGGCCTATTACGTACGCTTGATGGTGGACGATCAGCCGGGTGTGATTGCGGATATTTCGGCGGCATTCCGGGATGAATCGGTTTCTATCGAATCCATGTTGCAGCGTGCCCGGTCCCAGACCGAGGCGGTTCCGGTGGTGCTCAACACCCATGTCTGTGAAGAGGCAGCCATGCGGCGCACGCTGGATCGCATTGAGGCATTGGATTCCGTCGTTGAAGCGCCGACAATGATACGAATCGAATCCTTGGTGTAATCCCGACCCTCAAGTGTCAGGACACCACGTTAAAAATTGAAAAGGGGAACGCATGACCAGCCATGGTGAGGCGGTGATGGACCGCAATATGGCCATCGAAGCGGTCCGGGTTACGGAGGCCGGCGCCATTGCAGCGGCCAAGTGGGTCGGACGCGGCGTTGAAAAGGAAGCTGATGCTGCGGCCGTAGATGCCATGCGGACGGCACTCAATGGTTTGAACATCGACGGCACGGTTGTGATCGGCGAGGGCGAACGCGACGAAGCGCCGATGCTTTATATCGGCGAAAAGGTCGGGGCCGGTGGCCCGAAGATCGACATCGCGCTCGATCCCCTCGAAGGCACGACGCTGACCGCAAAGGCAAATGCCAATGCGATGGCCGTTCTCGCGCTGGCGCCCGATGGCGACTTCCTGAACGCACCTGATGTTTACATGGAAAAGATCGCGATTGGTGGCTGGTTCAGCAAGGGACTGATCGATATTTCGGCGCCGCCGGCTGAAAACCTCAAGCGGCTGGCAAAGGAAAAAGGCGTGGAGGTCTCGGCATTGACCGTGTGCATCCTCGACCGTCCGCGCCATGAAGACCTCATTGCGGCAGTTCGTGCTGCCGGTGCGCGTATTTTCCTGATTGCCGACGGCGATATCTTCGGCGTCATGGCAACCTCCGATCCCAATAGCGGCATCGATATGCATTTGGGCAGTGGTGGTGCGCCGGAGGGCGTTCTAGCGGCTGCGGCACTGCAGAGTATCGGCGGTCAGATGCAGGGCAAATTGCTGTTCCGCAATGATGATGAAATCGGTCGGGCCCGCAAGCTGGGTATTGAAGACCTCGACCGGATCTATGCTCTGGATGATCTGGCGTCGGGTGATGTGATTTTCGCAGCCACCGGTGTCACCGATGGGGCAATGCTCAAGGGTGTGCGGCGCAGTCCGGGGATGGCCGAAACCCATTCCATCGTCATGCGCTCCATCACGGGAACCGTTCGTGAAGTGATCACCAAGCACAATTTTGATCGCAAGCCGGGATTCGACGACTGACCCGAAGATGAACGGCACCGTGCAATCGAACAATCCGAGAGTTTCCAGCCAGGATATTCTCGTGGATCGTTCGGTCACGGGCCGCCGCTGGGTTCTGCGTGGATCGGATGAACGTGCCGGGCTCGCGCTCGCACAACGTCTGGGTGTTCCCGAGATCGTGGGCCGCGTCATGGCCGCACGCGGGATCGATCTGGATGCCGCCGAACAGTTTCTCGAGCCCACACTTCGTGACGCGCTGCCCGATCCGGCCAGTCTTGCCGGAATGGACGTGGCTGCCGAACGACTGGCGACCGCGATCCGCGATGGTGAGCCGATAGCGATTTTCGGTGATTACGATGTGGATGGCGCGACCTCATCGGCTTTGCTCGCGCGTTTCCTGGCGGCAGCCGGCGTGCCGGCCCGGGTCTATATCCCGGACCGCATCATCGAGGGCTATGGCCCCACCACACCGGCGATGCTGCGCTTGCGGGCAGAGGGTATCAGCCTTGTCATCACGGTTGATTGTGGCACCACCGCGTTTGAAGCGCTTGAGGCGGCGGCTGAAGCCGGCCTCGATCTTCTCGTCGTCGATCATCATGTCGCCGAACCGGCATTGCCGCGCGCGATTGCCGTGGTCAATCCGAACCGGCTGGATGACACAAGCGGGCAGGGCGCGCTTGCGGCGGTCGGGGTGTCGTTTCTCTTCGCGATTGCGACCAACCGTGTCCTGCGTGACAGCGGCTGGTACGCCAAGCAGGGCCGCTCCGAGCCCGACTTGATGGCCTTGCTCGACCTCGTGGCGCTGGGGACCGTTTGCGACGTGGTGCCGCTGGTGGGGCTCAACCGGGCTTTTGTCAGTCAGGGGCTCAAGGTGATGGGCCGCCGCCGCAATCCGGGACTGGTCGCGCTGGCCGATGTGGCGCGGGTGGATTCCAAGCTTTCCGAATATCACGCCGGGTTTCTGCTCGGACCGCGGGTGAACGCGGGTGGCCGTGTGGGGGAGGCCCCGCTGGGCGCACAGCTTCTGATGACCCAGGACAGTGCCGAGGCCGTGGCGATTGCACAGCGCCTTGATGGCTGGAACACCGAGCGGCGCGAGATCGAGGCCCATGTGCTTGAGGAAGCCATGGCGCAGGCCGAGGCCTCCGGGCTACCCGATGCGTTGATCGTGGTCGCGGGCGAGGGCTGGCACCCCGGCGTGATCGGCATCGTGGCGGGGCGTCTCAAGGAACGTTTCAACCGCCCGGCATTTGTCATCGGATTTGACGGCGATACCGGAAAAGGCTCGGGCCGCTCTGTGGAAGGGGTCGATCTGGGCAGCGCCGTGATTGCCGCCCGGCAGGCGGGGTTACTGGTCAATGGTGGCGGGCACAAGATGGCCGCCGGCCTGACCGTGGAACGTGGCAAGCTGGATGCGCTGCGCAGCTTCATGAATGAACGTGTCGCCCATGACGTTGCCAGCAATGCCGTGATTCCGACCTTGCGGATTGATGGCGCGATGGCGCTGTCGGGGGTGAAACCGGAATTCGTTGCCGCGCTGGAGAAACTCGCGCCCTTCGGGCAGGGTAATTCAGAGCCGCGCTTTGCCCTGACATCGGTTCGTGTGGCCAAGGCCGATGTGGTGGGGGCCGGTCATGTCCGCTGTTTCCTGTCCGACAGCAGCGGCGGCCGTCTCAAGGCCATTGCGTTCCGCGCGGCCGGAGAGCCGCTGGGCGATGCGCTGCTCGACAAGAGCGGGCTTGGCCTTCAACTGGCCGGAAAACTTCGTCCCGACACCTGGCAGGGGCGTGATGATGTGCAGTTGATCATCGATGACGCCGCTCAGGCGGCCTCATAGGCAGCGGCAAAGAACGCGGCCTCAAGCTCCAGCGCTTCAACAAAGGCTGATTCCGCGCGCGCGCGTTCACCTGCGCTGGCCCCGGCGGCTTCCCGGTCCATTTCCGCACGCATCCAGTTGACGAAAGCCGCGAACCCCGGATCGGCATGTAGCGTGATCCATTCCGAGAGATAAAAGCGCGCGGGTGCCGGTGTACCGCTTTCGACCGCCTTGCTTGCCCATTCCAGATAGACCCACTCGACCGGCACCAGAACGGCCAGTACGTCGAGATAGGTTCCCCGGGCACGCTGATGGGCCATCAGATCATTGAAGCGGTCGACGACCGGGTGGGACACCGGATTGTCAAAACGGGGTGCCGGCAGGCCAAGAGCATCGAAGCTGCGCAGGAAGTAATCGTTTTCCTCGCTCGTCAGCATCGCCAGAAATCCGGCAAACCGGATTTTCGGGGGCATTCCGGGTGCGACCGCGACGGCATGGCCAATGGTCGCGACCAGAGCATCGATAAAGGCATAATCGAGTGTGAGGTAGCGCGCATAAGTGCTGGCATTGATCTCGTCGGCGACCAGTTCGATCGTGAACCGGTTCCCGGTGGCCGCCTCCCAGGCAGCGGAATGGGTGTGGCGAAGTGATTCGGAAAAACTGTCTGGTGCGGTATTCATCATCAAGATCGGTTGTGAAACAGGTCCGGTAACGCATATCACCCCGCGGCTTTTGGCGCATCCGCGGAAATAGCGCGACATAGGGTGTCTTCGGCCCTTGATTTCATGGCGCGCGGCGGCTATGTCGTGTCCGCCTTTCACGGCCCGACGTCCCCATCGTCTAGAGGCCTAGGACACCACCCTTTCAAGGTGGCGACACGGGTTCGAATCCCGTTGGGGACGCCAACTTTCCTGCAAACAGTGAAAATCATTCCGCGGTGACCGCTTGCGTCGGTCGCTATCGCGTCGCGTCAGGCCACGGGTTCAGACTTCCATGCGGCTTGAGCAAATCAGTGTTTCTGGCCCATGCTTGTCCTGAAGAACATGTTGTTTCGATCAGAGGAGAGGTTTTATGCCGGTTTACAAAGGCGACGAAATGGTGCCGACGCCGGACAGCGCCCGTCCGCACATCATGATGAACCAGTTCGGCGGCGAGCTGATCAAAGCGGGAGTCGTGACCTACGCGCAAGGCGATGCGCCGCCGCCTCATGTTCACCCCACCGATGAGCAGTGGATTTACCTGCTCGAGGGACGGCTTGCGACGATTCTCGGTGACGAGATGGAAATCATTGGCCCGGGCGATCTGGTGTACATCCCGCGAGGTGTCCCGCACGGGATACGTCTGCTGGGGCCCCTGTGTCGCTTCTTTACCTGCAAGAGCCCGGCCGGTTCCGGCGCGCTCAGCGAAGACTACACAGCGATTCCGAATCTGGACGAAATGATCCGCCTTTTGGACGAGGCGGCGGCCGCCGCCTGAACGGCAACGGCAGCTTTCCTGCCTTCAGGATATGAACCGGTAAACCGGCGCTTAGACGGTGCGTTGGTGCCGAATATCCTCTACGGCTTCGTGTCCACGTCAGGCCGGCCCAGGATCAGTTTGAGCCGGAACAGGGGCCGGCGAGATGGCGCGGCGATAGAGGTGCCAGGTCGCGTGGCCCAGTACGGGCAATGTTACCAAAAGCCCGATGAAGCCAGACAGGATTGAAATTGCTGTCAGCACGGCGATGGTGAAGCACCAGATCGCCATGACCCGTGGATTGTGTTTCACAAAGCGCACGCTGGTAATCATGGCTGTGACAAAGTCGATATCACGGTCGAACAACATCGGCATCGAGATGACCGAGTAGGAAAATACGCCGAAGGCAATCAGGGCGCCGACAGTGTTTCCAGTGATCAAAAAGGCCCAGCCAAGGGGTGTGGTGAAGATGATGTTGAGCAGTTCGTTGAAACTGAAAAACTGGAAGCTCATGAAGCCAAAGGACAGCAGGGCTGCAATGTCCATCCAGATGAACAGGGAAAACCCTGTGACGATGGCCATCCAGCCGAGATCGCGACCGATCATCGATCTGACAGTACCCAGGACAATGCCCCAGGAAAGCGGTTCGGATTTTTCCAGCCGCTTGCTGACCACGTAAAATCCGCTGGCGATGAAAGGTGCGATTAGCGCAAACCCCGCCGCCAACGGATAAACGAGAAAGTGCAGATCGAATTCGATCAACATGAGGATCAGAACCCAACCGCCCGCAGCATAAATGCCGCCGAAAAACAGGCCATAGGTCGGAGCGGCCATGAAGTCTCGCAGCCCCAGGCCGAGGACCTCAAGCAGGTCGTCGGTGGTTACCGTGAGAATCTCGGTTTGCTTTTTTTGTCCGTTCGTCACAGGAAAAATCCCCCCAGATTTTTGCAGAACACTATTCTGTCGTGTGGGGGTATTCCTTGATGTAACGCAAATCAGGCGGGCGCGTGCCAGACGGCGGTGTCCGCGGTTTCGTGCAGGGTGTAGCCATTTGCTTCGAGCATCGTCGTGATGTCGCTCACGTCCTTGCCCCGCGCGGCAAGGATCGAGGGGTGAAGCTCGAGCGCCAGCGCACGCACGCGATGCTGCTCGAAAACCTGTGTCGAGCCGAGCAGGGCTTCATATTCAAAGCCCTCGATATCCACTTTCATCAAATCCACCCGCGTGGCGTTTTCGCCATCGAGAAGTTGCCCCAGAGTCGTGGTGGCCACCTGCTGGGTGGAGACCTTGTATTTGGAGTTGTTGGAAAGTCCGCTTGTGCCCGTGTTGACGTCGGGAGACAGATGGATGGTTGCTGTTCCCGGCGTATCGGATACGGCGACGTTGAGCACACCGGGGTTTTCGATTCCGTTCAGGCGAAAGTTCTCGGCAATGACCGGCAGCAAGCGTTCCTGCGGCTCTATCACGACAACCTGACCGGTCGGGCCGCAAAGCTTTGCGGCGAGGACAGAGAAATATCCTTCATTGGCGCCAAGGTCGACGAAGGTGGATCCCGCTGAAAGATAGGTTTCCAGGGTTCGCTGCATTTCGGCTTCGTAGACGCCGTCCTCGCACAGGCAGACACCCAGATTGGAAATCGGATCAACCCAGAACTGGCCATTGGCGGTTGTCACGACAACCCGATCCAGCCCGAGCAGCTTCTTGATGAAGGACGCCACGGGGGCGGGGCGAATTCGGATCAGGATCTTTTGCAGCGCACGTTGCGTTGGCGTCAGGGAATTGCGGTGGACGACAGAATTCATGAATTTCAACCAGAATGATCGTGAAAAGAGGCCCGTGCGGCTGCCATTTCCGTATAATTGGTCGAAATCGAAATTGAATACAAGCAAGCCCTGAATCGGTGGCCGGTCTTTTCGGTTTCTGTTGCGCCCGCCCGGGCCGGGTTCTGTGCAAGAGGTCGGATTAGGCCGTTGCTTCGTCGAACGTCACCATGCGCCTGCGGTTTTCGTCCCACAACGCCATGCGAAGGGCTGTGAGCCCATCGCGCAGGGACATCGGGGACACGCTTTGCAATGCCGGGATCGCCTCGTGGCATTCCTGCAGCCGGTAGTTGGGGATTCGGGCGTTGAGATGATGGACGTGATGGAATCCGATATTCCCGGTGAACCATTGCAGGATGCGTGGCAGGCGAAGAAAGTTGGAACTTTGCAACGCAGCCGTGGTTGCGTCCCAGCGGTCGTGATGCGCCCATAGGGTATTCGCGCCACGGTGCTGAACCGAGAACAGCCAGACGCCGAGAATGGCAGCAAGCGCCATCACCGACAGCTGCACGGCCGCGACATGGGCATAGCCCAGCAGCAGCCCCAGGGCCGCGAGCCCGGCCAGAACGGTCAATGTGGTCAGGTGAACCACGCGGCGTTCGGGGCGCCATGATTTGGGCATGTCGAAAGGAAATCGATAGAGCACCAGAAAGACGAGCGGGGGCAGCAGGATATTGGCGACCAACGGATGCCGGGTGACGCGATACCAGAAGCGTTGCCGGGGATTCAGGGCCTGATACTCGGCGACTGTCAGGCAGGAGGAATAGATGTCGGCACCGCTTTGCCTGCGGTCGAGGTCATTCCAGATTCCGTGATGTGCGGCATGCTGCCGTCGCCATGCCGTGAAGGGCGTCAGCGTGAGGATGCTGCATGCAAAACCGAGGATGTTGTTGGCGAGCTGAGTGCGAAAGAAAGCGCGGTGGCCGCAATCATGCTGGATGATGAAAATGCGGACCAGGAAGCCGGCTGCCAGCGGCGCAAGCGCCAGTGAGATCCAATAGGAGATATCCCACAAGGCGTACATCGCCGCACAGGTTGCAATGTAACCGCCGAAGGATGTGCATATCTGCGTGACACTTCGGGGAAGTGAAGGTTCCTGAAACTGTGCAGCTGCGCGGCGGAGGTCTTTGTGCCCTGTGTGCCGGTCCGGGCTTTGATTGTCAGTTTGGCGTTCTATTTTTCGTCTCCATGCGTTGTGCCTGGTGAATCGCGTCTTTCAGATTCGTGTAGCGATATTCACCAACACGAAAGTTATCGACCCGGACATAAGTAATTCCATGGTCTGACATGTGTTTTGTATCTTCGGCGCTGAACTCGGGGGCGAAATGGGTCGGATCGGAAGCTGTCATGGTGTTGGTGCCTTTTCAGGAATTCTCTGTTTCAATTCTGGGTCAGAATTGCTTTCCAACCATCCAGGCAGCCACTGCGCCTTCTGCCTGCGCGTCCGTTATGCTGGATCGCCCGCCAATCAGGGCGCTGAGCTGGGCTGCGTTCTTGACCGTGGTGAGATCGTAGCTGGTCAGGAAATTCCAGCGCTCCCGGGCAGCTGTCCTGTAAGCCTTCTTGCGTGTGACGGTTTCGAGGCTTTCGCCTCCCTGATATCCGAACATTATGCTTCTCCGATATGCGTGTTGCCCGAAGAGCCTGCTCGGTGTCCCGGAAGTCCGGAAACCGAACAGAGAGGGAACGCTATCATTATGTATTTGGTGCTGAATATTAAATATTCAACTACACCCGGATTTTAAAAACGCGATTGAATACAAAATCATGCAACTAATTCATGTACATAAAACTGAAAGACTGTTGTCTTCAGTATCTCCACAGGAATGAATCTTGCGTCTAAACGAAATTCGCGTACCAACTATTTCCCTCCATCGCCTGCATTTTTTCGGTAGCATTCGCGCAATCAGAAAAACAACGCCTTGAGGGAACTCCACCATGCGCACACCACGTCTCGACCGCGACCGCCAGCAATGGATCTTCGACTATATTGTTCAGGAGACCGGGAAGGTCTTTCACTGGGATGAAGACGGGCGGCCGCTGCCCAAGAGCGTGAAGAGCCATGCCCAGATATCCAAACATCTGGGCCGTCTGGCTCAGCGGCTCGAACGGGTTGCCGCCGAAGAGGAGGCCGCCGGCCATTCGGCCACGGCTTTCGAACTCTATTACCGCGCATCCGTGAACTATGCGCTGGCCCAGCACCCGGTACTCGAGACCAATGACGAGAAACGTTACCTCCACGGCAAATGCATCTCGACCTATGAAAAGGTGATGGCACATTCGCCCTACCCGATGGAGCGGGTCGAAATTCCGTTCGAGGATGTGGAATTGCAGTGCAACTTCCACATGATGCCCGGCAAGCAAAAGGCGCCGACGGTCATCTATATTCCCGGCTGCGACATGACCAAGGAAGTCTATCCCGATCCCCGCGTGAATCCGGCGCATCTGCGCGGTATGCACATGCTTTGCATGGACGGCCCGGGTCAGGGCACGGGCAATCTGCGCGGGATCAAGCTGACCCATGACAATTACGAGCGCGCGATCATCGCCGTGATCGACTGGCTGGAAACCCGTGACGAGGTCGATCCCGAAGGGATCACCATTTATGCCCTCTCGATGGGCTCGTTCTGGGGGTTGCAGGCCGCGGCCACCGGCGATCCGCGGATCAAGGCTGTTGTGGGGCCCTGGGCGTCCTACACGGACAAGTACTACATCCTCGACACCTTCTCGCCGCGCTACAAGCAGCTCTTCGGCTATCTGACGGGGGCCGAAAGCGAGGAAGCGCTCGACGAGATGGTCGCGAAGATGACCGTCGAGGGACGGGAGGCCGACATCAAATGCCCAGTCCTGTTGACGGTCGGCGAATACGATTCCCGCAGCCCGACCGAGCTGATCTACGATTTCTACGACAAGATCAACGCGCCCAAGGAGCTCTGGGTCTATGAGGACACCTATCATCAGGCCCGCCTGTTTGGCGGAGATTCCTCGCGCTATGACTGTCACATGATGTGCATGGACTGGCTGGTGGATGTGCTGGCCGGGAAGATTGGTGCAAGCCATGACCGCAAGATGTTCCTGCGGACCGGCGGCGGTGGCCCCAACGGAACCCAGGGTGAGGGGCAGGATTCGCTCCACTGGTGGGAGAACTAGAGGCCCGAAATGAAGGCGGTCTCCTATACCCGCCACGGACCGGCAGCGGCGGTCCTCGAGTATGGCGACTTGCCCGATCCCGTGCCCGGAGCGGGTGAGGTGCTGGTCCGGTTGTATGCATCGGGGGTGAACCCGTCCGATGTGAAGGCCCGGGCCGGGTACCTCTGGCCAATGACCGCGCCACGCACGATCCCGCATAGCGATGGTGCTGGAATCATCGAGGCTGTCGGTGATGGTGTTGACCCGTTGCGGCTCGGTCAGCGGGTCTGGACCTACAACGTCAATCGAACCGCAAACGGCCTGGGGCAGGGGGCAATCGGCACGGCGGCGGAACGCGTTGCGGTGCGGGAGTCGCTTGCCGTTCCGTTACCCGACGGGGTCGATTTTGTCCCGGCAGCCGCGCTGGGGGTTCCGGCCATGACGGCCCATGCAGCCTTGCTGACCGATGGCCCTGTGGCGGGTATGTCGGTGCTGGTGACCGGAGGAGCCGGTGCTGTGGGCGCACTTGCCATTCAGACGGCAAGATGGGCCGGCGCAAAACGGATTGTCACCACGATCAGTTCGCCGGCCAAGGCTGCTGCTGCGATGGAAGACGGGGCGGATGCAACGGTGAATTACCGGGAAACGGGAACCAGTGACGGTCTGCGGGATGCCCTGCTGGATGCCAATCAAGGCCACCCGTTTGACCGTCTGGTGGACGTGGATTTCGCCACCCATGTCAATTTGGCACCTGCGCTGCTGCACCATGGCGGCGTCATCGGAACCTATGCATCCATGTCCGAACACCGGCCGGTCGTGGATTTCTATCCGCTGATGATGAACAACATCACGATACGGATGATCGAGATCTATGCGCAAACGCCCCGGCGATTTTCAGAGATAGGTGCCAGCGTGAACGCGGCACTGGAGGATGGCGCACTTATGCCGCGGATTGATTCCACCTATGCACTCGCTGACACGGTTGGCGCCCATGCGCGGGTCGAGTCCGGTGCCCAGCTCGGCAATGTGATTATCGAAATCTAGGATTTGTCCGCGAAGGCTTGATCGCAGATCGCACGGGCGCGGGCATCGGCTTTGCGGATATCGACGGACAGACCTTCACGGAAGGCGCGCAGCGCCGGGGTCTGTCTGGAGTCGTGGGTGATGTAGCCGAAAGGCCGGTAAGGTCCCGGCAGGCGGAACGGCAGGACGGCGTAGCCGCCGGATTCCACAAGACTGCCCGCGATCAGATCGGGCAGCACGGTCAGCATGTCCGAATTCGCCATCACCGCGTTCATGGCGCCGGCCGAATTGCTCTCGAAAGAGGGGAGGTCGATATAGTCGACACCCACGGATGTCAGGGCCAGTCGGGTGTCGCGGCGGAGCAGGCTTTCGCTGGCATGGGTGATCCAGCGCGCGCGGGCGAGCATGGCAGGCGTGATCGTTCCGACCGTGAGCAAAGGGTGGCCGGCCCGGCATACGATCACGTTCTCGCCGATCGTCAGCCGCTCGACGATCAGGTCTGGAATGCCCTCGATCACCTCGACGGGGGCCATGATGAGGTCGAGGTTTCCGCTGACGAGGCGCTTGAGCAGGGACGGCGCGTAATCGTTCTGTAGGATGATCCGCACCTCCGGGTAGTGTGTCAACCATGACGCAATGAACCCTGCAGCGACCCGCTGGCTGTGGAACGGGGGCGCCCCGATGCGCAATTCGCCCCGGTCACCCGAGGCCACGCGGGTGGCCAGTTCCGAGGTCTGTTGCGTCGCCGTGCGGATCGACCGGCCATAGCCGGCGAGTTCCTCTCCCAGGGTGGTTGCCGTGACCGGGTTGCGGCGTGAGGCGAAGATCGGCGCGCCGATCTGGGCCTCGAGCGTGGCGGCCATCCGGCTGAGCGCGGGCTGGCTGGTGTTGAGGCGCCGGGCGGCTTCCGTGAAGGAGCCGCATTCCAGGATTTCGGTCAATTGAACAAGGTGTTTGGGATCGAGTTGCATATCAGTATGATATGTAAGCATAAGTTATTATGATTTTTCAATCTTTTCTCCCTAGGGTACCCTGCCAGGAATACGAAGCCGGACAACCGGCTCGACGCCGAAATCAAAGTGTCGAATCTATGGGAGGTAACGATGCGTCTTTTCTCACGAGTTACGCTTGCGTCCGCAATCACAGCTGCCATCATCGCGCTGCCGGGCATGGCACAGGCCAAGACCAGAATTCTGACAAACTGCTTCTGGGCGCCCCAGCATTATATGTGCACCCAGGTCCTGCCGACCTGGGGAAAATGGGTGGAAGAGGCGACCGACGGACGGGTCACGATCTCAATCCCGCCGAAGTCACTGGCTTCGCCGCCCGAACAATGGGGCTCGGTCGAAAAGGGGATTGCTGACGCTGCTGTCCAGTTCAACGGCTTCGTGGCCAACCGCGTTTCCGGTCCGCTTGTCGCCATGCAGCCCTTCGTGGCCACGGCCGATGCGCCGGCTATGTCCCAGGCGCTGTGGGAGACCTATCAGAAGTACTTCCCGGAAGAGTATGAAGGCGTTCACGCGCTCTCCATGTGGGTGATTACCCCGGCCGAGGTGTACAGCCAGACGGATACGCCCATCAACTCGATAGATGATCTCAAATCCCGCAAGATATGGGCGTTGCCCGGAACCGTGGCCAACCTTATGAAGAAGGTGGGCGTTGGTGTGGTTGCCGGTCCGGCCGTTCAGGCCAATGAGGTGATCTCGCGCGGCGTGGTTGACGGGCATATCGGCCTGAGCCCGGTATCCATCGCCCAGTTCCAGATCGGGCCATACACCAAATCCATGACCCGGTTCAAAACCCGTATCTATTCCACCAGCTTCTCCTTTGTGATCAATGAGAAGAAGTGGTCGGAGATTTCGGCGGCGGATCAGGCTGCGATCATGGCGGTCAGCGGACCCAAGTTCGGTCGGATGGCGGCCCAGTTCTGGGTCGATGGCGATGCAAAGGCGATTGCGCGTTTCAACTCGGAATGGGGAATCCAGGTGCTTGACGCGGACCCGGCCTTTGAGGATGCCCTGAAGGCGGAATCGAAGTTTCTGACGGAAGGCTGGATCAAAAAGGCCACCGAGAAGGGAATCGACGGGCAGGGTGCCTATGATTTCTATGTGGCGCGGGTTCGGGAACTCTCCCAGTTGTAGGCGAGCCGTTCGTATCTGCGTTCGAGACGGGGAGGATACGCCATGAAGGCTTTCGCACGCGCAGTCCTGCCGCGTATCCTTTCCGTTCTCGAGATCATTTCCGCGACATTGCTGTTCGTGATGATGGCGTTGACCTTTGTCGACGTCATCGGGCGCTATGTGTTCACCGCACCGGTCTTCGGTGCCGCGGAGATGATCCAGTTCCTGCTCGCCATGACGATTTTCGGCGGGCTGAGTCTGATCAACGCCAGCGACAGCCACATCACGGTCGAGCTGTTCGAGCCGTGGCTGAAGCGGCGCATCCCGCGCCTGCAGCCGATCATCGTTCAGAGTTTCTCCGTGTTCGTCATGGCGATCATTGCGTGGCAGTTGACGCTGTTTGCCATTGAAGCCCACGAACTGGGCAGTTTCACCGTCGTTTTGGAGTGGCCGCTGGTCGCCGTTGCCGGGACCGTGGCCGGGCTGTCGGTGGTCAGCCTGATCGCGCAGATCCTGGGCCTGATTCTCGGGGACGATCCCGCATTCGAACGCCAGCACGGGGAACCCCTGTGAGCACAGCGCTGATCGGTTTTGGCGTGCTGTTGCTCCTCTGCTTCTTCGGTTTCCGCGTCGGGTTCGCGACCTTGTTTGTCGGCCTTGTGGGGTTTGCAATCCAGCGCGGTGTGTCGCCGGCCCTGTCCATGACCGGTCAGCAGATCATGGATGACGCCATGGCCTACAATCTGAGCGTCATCCCGTTGTTCATTCTGATGGGAGTGTTCATTTACCGCGCGGATATTTCGCGGGATCTCTACACGGCGGCCTATTCGGCCCTGGGCCAAATGCGCGGCGGGCTGGCCCTTTCGACCGTTGTGGCTTGCGCCGGGTTCTCCGCCGTCTCGGGGTCCTCGGTAGCAACGGCGGCGACCATGACCCGTGTCGCCATGCCGCCCATGCGGCAGTACAAGTATCACGACAGTCTGTCGGCTGGAACGATTGCCGCTGGAGGAACGCTGGGGATCATGATCCCGCCCTCGGTGCCGCTGGTGATCTACGGAATCGTGGCCGAGCAGGATATCGGCAAGCTGTTCATGGCCGGGGTTCTGCCCGGTATCCTTCTTGTGTTGCTGTTTCTGGGCGCGGTGGCCGTGGTGGTGCGCCTCGACCCGAAGGCCGGTCCGGCAGGAGAGCCGCTCGACAAGGACGAAGCGCGCCGCGCCCGGCGTGCCGTCTGGCCGGTTTTGTGCCTGTTCATCTTGGTGTTGGGCGGCATCTACGGAAAGATATTCACGCCCACCGAAGCCTCGGGCATCGGTGCGGTTGGGGCCGCAGCGATTGCGTTCTCGCGGGGCCATTTGCGCAGCTTTGCCGAATGGCGGGCATCTCTTGTGGAGGCAACTCGGACCACGGCGACGCTGTTCATCGTGATCTTCGGGGCGCTGGTCTTTGCCCAATTCATCAACCTGTCGGGTCTGCCATATGATCTGGTGGACATTGTCGATGACATGGAACTCTCCGGCCCGCAGATCGTCCTTTTTGTAGCGTTCATTGCAATTCTGATGGGGATGATCTTCGAGTCCATCGGGATCCTGCTGCTGCTGGTTCCCGTCTTCCTGCCGTCCCTGTTTGCCGCAAATGTCGACATGATCTGGTTCGGGATCATTGTCGTGCTCGTCACCGAGATCGGACTGATCACACCGCCCATCGGCATGAATGTCTTTGTGGTGCGCTCGGTCATGCCGGATATCAGACTCGGGCACATATTCCGTGGCGTGACCTCGTTCATCGTCGCCGATTTGATTGCGCTCCTGCTTGTGTTTCTAATACCGTCGATTGCGATCCTGCTGCCGTCCCTGATGCGGTGATTGCTCCCTGCCTGCTGGAGAGTTTTATGGGTAAATTGCGTAACGTCCTTTGGATCATGGCCGACCAGCTGCGCTGGGATTACCTGTCGTGCTATGGCCATCCCCATATGGATACCCCGAACATGGACCGGCTTGCCGCTATGGGCGTGCGGTTCAACAAGGCCTATGTGCAGTCGCCGATCTGCGGCCCGTCGCGGATGAGCTTCTACACCGGGCGTTATGTGCGCTCGCACGGCGCGACCTGGAACGGCTTTCCATTGCGCGTGGGCGAGCCGACCCTGGGCGATCACCTGCGCGAGATTGGTGCGGATTGCATGCTGGTCGGCAAGACCCACATGATCCCGGACATGGAGGGCATGCAGCGTCTCGGCATCGACCCGGAATCGATCATCGGCGTGCATACGGCGGAATGCGGCTTCACGCCCTTCGAGCGGGATGACGGGTTGCATCCGAACGGCAATTACGACGGCAGCCCGCCCTATGATGATTACCTGCGCGAACAGGGGTTCGACGGCGACAATCCGTGGGAAGTCTGGGCGAACTCGGCCGAGGACGAGGATGGCTCGCTACTCTCGGGCTGGCTGCTAAAGCATTCCGACAAGCCCGCCCGCGTGCCCGAGGAGCATTCCGAGACGCCCTATCTGACCAATCGCGGGATCGAGTTCATCGCGCAGGCCGGGGACAAGCCGTGGCTGTGCCATCTCTCCTACATCAAGCCCCACTGGCCCTATATCGTGCCGCCGCCCTATCACAACATGTACGGGCCCGAGCACATCATCCCGCCGGTGCGTTCCGAAGCCGAGCGCGAGACCGATCACCCGGTCTACAAGGCCTGGCAGAACCACCGGGTCTGCAAGGCGTTTGCCCGCGACGAGGTCCGCGAGACGGTGATCCCGGCCTATATGGGCCTGATCAAGCAACTCGATGACCAGCTCGGCCGACTGTTCACATACCTCGAAGAGTCCGGACGGATGGAGGACACGATGATCGTGATGTCCTCCGATCACGGTGACTATCTGGGCGATCACTGGCTGGGCGAGAAGGACCTTTTCCACGATGCTTCGGCGCGGGTCCCGCTGATCATCTACGACCCCCGCGAAGAGGCCGATGCCACACGCGGCACGGTCTGCGACCATCTCGTGGAAGGGATCGACCTGGCACCGACGTTTTTCGAATTGATGGGCGGCCAGGCTAAGCCCCACATCATGGAAGGGCGCTCGCTCGTGCCGCTGCTCGAGGGCAAGTCCGTCGAATGGCGTAAATACGCGATTTCCGAATATGACTACGCGACCCGCCAGTCGCGTCTCGAACTCGAACTCGACCAGGCAGATGCACGCCTGCTGATGATCTTCGATGGCCGCTGGAAGTACATCCACGCCGAAGGCTTCCGCCCGCTGCTCTTCGATCTGGAAAGCGACCCGGACGAACTGGTCGATCTGGGCGCTGCCCCGGAACACGAGGAGACCCGCGCCCGGCTTCACGAGGCCCTGTTCGCCTGGACCCGCAAGCACCACAACCGGATCACCCGCACCCCGGAACAGATCGACAAAATGGCCGCCGGTGGCGAGCCGCCGGGAATCCAGATCGGCTTCTGGGACGAAGAGGAACTTCGCGAGTCCGGCCGCAAGAGCAACCACCCGCCGGTGAATCTCTAGCCGCTGCGTTGCTTCCACATAAGGCGGGGTGCCCTAGAACTGGTGGCGAATACCGAATGAGGCCTTGTGCAGGCGTGGTTCCAGCGTACCGCCTGAGAGGTCGAGTTTGTCGACAATGAGGTACCGGTAGTCGAGCGTCAGGAAGGTGGTGTCGGTGAGCGCATAGGCCATGCCGGCAACGGCCTGGCCTGCGACGACGGTATCGTGGGATGACTCTGTCGTGCCGCCTGCGCTGATCTCGCTGTCGACCGATGCCAGTCCGATACCGGCACCGAAGTAGGGGAGCCATTCGGAATCGGTGTAGACGTCGAACATGAGGTTGGCCATCAGCGTCAGGATCGATGCGTCGCCGCTCAAGCCCGCGACGTTCGCGTTGTTGGCCTTGAAGTTCTCGACGTCATTCTGCTGATAACCCAGTTCGATCTCCACGCGCGGGCCGATATCCTTGACCGGCAGGTAGCGCCATCCCACCGCCGCAAGGCCGCCGAATCCGGTGTCGAAGGTGGCCTCCGAACTGGCGGCGCGCAGCAGCGCGTTGAAGGCTGTGTTTGTCGAACCCAGATCGGCATCCTCGATCCAGGCTGCCGTGGCGGCACCCGCGATGTAGATGCGTCCGGCGAGCTGATCGGTTTCGCGCATCGCGACCGCCGAAACCGGTGCGGGCACCGACCGGCCTTGCACAACCTGTCCGGTTTGACGGCTGGTCTGGGGGGTGCGGCGAATGTGGTTGCGCTGTTCGATCGCTTCGTCGAACGCGTCACGGCGCGGCCTCTCGCGAGCCGGCGAAGCTTGTGCAATCTGGTCGGGAATCTCCAGTTGCGGGCGCGGTATGTCCCAGCTGCTGGCCTGCGCCGGAGCGGATAGGACAGCAACAGCGATCAGGGGGAGAATGCGTTTCATGGCGGCTAACCTTGTCGCTATCGGTTGTAATGTTCTGGTGGCAGCTAGTAGGGAATCTTGTCTTCGGATACGGCCCAGGCCTGAAAGGCCTTGATGGATTCATCGTGAAGTATCTGTTTGGTCGGAATGGTGCGCTCGCTGATGGGCTTAGGGATTTCGGTATACAGGAAGGCATCGTCGAAATCGATTTCGGCGGCGTCGGCCTTGGTGTTGCCGTAGAAAATCCGGTCGAGGCGCGCCCAATAAATCGCGCTCAGGCACATCGGGCAGGGCTCGCAACTGGTGTAGACCTCGCAGCCTTCCAGACTATATGTGCCGAGCTTCTCGCAGGCATTGCGGATCGCCATGACCTCGGCATGGGCTGTGGGATCGTTGTCGCTGGTCACCCGGTTGGTGCCTTCGCCGATGATCTCGCCATCGCGCACGATCACGGCACCAAACGGGCCGCCGGTGCCCTCGGCAACGTTCTTCTCCGCCAGCGCGATGGCCGCCCGCATGAATTGATTCCGGTCCATGGTTCAGTCCTTCAAATTGGGTTGAAACCGTAGCACGAGAATCTCGGATAAATGTAGGGGCGGGTTTCGGGCTGGCGTGCTCTCTATTGTCATGCCCGCACTTGTTGCGGGCATCCACATCCAACAATCCTTCGGTGGCAATGCGTGAAACGGCGACGTGGATGGCCGGAACAAGTCCGGCCATGACGGTTTTATAAATTCTGATTCCGGGCATAGCGCCTCTCGCCAACAATGTGTGCGTCGTTATAGGCTGGTGCTGGTTCGATCACGTGGTGGCCAGTATCTTGACGATAAACTTCACATTGAACGGGAAGCCCCGGAACGTCTCGTCGGTCGCGCCGACCAAGACCGTTCTGGAATACCTGCGCGAGAATGAGGCCCTGACCGGCACCAAGGAGGGCTGCGCCGAGGGTGATTGCGGGGCCTGCAGCGTCATCCTGGTCCGCAACGGGACCAGCGAGCCGGTGGCGGTGAATTCCTGCCTGTTGACGCTCGGGCAACTTGATGGCGGCGCGGTCACCACGGTTGAAGGCCTGTCTGGGCGCAATGGTGAACTGGAGGCCGTGCAGCAGGCCATGGCCGACGGGGATGGCACCCAGTGCGGCTTCTGTACGCCGGGTTTCGTGGTCGCCCTGCATGCGCTGCGCCACACCGGTGAGACGATCACGGACGCGGTCATCCACGACGCACTCGCAGGCAATCTGTGCCGCTGCACCGGGTATCGTCCGATTGTGGATGCCGCGCGCAGCGCCTGTGCGGTTCCGGTTACCGGGGTTCTGACGGCAGCCGATGCGGCACCGGGCGAGGTGCACGAGCATGGCACCGAAAAATTTCTGGCGCCCCGGACGCTTGAGGATCTGGTTGTCCTGCGCGCGGCCCATCCCGATGCGCCGCTGCTCTCGGGCGGGACGGATCTGGGCCTGTCCTTCAGCAAGGACCGGAAGCATTTTCCGGTGACGATCTTCACCCAGAACGTGATCGCGCTGCGTTCGATTGAGGACACGAAAGACAGCCTGACCATCGGTGCAGCGGCCACCTACACCGAAGCCCTGCCGCATATCGAAGATGCCTATCCGTCCTTCGCAACGCTCATTCACCGGATCGGTTCGCGCCAGATCCGGAATGTCGGAACCATCGGCGGCAATATCGGCAACGCATCCCCCATCGGCGATACGCCACCCTGTCTGATTTCGCTGGACGCGACCCTGCGTTTGCACGGCCCGGACGGCGCGCGCGACATCCTGCTGGAAGATTATTTTCTCGACTACCGGAAAACCGATCTCGCCGCGGACGAAGTGATCGCCGCCGTCTCGATCCCCAAGCTGACCGACGGGCAGGTGTTCCGGACCTACAAGATCTCGAAACGTTACGATCAGGATATCTCGGCAGTGATCGGGGCGTTCCGCCTGACCCTGGCAGACGGCATGGTCACCGAGGCGCGGATTGCCTTCGGCGGGATGGCAGCAACCCCCAAGCGGGCGGCACGGTGCGAAGCGGCACTGGTGGGCAAACCCTGGTCGGAAGATACGGCACGGGACGCCGGCGCGCTGATCGCGGAGGATTTTTCGCCGATTGACGACCACCGGGCGAGCGCAGCCTATCGGGTACAGGTCGCATCCAATCTGTTCGTGCGCCTGTTCCGCGATATGGCCGGTGAGGACGAGATCGACGTGGTGACGCTGGACGTTGCAACTCCGAACGGGGGGACGGCATGAGCGTGGCAGAAGACATTCAGGGCGCGGTCCACACGAAGGTCCGTCACGACAGCGCCCGGGCGCATGTCACCGGCAGTGCGCGTTATATCGACGATATGCCGGTGCTGCCGGGCACGCTGGAAGTGGTGCTTGTCACTAGCCCCCATGCCCATGCCCGGATTGTGTCGGTGGATGTTTCGGCGGCGCGGGCCGCAGTGGGAGTCCACGGGGTGGTCACGGCTGCCGATATTCCCGGGCACAATGATATCGGGCCGGTGTTTCCGAACGAACCGGTTCTGGCTGAGAAGATCGTCGACTATGTGGGCGCACCGGTTGTCGCGATTGCCGCCGAGACCTTCGATCTGGGGCTTGCGGCGGCGGCACTGGTGGAGATTGTCTACGAAGAGCTGCCGGCCGTTCTGGAAATCGAGGATGCGCTGGCAGCCGAGAGCTACACCTATCCGCCCCAGACCATGCGCCGGGGCGATGCCGAAGCGGCCATCGCCGGCGCGGCACACACGGTTTCGGGCGAATTGCGCTGCGGCGGGCAGGACCACTTTTACCTGGAGACCAATATCGCGCTGGTTGTGCCGCGCGATGACGGTGATCTTGATGTCTTCAGCTCGACCCAGCATCCCAGCGAGGTGCAGCACGGTGTGGCCCATACGCTGGGAATTCCGACCAATGCCGTGACCGTGGAAATACGCCGCATGGGCGGCGGCTTTGGCGGCAAGGAAAGCCAGCCTACGATCTATGCCGCGATTGCAGCAATGCTTGCCAGCCATACCGGCCGCCCGGCGAGGCTGCGCCTGCGCCGCGACGATGACATGATCATCTCGGGCAAGCGTCACGACTTCCTCTTCCGTTATCAGGCCGGGTTCGACGATGAAGGCCGGATCGAGGGGGTCGATATCCTGATGGGGATGCGGTCGGGCAATGTTGCCGATCTCAGCCCGGGCGTGCTGGCGCGCGCGCTCTGTCATGCCGACAATTGCTATTTCCTGCCCAATGCCCTGTTCCGGGGCTATCCGTGCAAGACGAACACGGTGTCGAACACCGCGTTCCGGGGCTTTGGCGGGCCGCAAGGCATGATCATCATCGAAGCGGTGCTTGAGCATGTCGCGCGATCACTGGGCCGATCGCTCGATGACATCCGGGCAGTCAATTATTACGGCACCACGGATCGCAATGTGACGCCCTATCAGCAGGTGGTGAAGGACAACATCATTGTCGAACTGACGGACCGGTTGCGGTCGGAGATCGATTTCGAGGGAATGTCGCGGGCGATTGACGACTTCAACGCGTCCCACAAGACCCTGAAAAAGGGGCTGGCCCTGATGCCGGTGAAGTTCGGTGTCTCTTTCAACACCCCCAAGCTCAATCAGGCTGGGGCGCTCGTCCATGTCTATACCGATGGCAGTGTGCACCTGAACCACGGTGGCACCGAAATGGGGCAGGGGTTGTTTACGAAGGTGGCACAGGTTGTCGCGTCCACCTTCCAGATCGACCTGGACAACATCAAGATTTCTGCAACCCGCACCGACAAGGTGCCCAACACCTCGGCGACGGCGGCATCGGCCGGTTCGGACCTAAATGGCATGGCGGCGCTGAATGCGACCGAGATCATCAAGGACCGGATGGCCGGTGTGGCGGCCGATCATTTCGGGGTAGACCGTGACAGGGTCGAGTTCCGCGCGAACCGGGTTTATGCCGGGAACGAGAGCGTTTCGTTTTCCGAACTGGCCCAGATGACCTATGACGAACGGGTCTCGCTGTCGGCGGCAGGATATTACAGCACGCCGGGCCTGCACTGGGATGCGGCCAAGATGGTCGGCAATCCGTTCTATTATTACACCTATGGCGCGGCGGTGGCCGAAGTCGTGATCGACACGCTGACCGGCGAGAGCCGGGTATTGCGGGCGGACATGCTTCAGGATGTCGGCAGTTCCCTGAACCCGGCGATCGACCTGGGCCAGATCGAGGGCGCCTTCGTGCAGGGGCAGGGCTGGCTGACCTCGGAAGAACTGGTCTGGGATGCGAAGGGCCGGCTGATGACCCACGGGCCCTCGACATACAAGATTCCGGGCAGCCGCGACGTGCCGCCCGTGTTCAAGGTTCATATCCTCGAGGACGCACCCAATCGCGTCCCGACCGTCTTCCGGTCCAAGGCCATCGGGGAGCCGCCGTTGATGCTGGCAATTTCTGTGTGGCTCGCCATTCGCGACGCGGTCTCGCGTATTGCCGACCACCGGCATTTTGTGAAACTTGATGCACCGGCCACGCCGGAAGCGATCCTGAATGCGGTGCTTGATGTGCAGCATCGCGACGGCGGTGGATGATCTGTTGGGACGTTTGAAACGTCTCTCTCTTGTGTGGGCATGCGCTGCGCTGATTTTCGCAACGGTGCCGGCAGGGGCAGATGATGACCAGATCGCCCTTCCCAAGCGGGGTGGGTTTTCGGTTGAGCCCTATGCGGGGACGGCAGCGGTAATCGGCGGGACCTTCGTCAAGGAGTTCTCCGAAGTGCTCACCCAGAACGGGACTGTGGGCGGACTGACATTCTCGACAGCGCTGGGCTTTGATGTCCCCAATCGCGACTTTTCCGATGTGTACGAATTGCCCCACGAAGTCGGTGTGCAACTGAACTATGGCCTGAGTGATGTGTCGGAAGTCTTCGGTGGCGTTTCCTATATGCGCGCCACCGGAAAGGCCTTTGATGCACTGTTGTTTACCTTTGCAGGCACCATCGGCGGTGTTCCCATTGCGACAGGTTCAACCTTCATCGGCGAGTTCGAGGATTATCAGGAGTTCGCCGCCAATGTCGGTTTTCGCCGTTTCTTTGATCTGGAGGGTCCGGTGAAACCGTTTGTCGGCGCGACCTTCTCTGTTCGCAAGGTCAGTGCGATTGATCTGAAATTCCGGCATTCCAGCAACGGCGTCAGCATCGACAATGTCCGCTTCTACGCACCCTCGATCGCCTTTGCGAGCGGTCTTCAGGTCGGGATGCGGTATGACATCAATGACTGGGCCGTGCTGGGCATCACGACTGGCCTCAACTACCGGACCAACCTGAAAGAACAGGATGATGACGTGGTTGGCTTCCGCGAGTTCACCAATGCCAACAATCGCGGGGATGTTCTCGATGTCCCTGTGTCAGTCCGACTGACCGCGCGCTTCTAGGCATTCCTTCGCAGTTGCAGCAAAGTTTCTCGCCACGACCCGGTGTTTCGTGCTAACGCGTGGGCATATTGTCCGCCCGCCCCCGCAGGCGGCGCTTTTTTAGGTACGACAAGATGTCCCAGAACGCTGAAAAACTTCGCAACATTGCAATCGTGGCCCATGTCGATCATGGCAAGACCACCCTCGTGGACAAGCTGCTGCGCCAGTCGGGCACGCTGAAAACCCATGGTGAGGATGCCGACCGCGAGCGCGTCATGGATTCAAATGACATCGAGCGCGAACGTGGCATCACCATCCTGTCGAAGAATACGGCGCTGGAATGGCAGGGCTGGGGCATCAACATCGTCGACACGCCGGGTCATGCCGATTTCGGCGGCGAGGTTGAGCGTGTGCTCTCCATGGTGGATTCGGTGTTGCTGCTGGTCGACGCCGTCGAAGGCCCGATGCCGCAAACCGCGTTCGTGACCCGCAAGGCGCTCGAAGCCGGGCTCAAGCCTGTCGTCGTGGTCAACAAGGTTGATCGTGTCGGCGCGCGGCCGGACTGGGCCGTCGATCAGACATTTGATCTGTTTGACCGTCTGGGCGCCACCGAAGAGCAGCTCGATTTCACCACGGTGTTCGCCTCGGCCATCGAAGGCTGGGCATCGTCCTCCTCCGATGTGCGCGGCGAGAACATGGATATCCTGTTTCAGACCATCGTCGATCAGGTTGCCGCGCCTGATGTGGACCGGGACGGCCCGTTCCGCATGCAGGTCTCCGCACTCGACTATTCATCCTATGTGGGTTTGATCGGCATTGGTCGTATTCAGCGCGGTCGCATCAAACGCAATTCACCGATCACGATCATCGGTGCTGATGGCAAAACGCGCCAGGGGCGGATGCTTCAGATTCTGGGATTCCACGGGCTTGATCGTGTGGAACGCGAAGAAGCGGCGGCCGGCGACATCATCGCGTTCTCGGGCTTTGAGGAACTGCACATCTCGGACACGCTCTGTGACCCGGCAATGGTGGAAGCGATGACCCCGCTCTCTGTCGACCATCCGACCATTTCCATGACCTTTCAGGTCAATGATTCGCCCTTCGCGGGCCGCGATGGCAAATACGTGACCAGCCGCAATATCCGTGACCGGCTGCAGGAAGAGCTCCTCCACAATGTCGCCCTGCGCGTGGAAGACACCGACACCGCCGACCGCTTCAAGGTTTCGGGCCGTGGCGAGCTGCATCTTTCGATCCTGATCGAGAACATGCGCCGGGAAGGTTATGAACTTGCGATCTCGCGCCCCGAAGTGATCACCAAAATGGTCGATGGTGTGGAACACGAGCCGTGGGAGACACTCACTGTCGACGTGGAAGATGAGCATCAGGGTTCGGTGATGGAGCTTCTGGGCACCCGCAAGGGCGAGCTCAAGAACATGACGCCGGACGGCAATGGCCGGGTGCGGCTCGACTATCTGATTCCGACACGGGGATTGATAGGCATCCGCTCGACCTTCCTGACCCAGACCTCGGGCAGCGGCCTGATGTATCACGCCTTTGATCATTACGGCCCGCGTGTGGCCGGGGATCTGGCCCAGCGCCTGCGCGGTGTGCTGATCTCGACCGACACGGGTATGGCGCGCGCCTATGCACTGTTCAACCTGCAGGAACGCGGCCAGCTGATGCTCGGCCATGGTGCCGATGTCTATGAGGGCATGGTGATCGGGATCAATTCGCGCGCCAATGACCTGATGGTCAATCCGCTCAAGGCCAAGCAGCTGACCAACATCCGCGCCGCGGGCACGGACGAAAACCTCGTTCTCACGACGCCGGTCCGGGTCACTCTGGAATACGCGCTGGAGTTCATCGACGACGACGAACTTGTCGAGGTGACACCGAAATCGATCCGGATCCGCAAAAAGTTCCTCAAGGAACACGAGCGCAAGAAAGCCTCCCGCGCGGCCTGACCGGCGCAGACGCTTCGGGGCAATGGCGACACGATCACCCTGATCGGGGTCGACCGAAGCACGCTTCATGCCGACGACTTCCTGTTTTAGGCTGTTTGAGCGGCCAAACGCGCGTTTTGGGAAGAGAGTGAGAGATTTCTTCCGCTTCTCAATCCATTGTAAATATCGCTTTGGGGAAGTCTCGCACTTGCCGGCTCCGTTATTATAAATTTATGATGGCAAGCGATAGTTGAGGAAACGGTTTCAGGTTCGCCTTTTTCATCCTGTAAATTTGGTTAGAGTCCGTCCGGAAAGTTTATGTGTTTAAACAAAGTTTTCTTGACATCAGACGAATTGATGCCAGGAGGAGGAAAGCTCGGGCGGTCCTGGTGCGGTTCTCAAAATCCTTTGCGAGACGGCGGCAC